>JACCDK011864157.1_pt1 | contig 20391 bp, 25 predicted proteins | sample 7445871 | NCBI WGS metagenome assembly JACCDK01 (sample SAMN15323436, study PRJNA562643) | freshwater metagenome | isolation source: river surface water | place: USA:Blue River Watershed | collected 2017-08-15
GAACTCTGGTGGGCTGCTCTCAAAGCCGCCATCCAACAGGCGGGCGGGCTATCCGGAGTCAAGGCGCTAAGTGTCGGTGGTCAGCAGCACGGCTTGGTGGCACTCAATGCTCAAGGCCGGGTGGTGCGCAAGGCTTTGCTCTGGAACGACACTCGCAGTGCAGAACAAGCCGAGCAACTGATCACAAAGTTCGGCAAGCAGTTTTTGACCGAACATACCGGATCGGTGCCGGTGGCTTCGTTTACCGCAACAAAGTTGTTCTGGGTTTCGCAAAACGAACCGGAGCTCGCAAAAACCATTGCGGCCGTTTGTTTGCCACATGATTACCTAACCTGGCGACTTGCCGGATACGGTCCAGAAGGTGAATCTGAATATGGTCCGCAACTCGAACAATTGAAAACTGATCGTAGTGATGCATCTGGCACCGGTTATTTCAACGGAACCAAAAATGAATATGTGCAGCAAATTCTAGATTTTGTGATTGATCACAAAATTGTTTTGCCTAAAGTACTTGACGCTGCAGAAGTTGCCGGAAAAATGGCACCTAAGTTGGCAGCAGAGCTAGGAGCAACTTCCGAGGTTCTTCTCGGCGGCGGAATGGGTGACAATGCCGGTGCAGCCATGGGTCTCAACCTGCAGAGTGGGGATATAGCAATTTCAATTGGGACTAGCGGAACAATCTTTGGCGTGGTTCCCGGTCCGAGTGCAGATGAGTCTGCGGCCATCGCAGGTTTCGCTAGTGCCGATGGCCACTTCCTTCCGCTGATTTGCACTTTGAATGCAGCTCGAGTTTTGGATTGGGCCGCAAAATTGTTGAACGTCGACTTCGATGAACTCGGACGCTTGGCAATGGCTGCCACACCCGGAGCTGACGGCGTGAAACTAATTCCATACTTTGAGGGCGAGCGCACTCCGAATTTGCCTGATGCAACAGCAAGCATCGAAGGTTTGCGCATCGGCACCGGCACTCGTGAAAATATCGCCCGAGCTTCGATAGAGGGCATGCTACGTGGGCTTGGAGTTGGCAAAGAAATCCTTGAGGCTAACGGATTTGAGATCAACAAGATTTTCTTGATCGGCGGCGCGGCGGCTAACCCTGCGGTTCAGCAAATCGCTCGTGAGATGTTTGGAACTGGTGTGACCGTGCCAAAAGCCAATGAATACGTGGCACTCGGGGCTGCCCGGCAGGCAGCATCCCTTCTAAAAAGCTAGTTTCCTAGATTCGCTGACGAGCCCGAGGGATAGCAGGCGCGAGTACCGGTTCTCCCACAACGTTGGTGATAGTGCCAATTCCCTCGACAGTCATCTTCACCTCGTCGCCCGCTTTTAGCGGAGCGGGTGTTAGCGAGCCATTTCTGCCCCAAAGTTCGGCAAGGCAACCACCCCAACCACAGGTGCCTGAGCCAATCAGATCGCCGGGGGCAACCATGGTGTTGCGTGACGCATAGGCAACTAGCTCGTTGAGCGGCCAACCGATATTGGCTAGCGAGTCTTCACCGTAGAGTTCGCCGTTGACCCAAACTTTCATATTTAGCGGCAGGAATCCTTCGCTATCCAAGCGATCTTCGAACTCGTCGGCGGTGACAATCCAAGGTCCGATTGTGGTTGCAAAATCTTTTCCTTTTGCCGGACCCAATCGAACCTTCATCTCTCGAGCCTGAATATCGCGAGCCGACCAGTCATTCATCACGGTGTAACCGAAGATTGCCCTCTTCGCTTGCTCGGGTGACAAATTGCGTCCGGGTTCACCATCAACAGCGCCAACAATTATTCCTAGCTCAAGTTCGTAATCGAGTTTTTCGCTAGGCGGAGGCGACATGACTTCGTCCGGGCCGATTATGGCATGCGGATTAGTGAAGTAGAAAGTAGGGAAGTCGTACCATTCGTCGACAACACCAGTTGAATTATCGATACTCTGTGTTACACCCTCTACGTGCGCCTCGAAGGCAACGCCGTCTCGAACGGTAACGGGCTTGAGTGGCGCTAGAAGACAGATATCTTTTCCAACATGCTTTTCAGTTTGACCCTGGCTGGCAACAATTTTTAGTGCAGCTGGCAAGCCCATCTCTAAAAGCGATTGAATGGTCAAGCCATTTTCGAATGGGTAGGCATGAAAGTCTGTTTCATCGCCAACAATGTGACCCTCGAAATTTTGACCCTTGTGATTCCAGCGTCCGAGTTTCATTAGTTACCCCCAAGCGACTCGATGACGATGCCGACGCCCTGGCCACCACCGCCACAAATACCGACGGCACCCTTGTGACCACTTCCAAGTGAAGCCAGTGTGCGAGCGAGGTGACCAACGATACGAGCACCCGAAGCTCCAACCGGATGACCGATTGCAATTGCTCCGCCGTGAATGTTTACTTTGTCGCTTTTTACGCCTAAGGCTTCAGTTGAAGCCACCGAAACCGCTGCAAAAGCCTCATTTATCTCGAATAGCTCCAGACTGCTCACTTCTAAACCTGCCTTTGCCGCAGCCGTCTTAATAGCGTTTGCTGGCTGGTGGTTTAGTGAGTAATCCGGGCCGGCCACAATTGAGTGCGCAAGGATCTTGGCAATTCCCGTTATGCCGTTTGCGGAAGCAAACTTTTCGCTCACCAAAACCAGTGCCGCAGCGCCATCGGTAAGTTGAGACGAATTTGCCGCAGTAATAGTGCCATCGGCTGCAAAGGCCGGCTTGAGTGCGGACAACGCTTCAATCGTGCTATCTGCGCGAATGCCGTCATCAGTCGAAATCACCGCGGTTTTACCGCGCGAGGATATTTCGATTGGGGAGATTTCTTCGTCAACCACAGATCGGTATTTTTCTGCTCGCTGATGTGAATCCACGGCAACCTGATCCTGCGCTAGTCGGGAAGTGCCGAGTTTTTTGGTGCTTTCTTCAGTTGCCTCGCCCATGGTGATTTTTAGGAAAGCGTCAGTCAATGCATCAAGTTGCAGAGTATCGACCATAGTCACATCGCCATACTTTTTTCCCTGACGCGAACCAACCCAGGCATGTGGAGCTTGAGACATCGATTCTTGCCCAACCGCAACTACTACATCGGCTTCACCAGAATCGATAAGTCTCGCAGCATATGCCACGGCTTCTGCTCCGGAAAGACAAACCGAGTTGATGGTAATTGCGGGAACACCAAGTTGAATTCCGGCGTGCACCGCAGACTGACGAGCGGGGTTTTGACCAACACCTGCTTGCACAACTTGTCCACCTATTACGCGTTCGACTTGTTGAGCGGTAACACCGCTTTTCAAAAGTGCCGCTTTTATGGCATGTGCGCCAAGCTCAGGTGCCGTGAAATTAGCGAGTTGCCCATTGATTTTGCAAAAAGGTGTGCGTGCGTAACCTGCGATTATGGTCATTGGTGCACCTTGAATCCTGCGCCAGTTTTTTCGCGCAATTCCGCCTCGGTAACGCCGGGTGCCATTTTCACCAGGGTCAAACCATCTTCACTCACATCAAACACTGCCAAATCTGTGACGATTCGATTCACGCAACGAGCGCCGGTGAGTGGAAGGTCGCAGGTCTCAACTATTTTTGGCGTACCGTCTTTGGCATTGTGTTCAGAGATAACAATCACCTTCGGAGCACCTGCCACTAGATCCATGGCGCCACCCATGCCCTTTACCAACTTGCCAGGGATCGTCCAGTTGGCAAGGTCACCCTTGGCTGAAATCTGCATGGCACCGAGGATGGCGATGTCCACGTGACCGCCGCGAATCATGCCAAATGAAGTGGCGCTGTCAAAGATGCTCGCCCCTGGAGTAAGCGTGATGGTTTGTTTGCCGGCATTAATCATGTCGGCATCTTCTTCGCCCTCGTAAGGAAATGGGCCGATTCCAAGTAATCCGTTTTCACTTTGCAGCACAACGTTCACACCATCTGGAATGTAATTAGAAACCAAGGTTGGAATACCAACACCTAGATTTACGTAGTACCCGTCTTTGAGTTCTGAGGCGGCTTCGGCAGCCATTTCTTCGCGAGTCCAAGGCATTAGTTGCCGCCTCTCGCACGAACAGTTCTCTGTTCGATTGGCTTAACCCTCGGTTTTGATTCAACAAGAGCCTGCACAAATATTCCTGGTGTGATCACGTGATTTGGATCAATAAAGTCACTGCGAATTATTTCTGCTTCAGCCACGGTGAATTTGCTGCATTGAGCAACTACCGGGTTAAAGTTTCTCGCTGTGTAGCGATACGCGAGATTTCCGGCCTTGTCGGCTTCGTAGGCATGCACAAGCGCGATGTCAGCAACTAAACCTTTTTCTAAAATGTAAGTGAATCCGTCAAACTCTTTGTGCTCTTTACCCTCTGCAACCAAGGTTCCTACACCGGTGCGGGTATAGAAACCAGCTATGCCAGCTCCGCCGGCACGCATCCGCTCGGCAAGCGTTCCTTGCGGATTAAATTCAACCTCAATTGCGCCAGCAAGAAATTGCTCTGCAAAAAATTTATTCTCACCAACATATGATGCGATTACTTTTTTAACCTGGTTGTTTTCCAGCAGAATTCCAAGCCCTTGGCCATCAACGCCCATGTTGTTGGAAATTATGGTCAGATTCTTAACTCCCGAATCCCGGACCACTTCGATGAGGTCAAATGGATTTCCACTAATACCGAAGCCACCCACGGCGATGGTAGCTCCGTCGAAAAGTTTGCTCGCCAGCGCCTCATGCGCTGAAGAGTAGATCGTCGTCATTGACTTCCATTTCGCTCGGTTTGATGCGTTGACTCAAGCGTAATCAGGTTGCCATGTGCCTTAATAAATACTTCCTAATGCCAACTATTTATGAATATTGACTCAGTTAGGCTTGGCCTAATGTCTGAAACCTCCAAAAAGAGCCTTCTAGTCGACCTATCACCGCTAAAAGAAGCTCCCATGTTTGCCCGACTGTGGTGGGGCAGTCTGCTAAGTGGTCTGGGCAGCCAATTCACCCTTGTGGCAGTGGCCCTACTGATTTATGACATCACCCAGGACACCGCCGCGGTGGCGCTGGTGGGCGGAATTGCACTTTTGCCAATGGTTATTTCGAGCCCGATAGGAGGAATGATCGCCGATGCCTTTGAACGAAGGCTAGTGATGATTTGTGCCGCTAGCGTCATGTTCATCGCCACAGCCGGATTGCTTGCATTGAGCATTAGTCATGAAATCGCAAAAAATGTCGGTGGCCAAGTTGAAGTTTGGCCGATTTATATCTGCACGACAGTTGCGGCTGTTTCTGCCACGGTTTTGGGAAGTTCAAAAAATGCATCAATTCCTAGAATTCTTTCGAAAGAACTGATCACCAAGGCAAGTGCGCTCAACGGTATTTCTATGGGTATCCAGTTGATGGCCGGACCTGCTCTTGCCAGTTTGGTTATCGCCGCCTCGAACTTTTCATTTGCTTTTGCAGCCGACTTAGTTCTTACTGCTGCTGGATTTATGGGAATTATTGGTCTGCCAAAAATTCACGTGGCCGAAGACGCATTGAAGCCGGGCTGGAAGTCCTTTAAAGAATCAATTGTGTTCTTGAAAGAGTTTCCAGAAATTGGTGCTGGTTTTATCGCAGACATTTTTGCCATGACGCTCGGAAGACCTTACGTTTTACTTCCGGCAGCAGCGGCGATTGTGATTGGGGGTGGACCAATAACAGTTGGCATCCTCACTGCAGCTGCGGCGGTCGGTTCGTTCACAATTAGTGCTCTTAGCGGAAGAATCACTGGAATTACACGTCAGGGTCTGGCCATAGCCAACTCTGTGAAAATTTACGGACTATTTGTTGTGCTGCTAGGTCTCGTGTTGCTACTCATGTCCACAGGCTGGTTCGGCCAACCAGGTAACACCATCGAATCGGCAAATTTTGTGGCACTTGGAATCGCGGCCCTCGCCATGTTCGGCACTGGTGCGGCTGATGAGGTTTCCGTCATTTTCCGAGTTGCAATGACTCAAACTGTCGCCCCAGATCAAATGCGCGGACGTCTGAGTGGTTTGATGTTTGCCGTTTTCGGTGGTGGTCCTCGCCTTGGCGATATCTATGCGGGCATCATGGCAACACTCATCGGACTCTGGGCGGGGCCGTTATTCGGAGGAATCGGCATTGTGGCAGCAATGTATGTGCTCCTAGCGGTAACCCCTAAGTTCCGCGAGTTTAGGGCTAGTTAGCACCAGGCAAGACTGCCGACCAACCGCCGTCTACCACCAAGTTTGCACCGGTTACGTACGATGCCTCATCACTGGCTAGGAACATGGCGCAGTTCACTACTTCGGTTGCGGTTCCAATGCGACCAAGAGGAATCGATTTTTCGATATTTCTCATCGGGTGATCTTCGGCGAGTAAATCATTTTCGGTAGCGGGGGTGCGAATCATTCCAGGGCTCACCGTGTTCACGCGAATGCCGTGCTTAGCACCTTCTGCAGCCAACTGGCGACCCATTGCAATTACCCCGCCCTTGGTTGCCGAATGGGCAACGCGATTATTGGTAATTGACCCAGCGATTCCCGCAGTCGAACCAACCAAAATAATATTTCCCTTGGATTCAATTAGGTGCTTCCAAGCATGTTTTACCGGTAGAAAAACTAGATCTAGCTCGTGCTTTAGTACGAACTGCCATTCTTCAAAACTGGTTTCTGCGATTGGCGAAAATTTCGTGGCACCAGCATTTGCATAAAGCACGTCGATATTTCCGGTTTGAGAAACAACACCTTCTATCCAAGTTTTGACCGATGATTCATCGGTCATGTCAACCGGGGCATGAGAAATCATTTTTCCGCCAGCGGCTTCTACCAAATTCTTGGTTTCATTATTTCCATCGGCATTGACATCGCAACCGGCAACGATTGCGCCTTCCTTAGAAAATTGAATTGCTGCTTCACGGCCTTGGCCGCCTGCGGTACCGGTGATTAAAACAACTTTGTTTTGAAACCTCATGGCTTCAGCCTATTTTGTGCGGCTCCATATGGCGAATAGTTTTTGCGCAACCCAGTCGATGATGAAACCGAGCAGGCCGATAGTGAGCATAATTGCCGCGAGTTGGTCGTAGGCAAGCTGATCGCGGGAATTAAGAATCGAATAGCCAAGGCCAGAATCAACACCAAGCATTTCGGCCGGCACCAAAACAATCCAAGAAACTGCAAGCGCCAAACGAATGCCAGTGAGAACATTGGCTCGGATTCCTGGAATAACGATATGAACTAGGCGCTCGCGGGCTGTGGCACCAAATGATTTAGCCAGTAGGTGCCATTTCGGCTCTAACTGGCGCACTCCGCTTGAAGTAGCCAGAGCGATTGGCCAAATTGCTGCGATGAATATGAGAAACACCACTGGCGGGGTGCCAATGCCAAAGACCACGATTGCCACGGGCATCCAGGCCAACGGGGAGATCATTCGCAGAAACTGCACCGGGATCGAAGTTAGTTGTTCGGCCCACTTTAGCCAACCTAAGACCAACCCAAGGGCTATGCCGCTTACGGTAGCTAGTCCCAGCCCGATGAAAAGTCTTTGCAGGCTGACCGCAACCGCGTCAAGCAAATTACTTTGAGTGGTCAGGTAAACCAGAGCATTCCATGAATTAACTGGCCCCATGGCGCCGAGAATCGGCGAACTGCTCGACAGTAAGTCGGTACCAATCCACCACATTGCAATTGCAAGCAGCGCGCCGATGAACCTGAGTGCGAGAGACTTCATTAAGGAGCGATGGTTTCGGTTCTTGTGGTTTTGAATTTTCCGAATTTAGAAATTCCACCAAGACGAGTGATTGAACTTTGGACAAGTGCAGAATTCACTAAGTCAGAATGAACCGTCTTGAGGTTGATATTCTTCAACCATGTTGAGTCACCATCTACGGTGGTTAGTCGTAATTGCTTGACTAACTCAGAAGTGTATGAAGGGTATGGGAAAGGCTGAAAACCGATTCGGTCATTCTTCCATTCAGGGTGCTGAATGGCTGTGCCGTTATATGTGCTTCCATAATCGTTGATGGCTTTATTAATTGCAGCAGGAGCCTGCGGCAAGTAGTTACCCAGGTATGCACCTGCACTTGAACGGTTACTGTTGAGCCAAAGCTGAGCTTTTGCAATTGAGTCAACGATTGCCTGCGCGGCCTCGGGATTATTCTTGACAAGGTCCCCGCGAATAACAGTTACGCAGCAAGCATGATCGCGCCACACGTCTCCACTGAAGCGAAGAATTTTTCCGATTCCGTTAACTTCGGCCAGAGCGTTGAATGGCTCGGCAACGATAAAACCAGCAACTTTTCCAGATGCAAGTGCCGCAGGCATGTCAGCTGGCGCCAAAACAACAAGCTTGACTTCCTTCTTTGAAGCTGACGCTTCTCCGCTGGTGATTGCTTTCAAGCCATTCTTGCGAAGGATCTGCTGCAGAATCACATTGTGAATTGAGTACCAGAACGGAACCGCCACGGTCTTTCCAGCAAGCTCAGTCACGGCGTTGATGCTCTTGGCAACTGTCAGGGCCGAACCGTCGGTGTGGTTCCAAGCAATTACCTTGATATCCTGCTTGGCCTGAAACTTGAGTTGCAGAGCGAGCGGCATGAGCAGGTGCACTACATCTACCTGCTTTGCGGCAAATGCCTCTGCGATTGAAGGCCAGGTGCGAAACAACGTTGGTTTAGCTGTGGTCACGCCTTTGGCCTCAAAGTAGCCCTTGCCATGAGCGATTAGCAGTGGACTGGCATCGGTGATAGGCAGATAACCAATTTTTAGAGTCCCAAGTTTTTCACTCCAAGAGGCAGCATTTGCTGGAGCTTCGCCGAATCCGGTTACAGCCGCTGCGCCAGCTGCGGCGGCACCAATCTTTAGCAATGCACGACGGTCGAAAAGACCAGATTCGCTTAATCCAAACTCGGCGTTGTTTGAGTGAAAGTGTGACATTTTGTATTCCTAAATCTGATAAACGATTTCTTGTTTCAAGTCACTGAGATTTCTACCTTCGATGACATTGTGTTCAATCAATTCTGTTCCGTTATTTGAAAGAACCAAAACTCTGTTACCAAGTCTTACGGCTTCATCGATGTCGTGTGTCACTAAAACAATTGTGAGCCCGAATTCTTTTTGAAGATCTAATAACCATTGCTGCAAAGAATTTCTAGCATTTACATCCAGTGCAGAAAATGGTTCGTCAAGAAGTAGCAATTCTGGTTCGACAATTATTGTGCGAGCAATGCTCACACGTTGTGCCTGCCCACCTGAAAGTTCGGTAACTTTTCTGTCGGCCAGATCTATCAAACCTATTCGAGCAAGTAGGGCATCGACTTTTTGATCGAGCTCGTTTTTTCCGAATTTGTGATGCTTCTTAATTTCTCGAAATCGAAAACCAAATTTAATATTTTCTCGAACCGTAAGCCAAGGCAGTAGCAATGGCTCTTGAAACGAAAGTGCTGTGTGAACTGTGTTTGCTTCACGGTGAGTTATTGAACCAGCTGAGCTAGAAATTAAACCTGCGAGAGCATGCAGCAGTGTGGTTTTACCCTGACCACTCGCACCAACGAGTGCAACAATTTCACCCTGCTTTATTTCAAAACTTAGTCCTGAAATTACTGACTTAAAACCGCGTTTGACCGATAGATCGGTTACGACAGTTGCGAGATTTCCCAACGCAAGCTCCCCTCGGTAGGCGCCTGTACCGAAAGGAACAGTGACTCTCGAATACGGCGTGATGTTGGACTGGCCGTGTAGTAGCCGCGTCCCCCAACAGTGGCCAATTCAACACGGGTGACCGCCTGGGCAAGCTCCGCGGCGGCCAATCTCAGCTTTAGGTATGGCAACGGGGCATGGCCGTTGCCCGGGGCTGGAAACTCCACAAGGGTTTCGTTCAAGTCCTCTAGCTCGGCTAACAATTCCTCGTACCTGGACTGGTATTCGGAAATTTCTGCAGCAAACGGAGTCGCAGAAGGCGCCTTGGCGATTGATTCTAGAGCGGCTCCGGTGATGCCTAGACAGAATGAGCTTTGCAGAACCAAGAATCGAGGGCGCATTTGCCCAAGGAAAAGATCTACATCGCGAGTGATTAGGTAGTCCTTTGACAGCCTGAGTCCACTGAATTTTACGGTTCCAGACGAAGTTGCGTTGAGCCCCAACAATTGGCCTGCTGGCTTGACTTCTACGCCATCGAAAGAAAGCTCTGCAGCAACGATTATGCGTTCCTCAGTTTCTGGGTGGCGTGCTGCGAACACCGCAAGCGTGTCTGGATAGAGATTTGATGCCCAAGGAATCACTCCATCAATCAAAAATGCTTCTTCGGTTTCGGTAAATGTGATGGGTAGCAGTTCTTTACCACTCTTGTCGGCAAGTGCGGTAGCCAAAGCTGTTGAACCGATGCGGGTTCCAGCCAAAAGTTCCGGAAGATATTTATCGCGAATCGATTTACTTGCCCAGCGATCAACATACTCAGTTGTCATGCGGTGTGACCAAATTACAAAAGCACTAGAAACGCAATTTTCTGCAACATTACGAATGATTTTTGACTGGGACGAAATTGGGAAATTGCTCGCACTCAAACCAAAATCAATTCCACCTGCAGACACAAATTCGTTTAGAAATTCTCGAAGGTTGCCCGGTTCTTGATCGGTTGCCGATGCGCACTCTGGCAGAGTTTCGATAATCCTTTCGATTGTCAGAGTAGACATTACGACTCCAGTTTGTGCAGTCGTGAAATCGGAGTGTCTACAACCTTGCGGGCGTTTACAATTGCATCTTCGCTTTCGCCATCGTAAAAGCACAGGCACTTGACCATGTCTTCGCGCACGTAGGTGCGGAGAAACTTAACGTCATCGATGTCGTTGTAAAGCGGCGACTTCTCTTTTTTGCGTGCAAGGTATTTGTCCATGGTCAAACCCTCTGGGAAGTCCCACTCGACGAGGTACTGACTGCCCTTTTTGAGTTTCTTTACATCTTCGAGTTCGGCGCCTACCAAGCGAACCTTGGCCAAATCTTCAACATCTAGGCCTGCTCCATCGAGGGCATTCTCCACATCCACGATGTTTTCGTGCTCAAGTACGGCAAAGATGCGCTTGTGGTCGGCAGTCACCTGACTCTCAATGAACTCCCCACCAATTGCAGAGAGGGTACCTGCGATAGTCTCCAGGGCAGCCTCAACCGCGTGATCTTTTGAGGTGTTGATTTCAGCAACAAATAGCGACAATTTGACTCCTGGCTCGTTTTTTTGGGGGCTTGAACGATATTCGAGCAATTAGCCTCAAAACGGAAAAATGGTTTCCATTTATTACCTGCAAAAAGGGGTAGATTTCAATTAACGCCGTCTATTTCAAAGGGGAATCTAATGGCAAAGCAAGTTCGCGACCAAGAAACACAAATCAAGCGCCTTAGGGTTTACAACATTGTGGCCGGAGCAGCTCACCTGCTTCAGGCCATCGGAATGTTGGCCATCATTGCCGCGCTCGATGCCCAAGCAGAATTCGGCGTTACCGCCGACTACATGGCTGGCCCTCCGGGAAGCCCGATTCCACCGGAGCGAGTCGACCTTTTCACTGTGAACATGGGCTATGGACTAGTCGGATTCCTTGGCCTAAGCGCTCTATTTCACTTCTTGGTGATTACACCAGCGTTCTTCAATCGCTACAAGAACGGTCTGCTAGCTAGTCGAAACTACTTCCGATGGACTGAGTACTCGCTGAGCGCTTCAATCATGATTTTCTTGATTGCACAGCTAACCGGAGTTACCGACATCAATGCCTTAATGTCAATTTTCGCTCTGAATGCAGCCATGATCCTCTTTGGCGCATTGCAAGAGAAGTATGAAAAACCTGGCACAGGAAAGCTTCTGCCGTTCATCTTTGGTTCAATGGTTGGAATCGTTCCTTGGTTCAGTGTTTTCTTCATGGTGATTCAACCTGGTTCAACTAACGATGCCGAAGTTCCTGGATTCGTGATCGGTGTCATGGTCTCGATCTTCATAGCCTTCAACACTTTCGCCATCAACCAGTGGTTGCAGTACAAGCAGGTAGGCAAGTGGAAGAACTACCTACAGGGTGAGCGCTCATACATCACCTTGAGTCTGGTTGCCAAGAGCTCACTGGTTTGGCAGCTATTCTCAGGGGTATTAGCTCCGCTGCTTACCGGCAATAATTAGCACAAGCAAAAAACTCCTCGGGCCCTAAACCCGAGGAGTTTTTCCATCTAAAAATCTTTATTGCTTGATGGCTTTCTTAATGAGTGCCGTAACTTGCTTCTCCACATCTGCGTTCCACTCGGTCAGCGCAAAACTTGTGGCCCAGATGGCGCCCTTGTCGAGATTAGCCTGATCGCTGAAGCCCAGAGTTGCGTAACGAGCTTTGAACTTTCCCGCGTCTTGGAAGAAAAGCACTGTTTTGTCGCCCTGGTTGTATGCCGGCATGCCGTACCAAGTTTTGGCATTTAATTCTGGCGCAATTGCTTTTACCAGTTTGTGAAGTTTTTCAGCAATTTTGCGGTCTGCAGGTGCCATTGCTTTAATCTTTTCAACCACTTCAGCCTCGTGCTGTTCCGGACTGAACTTTTTACGACGTTCAGCCGCTGCGGCGCGCATAGCGGCCTTTTCTTCCTTGGTGAATACTTGCTCAGACTTAGCCATTAGGGATTCCTATCGAATTACGAAAGTTATTGCTAACAAAACAAACAAAATTGCCACAGCACGGTTTAGCCAAATGCCGTTGTTCCCCTGCAACATCCATCGACGAATCGGTACTGCCAGACCAGCATAGAACGCCGTTATACCGATGAAACCCACCGTAACGATGGCGTTCAAGATCCAGAGCTCAGTTTTGCCGGCTACCTGCGGCATTACTGAGATGTAGAACATCCAGGGTTGAGGGTTCGCGGCTCCATATATAAATGCAGTCCCTACCGCCGGCCAGAACCGTTCCTCGCGAGTTTTGATTTCGGCTCTTCCGGCAATCCACATTCGCCAGGCCTGCCAGAGTAAAAATGCAGCGCCTATGAACTTGAGCGCGGTAAAAGCCATCGGTGCTTGAAGCATGAGTGCTGCCACCCCAAGGTATGTCAAAGTGATCATTCCGACTTTGGCAATCAAGATTCCTAATGAATACGGAATTGTGGATTTCCAACCATTGGCCAATGACTTACCAAGCAGCAGCATGGTGTCGCCACCCGGGGTAGCGGCCGCGGCAAACCAGGTTAGAGCAAAGAGCAGATAGGTATCCACTCGCCAAGACTAGTAGAGCGCAGAACTAAACTGTTTGGCAGTGCTCAAGGTATGAGCATTCTGAACTACAGGGGGAATTCATGATTGATTTTAAGAATCCATCATTCGTTAAATTGGGTGAAGTAGACAATTCAGTTGGCCAAGAGATGGCTGGCGAACTCTTGATTGATGGTGAAGCAATTCAGTCAAGCTTTAAGGGAATGCGTGACATGGTGATTTTTACCAATAAGCGCCTGATTGTTGTGAACGTTCAAGGACTAAGCGGCAAGAAACGCGACTACACCTCACTGCCTTATTCCAAGATTCAAGCATTCTCAGTTGAGTCAGCCGGAACCCTAGATCGAGACACTGAACTGGAGTTGTACTTCAGTGGGCTTGGAAAAGTGCGTCTTGAATTTAACGCAAAGTTTGACGTCAAGGCTTTTAACCGATTCCTTGGTTCATACATTCTTTAGTCGGCTCACAGAAAAACCCGGCACCTGACGGTACCGGGTTTTTCTTTTCGCTTAGTTATCGAAGATTGCTACTGCTCGAGTCCAACCTGCAGAAGCTGCGCGAACCTTGGTTGGAAAACAAGCAACGGTGAATCCGGTTGCTGGAATCGATTCGAGGTTGTGTAACTTTTCAATCTGGCAATAGGCAACTTTGCGACCGGCTTTGTGGCCGTCCCAAATAAGTGAAGCATCACCGGTTTCTTCAAACATCTTGCGCGCGATTGAAACCGGTAGGTCCCAACCCCAAGCATCTGTGCCAACAACGCGGATGCCCTTGTCGGTGAGCCACATGGTTACCTCATCGCCAAAGCCAATTCCGGTGTCGATGAAGTCCTCGCGACCATATGCCGATGATGCAATGGTGTGGAACAAAAGGATGTCGAAAGGCTGAAGCGTGTAGTTGATTTTTTCCAAAGCCTCTTCGATATGGTGAGGCCTAACAATCGTTCCGTTGGGCAAGTGAGTAAGGTCGATCTTTACGCCCGGGCGGAAGAACCAGTCCAGTGGAACTTCATCAATGGTCCAAGCCTTCTCGCCGTTGTTCTGAGTCGGGTGGTAGTGCCACGGGGCGTCGATGTGAGTACCAGAGTGGGTCGTAATGGTTACAGTCTCGGCTGCTAGACCCTGACCGTCAGGCAACTGCTCAGGGGTGATTCCGTACATGTTGTACATGTCTTTCAGGCCCTCTTGGTGGTTCTTGTATTCGATCTTTGGTCGAAGGAAAGGAGGGTCTAGCGGGGTCTCATTGTCGAGGTGCACTGAAAGGTCTACGAATCTCATAGGACAATCTTTGACCCAAAACTCACCGGGGCACAATTCGCTAAAAAATACGTAGTATCCCAGCAAAATAGGCCTTATGAGCGCTCTAGAGCTGAATTTGTGGATTCTCGCCGGTACTTGTTTAGGCACCTGGCTTCTCAGTTTGCCGACCAAAGACACCTCCTGGGTCGACAGAATTTGGTCGATAGTGCCGGTGGCCTATGCCTGGGTCTGGGCTAGCGGCAAAAACTTCGAGGACGAGCGCCTAAATCTAATGGCTCTTCTAATCACATTGTGGGGAGCCCGGCTCACATTTAACTTTGCCCGCAAAGGCGGCTACCAACCCGGTGGTGAGGATTATCGCTGGGAAATCCTGCGAAAGGGAATGACTCCCTGGCAGTATCAGATTTTTAATATCGGTTTCATCGTGATTATTCAAAACGTGATTCTATTTCTAATCACTGCCCCAATGTACGCACTTTCTCAAGTGCAAATTCCATTCGGACCAATCGATATCGCGCTCGCAGTTTTATTTCTTGTTTTATTGGCAATCGAAACAATTGCCGATCAACAACAGTGGAATTTTCATCAAGCCAAAAAACGCGGTGAGAAATCTGGTTTCTTAACGACTGGACTCTTTTCGGTAAGTCGTCACCCAAATTTTTTCGCCGAACAATCACAGTGGTGGGTTATTTTCCTTTTCAGTGCAGCTCAAGTTGGCCTTAATGCCTACAACTGGATAGGCGCTCTGGTGCTAACGGCACTCTTTATCGGATCAACCCGTTTCACAGAACAAATCTCACTAAGCAAATACCCAAGCTATGCCGACTATCAAAAGCAAGTAAGCACACTTATTCCTTGGCCATCTCGTAGACAATAGGTTTATGAGCAGAATCACACTTTTTGGCGGTACCGGATACGTCGGTAGCAATGTTGCTGAGCACGCGGTCGCCCGTGGGCACCAGGTGACTGTAGTCAGCAGAAATGAGCCAGCTGAGAAAATCGCAGGCGTTACCTACGTGGCCGGTTCGGTGACCGACCGCGAGTTAGTTACTCGCCTGCTAGCCAATTCCGATGTCGCATTCAGCTCAATCACACCAAGGGGCGACTTGAGCGAAGTTTTTGTTGATGAGATGCTCACACTCGCCGAAGCATGTCGAAAGGCGGGCGTGCGCTTCGGTTCGGCCGGAGGCGCCGGTTCGCTGCACGTGAGCCAAGGCGGACCACTGCTGATGGACACTGACGGGTTCCCACCAACCGTGCGTCCAGGTTCGGTAATCATGACCGATTTGCTTGCTGCACTGCGAAAGACACCTGAAGATCTCGACTGGTTTGTTATTTCGCCGGCGGCCGGTTTCCGCGTTGGTGAACCAGGCGAGGCAACTGGACGGTATCGAGTCGGTGGTGATGTGCTGTTGACGGACGAATCGGGCAACTCTTTCATTTCCGGAAGTGACCTCGGGTTAGCGGTGGTTGACGAAATCGAAAACCCAAAGCACCACCGGGCACGTTTCACGGTGGCTTACTAAGTGAGCGACCTCAATCAAGTAGGTGAGTTCGACTCTTGGGTTTGCTGGCTCTGCGATAAACCGGTGGACCCCGATGCGTCGGTCAATTCCGACCTAGGGCCAAGTGTCGATAGTTATTGGATTGCAAGGGGAAGCAAGTCGGCTATGGAACGTCTTGCCCACCGACAATGCAACACAATGAAAGGCAAAATCTCTCCGGTTGTGCACTGGCCAAAAGAATTGTTAGTGAGTGATTCAGCACCAATTATTGAAAGCGTTGAGCGACTGCTGAAGAAAGGCGGTCGCGAAGCTATCGCGCGATGTCCATCTGAAGCCGATGCAAAAAATGTAGAGTCATGGCTCTTAGATCGCCTCAGTCGACTTGCGCCTAAAACCAAATTTAAAGTGGAATTGACACCCGCCGGCGGGCAGTACCTGGTCAAACTTTCTCTGACCTAGACTTCGATTCATGAAGAATGTAAAACTTGCCAATGGCGTAGAAATGCCAATCCTCGGGTTCGGAGTTTTCCAAATCCCTGAGGAGAAAGATTGCATCCAAGCTGTGACCGATGCGCTCGATGTTGGTTATCGCCATATCGATACCGCAGCCTCATACATGAATGAGCGAGCTGTTGGTCAGGCTTTGCACGAGAGTGGCATTGCAAGAGAAGAACTGTTTATCACCACCAAACTCTGGGTTCAGGACGCTAGTGAAGATCGCGCGCTCAAAGCTTTCGATAAGTCAATGGACAAACTTGGCTTGGATTACCTAGATCTCTATCTCATCCACCAGCCATATGGTGATGTCTATGGCGCCTGGCGAGCGATGGAAAAGCTTTACAAAGAGGGCCGAATTAAGGCAATTGGCGTTTCAAACTTCTATCCTGACCGCCTAGCCGACTTTATTGTTCACAATGAAATTGCCCCAATGGTTAACCAAATCGAAACCCACCCATTCTTCCAGCGGGCCGATTACCAAACCCAGATGAGTGAGCGCGGTGTGCAAATTGAGTCTTGGGCACCTTTCGCCGAGGGGCGAAATGATCTTTTTAGTAACCCAGAGTTAGCGAAAATCGCTGCAAATCACGGTAAATCCATCGCGCAGGTAGTGCTTCGCTGGCTGATTCAGCGTGATGTGGTTGTGATTCCAAAGTCTGTTCGCAAAGATCGTATGGCTGAAAACTTTGACGTTTTCAACTTCGAACTAACAAAGGACGACGTCGAGACCATCGCAAAGTTGGATGGTGGGGTTAGCCTGTTTTTTGATCACCGCACACTTGAATCCGCTGAGTGGTTGGGCACAAGAACTCTGGACCTATAAATCCTTAGAAGTGAATTGCAAAATTCACTGCCTAATTTCAGGTTTTTCCGCGACACTAATAGATAGGTAATCAGTCTCTGAGAAAGCGGGTGAAAAGGTTTGAACCGTATCAAGAAACTCCTTTCTCACCTCCCGCACCCGGTGCGCTGGGCACTCACAATGGTGATTGGTGCAATCCTTCTCATACTCGGCTTGATCATGATGGTCACACCGGGTCCAGGGTTACTTTTTATATTTTTCGGCCTTTCCATTTTGGCTCTTGAACTCGAGTGGGCTAGAGAGCTCAACAAGCAGGGGCTTCAGGGGCTCGAGAAATTGGTAGCAAAAATCAAGCAAATTTTTAAACGTAAGAAGTAATTCTCACTTTCTTAAATTTGTCTAGGTAATTTGTAGTCGTACCGTTTGCCAGCGGCTCACTTACCCAATGAATTTCTGGCTCCTCCGTAAACTTCCAGTTGGAAAGTTCGGGTAGCAGCGCTCGAAGAAAAGCCGCAGTTTCAATTTCTGTAATGTTCTGCCCTAGGCAGGCGTGAGGGCCAAAGCCAAAGCCAATATGCGCATTGCGCTCTCGCTGAAAATCAATTTCTTCTGGACGCTCAAACTTATCCGGGTCATGATTGGCGGAGACAAAACCCAAGAGCACGTAGTTTTCTGGATTTCGCTCGGAGTCAGACCCAACCGCGAATTCTCGAGGAACTCGCTCCATTCGAGGAAGCGGTGTCAGAAATCTTGTCATTTCTTGAATTGCGGCTCTAAAGTGTTCTTCCGTTTCGCGCAAGAATTCTGCATCACTCGGTGTGCGGACCAGATGCCAAATAAAACCAGTGAGCAGTTTTATCACGGTGTCCCTGCCGCCAGCGAGGAGAACATTCGCAATGCCTTGCATTTCTTTGCGATTGATTTCCTGATCTTCGATTTTCAAGGCTGCGACAAAATCCCAAATGTCGCGTTCGGGTTCTCCTGCTTTCACTCGTGCTTCAGCCTCGTCAAAAACTTTGTCGAGATATGTTTGTAAAACTTCACCAGATCTTGGGCTGGCCATGGAAAAATCCCGGTTTCTGTGCGCAATTTCAGCCGCGTGCACATCGTCACCGCGCCGATATGCAGCAGCATTCCATACGTCAGGGCCCCAAGACCGCCACTGCTCATAATCTTGCGGGCGTTTGTAGATGATGGTTAGACAGCCAATCACGTATGGGATGACAAGGTCCTCTAGAACCTCAAAAGATTTTTTGGCATTCGCCTCGTCGATTAATTTCTTGGCAAGATTTTCAAAATCAGGTGCAAGTGGGCGCAAAGCTCCTGGGCTGAAGATGGGGTTGAGTGCCATCCGAAATTGGGTGTGACGGGGAGGGTCAGCCTCGAGCGGCAGTTGCCGGTAGTCGCGAACGTCTCGATCGCCGAGCAGATCGCTTGAGTACTCTTCCCAATTACGGGCAGCCTCGCGCACCGCCTCGTATCCTCGAATTTCGTGTCTCATGGTAATTCGAAGTTTAGGCACATTTTTAGCCTTGGGTAACTGCGAACCAGCGGCCTTCATTGTCTGAGAAAGCAAACGATGAAACTCCCGATTGTTCACCAATTTCAGAAACCTGAATGCCGGCAGCAACGAGCTTTTCTCTAGTCGCGACTAAGTCTTTGTCGTGGAAGGCAATAGACGGTGTTGCTAGGTCTAAGCCGTGAGGGTTATCTTTCATAAGCTCGAGGGGCACAAGTTCGAATGAAAATCTCTGATCAACAAAACCAACTTTGACCACGGAAAAGTCACCCGCTTGAATGCGGTCTTTTTCGATCATGCCAACTTTTTTGGTCCAGAATTCCAGGCATTCAGCTGGGTTAGTAACGTAAAGCACAACATAGCCGAGGTGCATGGCAACTCCTAGATTCTAGATTTCAACTATTGCCTTCACCTTAGACTGAGCCTTGAATTTTTAGCAAGCCACGCTATCGATAGGAAATCATGTCAAAAAAAGAATTGCCTATGGATCGTTTTTTGCTGGAAGGTCAACGCACCTCGGTGAACATTGGTTTTACAGACGGCAGTCCCGCTCAAGAAATTTTTTCGACCGCCGAAATTCTCCTCGAAGCGCCTAACTGGCATCCGCATACAGACAGTCTTTTACTGAACGGAAATGGAAAACTTTGGACACTTCCAGCAAGCGGGGGATCATTGACGCAGCTGGACTTACCAGGGCTGCCCGCGGTTAACAACGATCACGTGCTAGCACCCGATGCGGAATCGGTTTATGCCTCGACCAACGATTTTCACATTTACCAAGCAAGGCTTGACGGAAGTCAGACTGCGCGGAAAATTACTCAGGACGACATGCATATTGCTAAACACCTCATGCATTTTCTTCACGGCGTAAGTCCGGATGACAAGACTCTTGCCTTTGTGGGTCTTGGCTGGAATGTGGAACCTGACTTCAATATCCCTCCAAGTGTGAATGAAATATTTACCGTTGCAACCTCGGGTGGGTCAGCTAAACAGCTCACCTACACCACGGGTGCAATTGATGGGCCAGAGTATTCACCAGATGGGCGATGGATTTATCTGAATTCTGAGCACTTTTCTGGAGCCAGGGGAAATGCACAAATTTGTCGCATACCTTCGGAGGGCGGCCCATTGGAGCAATTGACTTTTGATGAAAATGTGAACTGGTTTCCACATTTTGCTCCCACTGGGGACCATGCCGTTTACCTTGCATTTCCTCCTGGCACAAAAGGCCATCCGGCAAATTTAGATGTTTCAATCAAGGTTGTCCAGAATGATTGGACTCGCCCAGTTGCTGAGTACAAATTCTTCGGTGGCCAGGGAACCATAAATGTCAACTCTTGGTCACCTGATGGAAAACGCTTCGCTTTTGTCTCCTACCCAATGGATTGACTCAGATAAGAGCAAGGATGCAACGAAGCGGAGAATGGGGGATTCGAACCCCCGAGAGTTTGCACTCAACGCGCTTTCCAAGCGCGCGCCATAGGCCACTAGGCGAATTCTCCTTGTCCTAAATCAGGACTTGTTAAGGATACTTGCAACAGAATTGGTATATGACCCCAAAGCGTTTGTTTAACTTTTTTGCCAAGGCAGAGGCCGTTACCTGGACCGCCCTGATAGCCGCACTGGTTTATCGAGCAGTTGCCCCAATGGAACC
>JACCDK011032518.1_pt1 | contig 20382 bp, 19 predicted proteins | sample 7445871 | NCBI WGS metagenome assembly JACCDK01 (sample SAMN15323436, study PRJNA562643) | freshwater metagenome | isolation source: river surface water | place: USA:Blue River Watershed | collected 2017-08-15
AGTGCAAGGAAGACAAGCAGCGGCAAGTTTCTTAGTACTGGCAAATATTCTTGGTCTCTTTGCCTTTATATTTCGAAAGAAAATCGTTGCATCTCTTACTCCAGAGCGAGTCTATAAAGAGCTCTATGTTGAAGAGAGACGCAATAACGAGCAGTACCGAGAACTTATCGATAACTTGCAAGAATCACTTGCAATCGAGCGAGAAGCGCATACACAAGTCGGGAGCATCAAATGAGAAATATGAAATCACTCTTATCTAAGAGTGCTGGTAGCGTTGCAATCAAGATCACCATCGTGGTTGCTGCAGCAATTGGCGGAACAGCGATGGTCTCCTCTAACGTCTTTGCTGCTCTTACTGCAACTGCAACCAACCTCTCAGGTGGCTCTGTCACCACAGGTACTCTTAAACTTGAGTATTCAGCATCAGGCGGTTCGGGTGCATTTTCAAGTGCGATTACCGGAGTAGGACCTGGCGATACCGTCAATAGATATATCGATCTCAACGTCACAGGTACTCTCGATGGCGAGACCCCGACCTTGCAATTGGCAACCTCTGACTCGAATACCCTCGTTAATAATGGCGTAAAAGGTCTTCAGATCTCGGTAAAAGCCTGCAGCGTTGCCTGGACTCAGAGCGGTGCGGGAACATGTTCTGGCACAGAGACAACTGTTCTCCCATCAACATCAGTATTAGCGCTCAAGACAAACGCTGCAAGTATTGTCCTTCCAAGCACACTTGCAGGAGCAACCAACCGACTTAAGCTTGCGATTATGCTTCCGACCGCAACTGAAAACGTAATCAACGGAAACTTGCCAGTTGATACCGTCCAAGGTCTCACAGCCGCTCTTACCTGGTCATTTATCATCCAAGAGCGCACCGCTGTAATCACAAATAGTTAATTCAAAATAAGTAAAGATCGAAAGAGCTATTGGTGGAGGGAGAGAGAGATGAGTAGCAAGCGTAGGACTGCATCTCTCGTCGCCGCTGTGATGGGCGCGTTTATACTCGCGCCCATCCAGCCACCCATATCTGCCTCTGCTGCCAAGGCAACTGCCTTCCCTAATCAGTTATCAATCAACACTGGATCAATTCAAGTCTTCGCTGCAGATTCTTATACCGCTATCAACCCATTTGCTGGGCTGACTACTCCTGTCGTTAATGGCCGTGCAAAAGTTTTCTATATTCACAATAAAGGCGATTTTGCACTCTCCCGTTTTACCATGACCCTCGTTCTTCCATCCGGTACAGCAATAGCTAACTTCCGTCGCTGTGCTGTCAATGTCACCTTTATCTCAAACGATGTCTGTGGCTCTGGCAGCTATTCCGCCGTTTCAATCAGCGCTAATACTGCAACCACGCTCATTCTCGATCTTCCCCCAAATTCCTACTACGCCTTCCAAATTCGCCAGAATAAGAACACCAATATGCTGGTCAATGTCTCTGCCAGCACCGCCCACATCACAGATGCGGGCATTACCAACTCGTAACCACAGGTAAACTTCAACCCTGATAGTTAAGGGGTAAGCAAGTGAAGAGTTACAAAATCGCAATTGTCGGTGCTGGTCCGGCTGGTTACTTCGCTGCCCAGGCGCTCCAAAACCTTGCGACCGAAGAACTCTCTTTCGCTATCGACATGATTGAACGCTTGCCAACCCCGTGGGGCTTGGTTCGCAGCGGAGTCGCACCCGATCATCCAAAGATTAAGACCGTTTCAAAGGTCTTTGAGAAGATTGCCAATACCGAAGGTTTCAGACTATTCGCCAACGTTGAACTAGGAAGCGATCTGACCATCGAACAGTTGCGCGAGATCTATGACGCAGTAGTAATTGCCACTGGATCTGCAAAGGGCAAGAAGCTTGGCATCCCGGGTGAAGATCTCCCCGGTTCGTTATCTGCTGCAACATTTGTCCCTTGGTATAACGCACATCCAGATTTTAAAGATGAGGCGATTGACCTCTCATCAGATACAGCAGTCGTCATTGGTGCAGGAAACGTTGCAATGGACGTTGCACGTATGTTGGCGCTTGAACCATCCGAGCTTGATCCAACCGATACTGCCGACCACGCTATTGAAGCGCTTCGTTCAAGCTCGATTCGCAACGTTGTTCTAAGTGCTCGACGCGGACCAGAGCACGCCGCCTTTACAGCACCAGAACTTCGCGAACTTCCGAAGCTAGAGCACACCAATGTTGTAATGAGCCCTGAAGATATTGCGGCAGCCATCATCCGCGCCGGCGAAGAAATTGAGAAAGATACAAAATCTAATCTCGATGCGATGACACTTATTGCTGAGAGCGCACCAACTTCACACGATCGCACCTTGGCCTTTCAATTTTTAGCTACCCCTATTGAAATTAAGGGCGATGGCAAAGTTGAAGAAGTTGTTTTCCAACGTACAGGGGGAGAAGAAACCTTCTCAATTAAGTGCGGTCTTGTGATTACAGCGATTGGATATGAAGCGGCTTCACTAGAAGGTATTCCCTACGAACGCGGCAAAGTCGTTAATAATGAAGGCCATGTAGATGGAAATCTCTTTGTTGTCGGCTGGGCAAAGCGCGGACCATCAGGTGTTATCGGTACCAACAAATCAGATGCCGCAGATGTTATGAAGCTGTTGGTTTCACAGCTCAAAGAACCAAAGAAAACTGGCGATATTGTTGAGTTGATTACTCATAACAAGGTAGTAACTCAGATGCACTGGGAGCAGATCAACGCTGCTGAAGTGGCTGCGGGCGAACCGCTCGGAAAGCCACGTAGAAAGGCTGTTTCTCGCGAAGAATTGCTCAATTTGGGCGCGCTCTAATAAGAAGGTATTATTCGCCTCTGCAGTAAAAACAACTCAATAAGCGTGCGTAGCTCAACGGATAGAGCATCTGACTACGGATCAGAAGGTTAGGGGTTCGAATCCCTTCGCGCGCACAAGTTAAGCCTCGAGTGCCTTTCACACTCGGGGCTTTTCTTCTTTCCACCCGTAGGCTTGCCACATGTTGAAGAAGCTACTCCCTCTGGCACTTCTCGCCTCTCTGGCAACGCCAGCTCATGCGGCAGACCAGCCATTGACGGTGATGTCGAGAAATCTCTACCTGGGCGCTGATGTCGGCGTAGCGATGGAGTTAATTCCTGATTTCTCTGCCGCCGCACAATTTATGTGGAGCCAGGTACAGGCTACAGATTTCACCAAGCGTGCTCCTGTTCTGGCTGCAGAGGTAGTTGCAGCAGATGCAGATGTGGTCGGCTTACAGGAGGCGACTCATTGGTATTGCAAAAAGAATCTCTGGAGTAAGAAGGTAATTGTCTTTGACTTCACCAAAGAATTTTTGGCGGCTACGAGAGCCGCCGGTAGCGAATATGTGCTTGCAAGTAAAGATGGTGTAGATGCCCTCAATATTGGTTATTCAATTCCTGCGATTCCATATCTGACAATGGTGGAAGATTCACGCACTTTCCAGCCTCTATTTGGCAGCGATAGAGCTGCTTGTGGCTTTGAAATCGGCGATGCAATTGTTGTGAAGAAAAGTCTGGCCAATCAAATTGTGCGGGTCGGCAATACTGAGTACGACGCGAGCTACAGCATCATTCCCAAGATTATGACTATCTATCGCGGATATACATGGATTGATTTTGATCATAATGGCTCAAAAGTAAGGATCATCTCCACCCACCTCGAATCGTTGTGGGATAGCAATAAAGTTCCTAACGCTGCTCTGCAAGCTAAACAATTAATCGCGGATCTCAACAAGACAACAATGCCAACCATCGTTGTCGGAGATTTCAACTCTGATCCGAGAGACCCACGTAATGCTGGCGGTTATAACCCCGGTGGACAGCCAGAATCGAGTGAGACATGTCTTGATCAAGGGGCACCGACCTCGGTCTCGAATTCACTCTCGGATTGCAACGCTTATTGGTTGATGAGACAGGCGGGTTTTGTTGATGTCGGTCCGGATGCAAGAGATCCTAAGAATTACACCTGGGGGATGAGCGCGCTATTGGCAGGCCCTGATCTAGAGCGTTATAAAGCGGGAAAAATCGTAGGAAATGACTATGGTTTTACCGACCGCCTCGATTACATCTTTGTTAAGAACGGTGCTGAGGCAATAAATGCAGGCATCATCGGGAATACCTGGCCAAAGGGCAGCACGTGGGAGTGTTCCAATGAAGCACAACTGGAAAATGCTCGCGTTATTGCTGAAGAGATGAAAATGGCGATGCCAAGTGGCAAAGTATGTAATTCATCAGATCACGCAGGAATTGTCGCTCAGATAAATCTTCCTACGAACAATCAACTTTCTGAGCCGCTACCGGACCACGCACCTTTTCCAATCTCTTTTTGGAATTGGGTGGGCATAGCGATGATCGGAATAACTACTGCAATAGTTTTTGTAAGAAGAGAGCGCAAAAAGTAATCGATTTACGGATAGAGGCCGCGAAGTTTGTGCGCTTCTGCGACTCGCTTCACGCCGATCATCATCGCTGATTCACGCCAGCTGACCTTCTTCTCAGTGGACATAGCCTCTACTTCGCGGATTGCCTTCATCAACTGAGAATCAAGGTTCTGATAAATCTCATCTGCATCCCAGAAGAATGCCTGCTTATCTTGAACCCACTCGAAGTACGAGACGATAACACCGCCGGCGTTAGCCAAGATATCGGGAACCACGAGCACATTCTTATCTTTCAAAATAGCATCGCCTTCAGGAGTTGTTGGAGCGTTTGCTCCTTCAACAACAATCTTTGCCTTAATTGATGGCGCAGTGTGTGCAGTAATCGCATCCGCAAGGGCTGCCGGAATAAGTACATCTACCTCTAACGCTAGTAACTCTTCGTTGGTGAGGCGATCTGTACCAGGGGCATCAAGATTTCCATGCTCTTTAAAGTGGTTCCAGAGGGATTCCACTGAAGAGAAGCCAGTAACACCGCCATGAACATCGCTCACAGCAACGATCTTTAAGCCCATCTTCTCAAGTCCAACTGCGGTCCAGTAACCGACTTTTCCAAAGCCTTGGATGGCAACAGTTGCATTAAGCGGATTGATCCCCTTGGCAAGAAGTGCTTCACGCGTTGAGATAGCAACGCCATCACCGGTTGCAGATGTGCGCCCGAGTGAGCCGCCAAGTGAGATTGGCTTACCGGTAACTACGCCAGGAACTGAATAACCTGCGTTTACCGAATAGGTATCCATCATCCATGCCATGTTGCGCTCATCTGTTCCAACATCTGGTGCTGGAATATCGCGCTCTGGTCCGATGATAGGCAAGATCTCTGAGGTGTAGCGACGGGTGAGTCGTTCGTTCTCCATGCTTGAAAGTGTTGATGGATCGACCGCAATTCCACCCTTGGCGCCACCGTAAGGAAGGTTTGTCAGCGCACACTTCCAGGTCATCAACATGGCAAGAGCTACAGTCTCGTCCATATCAATATCGGGGTGGAAGCGAACACCGCCCTTTGATGGCCCGCGAGTGGTTGAGTATTGAACTCGGAAACCCTTATACATCTCAACGTTTCCATTGTCGCGGCGCAACGGGACTGCAACTTCAAGGACTCGACGAGGGGTAGACAGAGTCTGCCATTCATTATCGGAGAGCGAGAGCTGCTCGACAGCTCTGCCCAATTGACGTAGTGCGGTATCTAGTGCTGACTCCATTGTCGGCAACTTCCTTCTCTACTTTTATTTTGTGTCTTGTAAGAATTAAGAACGCAGCGCCTTTGCAAACTCCGCAAAGTCATCGACCAAGATGTCGATTTCGGTCTGTGTATGTGCAAGCGAGATTAACCACTGCTCATCCAGTCCTGGTGGGGTGATGATGCCGCGGTTAAGCGCAAAGAGCCAGTGAGCCTCAGCTACACCGAAATCTGTTGCCTTGTAATCACGATAGTTGCGCACAGGTGTAGTTGACCAAGTAACACAGCCCTTTACGCCAAAACCAACAGTGTGAGCTGGCAGCTTGTACTCATCAATGATGTCACCGATGCGTTCAAGTGCCTGGAAATTAAGAGCTTCCGCTGCACCAAGAGTCTCTGTAGTTGCAATCCGATCGATTGCACGAACTCCGGCCATTGCGAGTGGATTACCGTTGAAGGTACCGAAGTGAGCCATCTTGTTATTGGTAACGAAGTCCATGTACTTCCTCTTGCCACCGAAAGCAGCAAGTGGAAGTCCACCACCGATTGATTTGGCAAGAGTAATGAGATCTGGCTGCACACCGAGGCGCATTGATGCACCATGTGCACCAGCAGTAAGACCTGTCTTGACCTCATCAAAGATGAGAACAACGTTGTATTGATCGCAGAGTTCGCGAACTCGCTCGAGATAACCTGCATCTGGAAGAACGATTGCAAGGTTTTCGAGAACTGGCTCAACGATGAAGCAAGCAAGCTTCTTTGCATTTTTCTTAAACATTTTCTCAAGTGCGGGGATGTTGTTGTAAGGAACAACGTAGATGTCACCTGGAACCAAGTTTGAATCGATATAAGGCTTTGGCTTCTCAGGATTGCCAATCTTGTTGACTGGTGGCTTTGATGAGACCACGAATGGGTCATAGCTACCGTGGTAACCGCCCTCAATCTTGAGAATGCCCATTTTATCTGTCGCAGAACGAGCAACGCGTACGGCATACATCGTTGATTCGGTTCCTGAGTTGGTGAAGCGAACCTGATCGATACCAAAACGCTTACAGATGCGCTCTGCGGCATCTGTTGATGTTGGCGAAGGAGTTACAAATAGCATTCCTCGCTTGAGTGAATCTTCAATCTCTTCCACAACTACTGGGTTGAGGTGGCCGGCGAGCATTGCGCCAAAGCCCATTGAGAGGTCGAGCAACTTACGCCCGTCGACATCGGTCATATATGCGCCGTTAGCGCTAGCAATTGAGATTGGGTATGGATCCCAGTGCTGGAAACTTGAAGTAACACCAAGCGGCAGCGAAGTGAAGGCGCGCTTGCTCTCGGCCTCTGAGGCCTTGGTGTTCTTTGTGAAGAGCTCCCATTCGGCTGCTAAAACTGTAGCGACCTTCTCGGGAGAAATTGGTGTTGATGTGGCTGGGACTCGACGATATGTATTGGCGTGTGGCGCCTGCATCGTATGTGATGTTGTCATTTGTAACGCTGTACTACAAAAGCCTCTAGCTTAGAAGCGGTTTTGTTCTGTACTCTCCTTTGAATCACGCATTACTGCGCTGCGTAATTATCTCCGATGGTTAAGAAAGTTGCAACTGTTAGATAACCATCGTGGCGATGAGCATATTTAAGATGAAATCGTCCCATTTTTCTTGATCCATTGGGTTTGGAACGACATCATCGACAATTTTCCCTAAGGTATAACTCTGGATAAAGACAGCGACAGTTCTTGCGTCTAACTCCGCCTTAAAAACCCCTTTATTTTTCGCTTCTGAAACCAAGTCCTCTAACGCTGTTGTTAAACGTTCTTGTTCTAAACCTAGAGCTATCTTGAAACGTTCAGAATGTTGTGAATTAGCGAGAGTGCGCGCTCGGGAAAAACGCGTTGATCGATATTCCGCTGATTGCGTGTATATCGTTAAAGTACGTAAACCTTCGATGATGTCATCTCTGCTCTTTGCATTAGATAGAACTGGCACAATTAAGGAGATGCTTCGATCGACCCAGGTGGCATATCGCGCAACTTGTGCAGCCTCGAGTAGTTCACCGAGATCTTCAAAGTGGTGATAGAGGCTTCCCTTTGAAATTCCTGACTTATCAAGAATTTCATCTACTTGAATTGCCTCTGGAAGTTGAGTCTCCAAAATCTCGGCTGCAGTCTCTATGAGGCGAGCCTTTGTTGGATGAATTGTCTGAGGCATAGGGTTAATTAAACTCATTATTGGCAACTATTGGTAGCCTTTCCCATCATGAATAAGCCAACCATCATCCTTGCGACAAGTAATGGCGTAGGAATGGGCCACCTTGTGCGGGCGACAGCGATTGCGATTGAGTTGAAGAAGGTTGCCAATCCGATCATCGTTTCTATGGCTGGTGGAATAGCAGAGATTCCTGATTACCTAGGTATCCGAGTTGAATACATTCCAGGTAAAGACCGCGGATGGATGACCCGCGACAATTGGGATATCTACCTTCGTGATCGCCTCATGGCGCTCGTGGACGAAACCGGCGCGACGGTGATGTCTTTTGATGGCGTTGTGCCGTATCCAGGAGTTATCGCAGCAAAGTTTTCGCATCCTAAGTTGGCTTTAGTCTGGGTTCGTAGAGGTCTCTGGCAGAAGAAGCCACAACGTTTCGTACTAGGAATGCAATCAAAGATGATGGATTACATCGTCGAGCCAGGAGATATGGCCCGTGCATATGATTTTGGTCCAACCGCAACTCGCAAAGATGCAACGCTGACTTCTCCTGTTTCTCTCTTCCGTGAAGATGAAGCTCTTTCACGGGAAGAAGCCCGCAAGGTGCTGGGGCTAGATCTTGATCGCCCAGCGGTTTTAGTCCAGCTAGGCACCGGCGATAGCGATGTCAATGAGAAGTTAACAGCGGCGCTCTCTGGCTTACTTGGATGGAAAGATTTGCAGGTAATTCTTACCAAGCAACCTTTTGATACCAATGGAAAATCACTTGCTCCAGAGGGTTTGGATATTCGAGTAGTACGCCACTTCCCGCTAGCTCGCGTACTACACGCATTCGATGCAGGTGTATCAGCGACTGGATACAACGGTTTCCATGAAAATCTTCCAGCGTGTTTGCCAACAGTTTTCATCTCAAATATTCGCGGCACCGATGATCAAGAAGCTCGAGCACAGTGGGGACATGATTTTGGTTTCGCTATTCGCGGCAACCAAGCAGATTTACATGACATCACGGCAGCGGTGAAAAAGTTACAAGATCCAGAAGTTCGTGCGCGACTTGCAGAAAAGTGTAAGGAGCTTCCCGCAACCACTGGCGGAGCCGAGATTGCAAAGATTCTCTATGACTTAGCGACTCGCGAAGAGCCAAAGCGCCCATCGTGGTTTACCTATAACCGTTTGAAGTTACAAGATCACATCAATCGAGGCAAGAGACATATTGCATGGGTAGGACTTCGCAGGTTAGGCCATATTTATCGCACGCTTCACCCTTACTTGAAGGTCAATGAAATCAAGAGTGAAACTCCAGTGTGGGGATCACAAGTAACTGCAAAGGAGTTACATCCACTCATCAAAGGTGATGAGAGATTTGAGCATCTTATTGAAGGCGCATCGGAGGCCTATATCGCTCGCCGCCGTGAGATTGCGGAAAAAGCTTATGGTATTCAGCGCGAAGTAATTAATATCAAGAAAACACCTCAGTAATTTAATGACAGATTTCAAAGAGAAGTAACGGGAGTTCTCCACTAAAGTTCTTACTTATGAGAGCTGAGACATCAACACCCGTAAACGAAATCATTGCGACACGTCGTAGCCCACGTTCCTTTAACGCGGATGCCGTTATCTCTAATACAGATCTCTTGGCAATACTTGAGGCAGCGCGCTGGGCTCCATCTGCATTTAATGGCCAACCTTGGCGTTACTTTGTTGGCAAACGCGGAGACGAGGTCTTTACTCAGATTCTCACCTCTTTAGGTGAGTTCAATCAAACATGGGCAGTCAATGCTTCTGCGCTGATCCTCGTTGCGGGAAAGACCACTAAGTCAGATGGTTCTCCATACGCTGATTATCAGTACGACTGTGGTCTTTCAGTCTCCCAGCTCTCAATCGAGGCTCATGATCGTGGGTTGATTGTCCACCAGATGACGGGCTTCGATAAGTCGATCGCACAGAGCGTACTTTCTATCAGCAGTGATTTGATTCCAGTTGTTGTGATGGCAGTCGGCACACAGGATGTTCCCGAGAAATTAAGCGGACCTTTGCTCGAGCGCGAACTCGCAAAGCGCGAGCGTTTACCACTTGAGACAATCGTTGTTAAAGGGCTACCAGCCTAGAAACGTGACCGAATCTCCCAAAGATCTTTAAAGACCGGATTGAAGAGTGTGCTTGCAAGATATTGCACGCCGCTTGATCCGCCAGTGCCCATCTTGGCGCCGATAGTGCGTTCAACCATCTTTACATGTCGATAGCGCCACTCTTGAATTCCTTCATCAATATCAAGTAAGCGCTCAGCCAGCATTGCCGCTTCAGCATCGGTACGGTGCAAATCCAAGAGTGTATCTTGAACTTCAATGTTGCTTTCATATGCAATAGATGGATGACGATCCAAGACAGAGTCAGGAATCGCATATCCTCGACGTGCTACATAGATGAGAAAAGAATCCCAAATCGAATTGTGGTCAGTAATTTCTTTAATTTCTTCCTGCATCTCAGGCGGAAGATGTCCCGCCATCTTGGTATCTCGACGACCAAGAATTGCCTCAACTTTTCTGAATTGCGCTGATTGGAAACCGCTCGATGAAGAGAGATATCCACGAAATGCATTAAATTGAAGTGGAGTCATCGTCTCGAGAATATCTACCTGTGCGACGCAGACTTTCATGATGGTACGGATACGTCCCAAGAGTGCCAAGGCATAGTGCGTCTCTCCCGCCTCCATTGCTTTTCCAGCGGCAGCAAATTCGTGGAGTAATTGCTTAAACCAAAGTTCGTATGTTTGGTGAATAACAATGAAGAGTAGTTCATCATGTTCTGGACCATCGGAGAGTGGCTTTTGAAGTTTGAGGAGCTCATCCACCTGTAAATAAGAGGTGTAAGTCAGCGCTGATTCGTATTGTTCGCTCATGTAACCCGTGAATCCGATCCCTTGATTTCTTCATATTTACGAGACAAAGTGAGGTCGCGCAGACGTTCAAATCCATCCCAGATTTCAACATACGAAGTAGGGAGCGGTGCGATTGCAAGACGGATTGCATTCGGCGTGCGGTAATCCGGAATCACGTTAACGAATTTTCGAAGCGCAACGCAGATTTGCGCAGCTTGCGGGTGTCCAATAGATATATGTCCACCGCGTTCGTTTGGATCTCGCGAAGTCAGAAGCGAATATCCAAGATCTGCCAGCCAAGCATCGTATAAATCAATCATCATCTGCGTGCCGACAGCTGCTTTTTCTGCGATTGCTTTAATCGTTGCTTCTTCGATCATTGAGAAGGCGGTCTGTACGCCTCGGATACCAATGATTGATGGGCTAGCAATTTGGAAGCCACGAATACCGGAAGCCTTTACATATTCTGGACCCATTCCAAATTGATCTTCATTTCCAAACCACCCTTGAATCGGGACCTGTAGTTCATTCTGCACGCGCTTATTAACGTAAAGCCATGCCGGAGATCCCGGACCTGAGTTTCCGTATTTGTATGTACAACCTACAGCGAGATCAACACCATTTGCATCAAAGTTCATCTCTATTGCACCTGCAGCATGGCTGGCATCCCACACTACCCAGGCGCCAAAGGAACGAACGAAGTCAGTAATTGATTTAATATCGTTGCGAGCACCAGATCGATATTGGATAACTTCAAAGGTCACTAGCGCAACATCGTCGTTCATATATGGCTTCAAGATGTCTACGGTAATGCGCTCGTTCTCGGAGATTGCAGGATTTTCGTTATCGATAATGACAAGATTAAGGCCAAGTTGTTTTGCGATTCCATCTAGGATGTAACGATCAGTTGGAAAGTTTGCCGCATCGGTGATGATGGTCTTGCGTCCAGGGCGAGAGTTGATGGCCGCCAGACAGAGCTGGTAGAAATTAACTGAAGTGGTATCGCAGACAAGAACCTGGCCGGGCGCTGCGCCAAGAACCGAACGACCTAATAAATCACCTGCTGGCTGGGCTTCATCAACCCAATGGCTCCACCCAGTGACAACTTCACGGCCCCACTCGAGGGTAAGGAAGTCATTTACCGCCTTGATGGTGTCGTGGGGGAGGCGACCGAGTGAGTTACCGTCGAGATAACAGAGATCGGGATCCGTGATGACAAATCGGCTCTTAAAGTGAGCTAACGGGTCATTCCGATCGAGTTCAAGGGCATATTCGCGGTCAGTAACCTTCATGAGGGAAAGGTACGCTCTCCTACCGTGGCGCGCAATCTTGTAAACATCGAAGAGGTCTCAAAAGCCTTTGATATTCGCCCACTTCTGAACAAAGTCTCACTCGGCATCTCAGAGGGAGAACGAATCGGAATTGTTGGCCGTAATGGCGCAGGTAAGAGCACATTGATGCGCATTATCACCGGTGAAGAGTCACCAGATGCTGGTCGTGTTACAAAGTCCAATTCCACAAACATCGGCTTTCTTGCTCAGATTGATAAAGCAGACCCACATCTGACCGTCGGTGAAGTAGTTCTGGGCAATCGAGAAAAACATGAATGGGCAGGCGATTCGCGTATTCGTGAGATTTTCACCGGACTCTTCGGTGGATTTGATGACCACCTATTTGAAAGAACTTTTGGCCAACTCTCTGGTGGAGAAAAACGTCGCGTGGGATTAGCAAAATTATTGATTGATGATGTTGAACTTGTTCTCCTTGATGAGCCAACAAACCATCTTGATGTCGAAGGCGTTGCATGGCTCGCGCAGTACTTGAAGAAGCGAACAGATTTAGCTGTTCTTGTTGTGACGCACGATCGATGGTTCTTGGATGAAATCACCGATCGAACTTGGGAAGTCGTACAAGGAAATGTTGAAGAGTACGACGGCGGATATTCAGCATTTGTTCTGGCAAAGGCAGAACGCTCGCGTCAATCAGCTGCAACTGAAGCTCGACGGAATAATTTGATTAGAAAGGAACTCGCTTGGTTGCGACGAGGTGCGCCAGCGCGAACAACGAAACCAAAGTTCCGCGTCGACGCCGCAAATGAGTTGATTTCGGCTGAGCCAGCGCCGCGTGATGGAAGTGAATTACTGAAGTTCGCGCTCAACCGACTTGGAAAGACAGTTCTTGAAACACAAGATATGCAGGTGAAAGCCGGAGATAAAGAGCTGCTCTCACACCTAACTTGGAATATCGGCCCTGGTGATCGCATTGGAATCATTGGAGTAAATGGCGCAGGCAAGAGCACCTTAATGCGTGTGCTGGCAAGCAAATTGGCGCCGGCTGGTGGAAAGTTGGTCACTGGAATAACAGTGAAAATAGCCTTCCTCACGCAGCATCTTGATGAACTAGATCCAACTTGGCGCGTACTTGAGGCGGTAGAGAATATTGCCCAGTACGTCGAACTTGGAAAAGGAAAGACGCTCTCTGCATCGCAACTCTGCGAAAGACTTGGCTTCGATCGTGATGGCCAATGGACACCGGTGGGAGATTTATCGGGTGGCGAACGTCGACGTCTGCAGTTAACTCGCCTTTTAATGGATGCGCCAAACGTATTGATGCTCGATGAGCCAACAAATGATTTTGATATTGAGACTCTTACCGAACTAGAAGATCTCTTAGATTCTTATGGCGGCACCTTGCTCGTTGTCTCACATGATCGTTACTTCCTCGAACGAGTATGCGATCGTTTTGTTGGGTTGCTGGGTGACTTGCAACTACGTGACTTGCCTCGTGGAGTGGATGAATACCTACAGTTGCGTCATCAGCAATTAACTCCAGCACAAGGAGCAAGTGGTTCCGGAAAGAAATCAAATGCGGCGGAAGAGCGGCAATTGAAGAAAGATCTAGCACGGGTAGAACGTCAGATTGAAAAAGGGAAAGCAGAGGTTATGCGCCTTACTCAGGAACAAGAATCCTCTGCGGCGGATCCAGCTAAACTAATTGAGATATCTGAAGCGTTAATTAAGACATCATCCGAATTAGCGCTACGCGAAGAAGAGTGGCTCTCAATCACAATGGCGTTAGAAGGTTAGAGATGGCTTCTAAGGAACACCAACGCCTCGACGTTCTCGCAACAATTTCTGGTGTGATGATTGCCTTGCAAGCACGCGCCAATGGTGAACTCTCATCTCGACTCGACAACGGTGTTCAGGCAGCGCTTATCTCTTTTGGTTCAGGGCTGATCATCATTGCGGTGATTGCTCTCTTCTCGCCTTCAATTAAGTTAGGTGTGCGAAATTTGCACGGTGCTCTGAGTCGTCGTGAGATACCAAAGTGGACTCTCTTTGCTGGCGCTCTAGGCGGGACATTTGTTGGAATCCAGACCCATGTAGTGCCTGTAATAGGCGTGGCTATTTACTCTGTCGCCTCTATCGCTGGACAGACGGCAGCCTCATTACTAGTGGATCGCCTAGGCATTACTGGTGGTGGGAAAAAGCGGATTACCTTTCGTCGAACCGCTGCCGCGGTATTTACTGTCTTCGCTGTCTTTATCTCTGTCTTCGATCGCATTGAAGCGGCAGACTTGGCGCTCTTCGCAGTCTTTTTAGCAGGCGTTGCCGGAGCAGTGGTCGGAGTGCAACGCGCCCTCAACGGTCAAATCAACGAGCACTCACATCAAAGTTTTACAACCTCTTTGCTTAACTTCTTTATGGGAACCAGCTTTCTATTTATTTTCTTGACTCTTTTAGTGCTCTTTGGCGATACCGAGTTATCACCACTGCCAACAGGTCCATGGTGGATTTATACCGGAGGTGTCATTGGTGTTATCTACATCGCTTTTACATCCAAGATTGTGCAGCACCTAGGAGTTCTCACATTTACACTCTTCAGCGTCGGCGGAAATCTATTGGGATCGTTAATGATAGATCTGATTTCACCGACTGCAGGCGTTCGAGTGAGCTGGTACCTGGTAACAGGTATCGCAATGACTTATCTAGGAGTTATCGTGGGCGGCGTGAATAATTCACAAACACGGAGATTGCAGAAGCGATAATAAAGAAGGCGGCAATTCCGTAGGAGAAGTTCTTTACCCAAGGAATTGAATATGCGTAGTAACCCGCAAGAGTAATGCCGGCACCCCAGAGGATCGCTCCAATGATATTTGCAGAGAGAAATTTGTAATAATTCATCATTGATGCGCCAGCAATGGGCGGCACGAAGGTGCGAATCCATGGAAAGAAGCGCGCAGCGATAACTGCCCACCAACCAGTCTGCTCGTAAAAACGTTCTGCGTTAACAATCATCGCTTTAATACGAGGGGATTGGCGCTTATCAAGGTATGGCCTGCCGATGACTCGACCTAAGACAAAGCCAACTTGATCGCCAAAAAATGCGGCGGCAACAATGATGGCAACTAGGAGCACGATATTTACATTGCCGTGCGCTGCTGCCACTAGCCCAGCGCTGAAAAGTATTGAATCTCCAGGTAGAAAGAAGCCAAAGAGCAGGCCAGTTTCGATGAAGACGATTGCGCCAATTAATACATAGAGGACAAATGGCGCGAGGGAGGAGAACTGAGTATCAAATGATGCTGCGTATGTGGACATAGTTATCGAAGGGAGATCTTCTTCACCGCCGCCGCCACCTTGGTGACAACTTGAGCATCAAAGACGCTAGGAACGATAAATGAAGCGTTTAGTTGAGAACTAGAGACGCAATCCGCAATCGCCTCAGCTGCAGCAACGAGAAGTTCATCTTCAATCTTGCTTACGCCAGCATCGAGAAGTCCACGGAAGATTCCAGGAAATGCCAAAACATTGTTAATCTGATTTGGCTGGTCGCTTCGACCGGTTGCAACTACGGTTGCGTAATTGCGGGCGATAGCTGGATCAATCTCTGGATTTGGGTTGGCAAGCGCAAAGACAATTGAGCCATTTGCCATAGAAGCAACATCCGCCTCTGTGATGACATCTGGCGCGCTGACACCAATAAAGACGTCGGCACCAGCCATTGCTGCATGGATATCACCTTGGAAGTTATCGTGGTTTGAGTTATCGATAAACCAGCGACGCATCGGATCTTCACCTTGTGAAGATTTACAGATGACACCATCTTTATCAAAGGCAATAATGTTTTTTGCTCCGCTTAGGACTAGCAGTCGTGCAATCGCAGTACCAGCAGCGCCAGCACCGCTCATGACAATCTTTACATCTGCAATTGACTTGTTAACAAGCTTGAGTGAGTTGCGCAGCGCTGCGAGAACAACAATTGCAGTTCCATGTTGATCATCGTGGAAAACGGGAATATCCAATAGCTCGCGAAGACGCGCTTCAACTTCAAAGCAACGTGGCGCTGAGATATCTTCAAGGTTAATTCCACCGTAGACAGGGGCAATTAATTGAACAGTGCGGACAATTTCATCGACATCTTGGGTGTCGAGACAGACTGGCCACGCATCAATATCGGCAAAGCGCTTGAAAAGAACTGCCTTTCCCTCCATTACTGGAAGAGCTGCCGCAGGTCCTATATTTCCAAGGCCGAGCACTGCTGATCCATCAGTCACAACTGCAACGGTATTGCGCTTCATGGTGAGACGGCGGACATCTGATGGATCATCGACAATCGCCTGACAGATTCGGGCAACACCAGGGGTATATGCGCGAGATAGATCATCACGAGTTTTCAATGGAACCTTGGAGTTAATCTCAAGCTTTCCACCGAGGTGGAGCAAGAATGTTCGGTCACTGACTTTGCGAACAGTGAGTCCGACATGTGCTGCCAAAGCGGCGTTGATCTCTAAAGCATGATCTTTGTCGACGGTGTCACAGGTAATATCAACAACTACGCGATCTAACTGAGATTCGACGACGTCGAGAGCTGTGATTGTCGCTCCAGCATTTGTCACTGTTGCAGTTACAAGTGCAACTGGTTGAAGTTCAGGTGCGCCCTCAACTCGGATTGTGATTCCGTATCCAGGAGAAGTTGATGCCATTACACGACTCCGTAGAGGCGGTCACCAGCATCACCAAGCCCAGGAACGATATATCCATGCTCATTGAGCTTCTCATCGAGTGAACCAGTTACCAATGTGATGGGAACTCCGGAATCCTTAAATGCATCTTCTACGATTTTGATTCCTTCAGGTGCAGCCAAGAGACAGATTGCAGTGATTTCGCTGGCACCGCGTTCAATGAGATATTCGAATGCTGCAACGAGGGTTCCACCTGTTGCAAGCATCGGGTCGAGAACGAAGCAGTGGCGACCAGAGAGATCATCTGGAAGTCGGTTGGCATAAGTACTTGCCTTAAGCGTCTTCTCGTCGCGAACCATTCCTAAGAAACCAACCTGGGCAGTCGGAAGCAACTTTGTCATTCCCTCAAGCATCCCAAGTCCAGCGCGAAGAATAGGAACAACTACCGGACGAGGTTCAGCCATCTTCGATCCGGTTGTTTCGGTAACAGGTGTCTTAATCTTGACGGGAACAGTTTTTACATCGCGGGTTGCCTCGTATGCCAAGAGAGTTACAAGTTCTTCAACGAGACGGCGGAAAGTAGGTGAATCAGTGCGCTCATCACGGAGAACAGTTAACTTATGAGAGATAAGCGGGTGATTGGCGACATGTACTTTCATGGCTCCAACCTTACCGATAAAGTCGGGCTATGCAGAATAACGAGGAGCTGATGCGCCTAGCGATTGACGTTGCTCACAGTGCAACTGATGCGGGCGATGTGCCAGTTGGAGCCCTCGTGATAAATAGTGATGGAATCGTTATCGGAAAAGGGTTTAACGAACGCGAGGCCAATAACGATCCGACCGCCCATGCAGAAGTTGTTGCAATTAGAAGCGCCGCCGCGCGTTTGCAGAAATCTCGTCTCGATGGCTGCACCTTAGTTGTGACGCTTGAGCCATGCGCGATGTGTGCCGGTGCTATTGCGCAATCTCGAATCTCCAAAGTGATTTTCGGTGCATGGGATGAAAAAGCTGGTGCAGTGGGATCAGTGTGGGATGTTTTGCGAGACCCTCGGTCGATTTTTAAAGTTGAAGTGCTGTCAGGGGTTCTTGAAAAAGAGTGCGCAGAATTACTAACGAACTTCTTCAAAGATAAGTAGGCCTACACAACAAGTTCGTATGATGGATTGAGAATTACTAGCGTTCCATCCTCTTCGCCAACCATACCTTCAGCGCGAATTTCCATTCCAACTTCAAGACCAGCAATTTCGCGACGGCCAAGGAAGTTGAGTGTGATTCCACCAGTCTCGTCCCATACTTCGACCTGAAGAGTTGGCGCACTTCCGCTCGGGGAAGTTGTCAGTGAAGTGACACGTCCCTGAACATGGGCGCGCTTACGCCATTCGATTTTTCCAATGGGCGTGATGTTCTCTGCGTAGTGGCTCACCGGTGTAAGTGGCATATCTGCACGCTGTGCAGGTGAAGGTGTAGCGACAGCTGGCTTCGCTGGAGCTACAGGTGCAACTGGAACCAATTCAACAGGATGATCAGAGATGATGTTATTAACATCGAAAGGAATAATTGTCGCCACTACACGTTGCAACTGTGAGATAGGTGCAGCAATTTGTTCAGCTGTTTGATCATGGAGCAAACGACCCAAGAATCGTGAATATGAGCGACGAGGAAGCAAAAGAGTGAGTTCCACATCCGGCTTTTCTGTCTTTCTAATGGCGTAATCCACTGCTGCATTTGGAAGACGTCGATCAGGACAATCGATAAGTTCGAGCTGAACATCTTCTAGCGCCTCTGACTCTGCCCATGCTGCCTGAATATCTTCAGCATGGCGATCATCGATCACAAAGTGAACTGCCTTGATTTTATGTGGCTTCAAACTGCGGGCATAGCGAACGGCACCAACAGTTGCTAAATCAACGTTATCTACCAAGATAGTTACATTGTGGCGCGCGATAGAGGTGGCGCGTTCTTGGGTTTCTCTAACTTTGAGCGCTTCCTGTTCGCGTACATATTGGCGACGGAAGCGAAGGAAAGTTGCAACCATGATGGGAGCAGTAACAAGAACCAGCCATGCACCTTCTGTAAATTTCACAATCGAGAAGATGATGACAATAATCAACGAGACCGATCCAGCGAGAGCGTTAATCACTACCTTGATGCGCCATCCCTCTGGCTTGGTGCGGATGGAGTGCTTTGTCATACCAAAACCAGCTAATGCAAAGCCGGTAAAGACGCCGAGCGCATAGAAGGCAACGAGGTGTTCGACCGATCCGCCAGTGATGAAGACTAGGAAGAGTCCGCCACCTGAGAGGAGCAAAATTCCGTTAGAGAAAGCGAGACGGTGCCCGCGCTTAGTGAGCTGACGTGGAAGATATCCATCGGTTGCAACAAAGTTACAGAGCAACGGAAATGCTGAATATGTTGTATTTGCACCTGCAAAGAGAATAAGCATCGTTGCAAGCTGAACCAAGATAAACATTACTGAACCAAAAGCACCATCGCCTACAGCGGCCTTTGCTACCTGCGAAATAACAGTTGGCGCACCTGATTCGTAAGGAACAGCGTGGATATGGCTGGAGAACCATGAGACACCGAGAACAAGTGTTCCTAGAAGGCAACTCATGATGACGAGAGTGCGCTTAGCGTTGACGTGTTCTGGTGTCTTGAAGAGAGCTACACCATCGGAGATTGCTTCAAGACCTGTTAACGACGAACCACCGTTTGCAAATGCACGGAGCAAGATAAAGATTGAGGCGGCGGTAAGTAAACCTTGTGCTTCACCGATTTCGACGGCACCTGGTGCGTACGGATCGAGCATCGGCAAGGTGCCGTTGATGAGGCGCCATGTACCCATCGCAAAAACAATAAACATGGTTCCGACGAAGAAGTATGTCGGCATTGCAAAAGCCTTACCGGCTTCCTTTACACCGCGAAGATTTCCGTAGGTCAGGATAGAGATGACCGCAACAATCATATGCATCTTCCACGGAGCAAGTTCAGGGAAGGTAGAGATGATTGCGGCTACTCCTGCAGCAGATTGAATCGCAACGGTGACGAGGTAGTCGAGCATCAATGCAACAGCTGCAACTTGTGCGGCAATCGGCCCGAAGTTATCTCGGGAGACAATGTAGGCGCCGCCGGTCTTTGTATAGACATCGATGACGTTGCGATATGAGAGAGTAATAAGAATAAGAATTCCGATAACAACTGCAGTCATCGGCATGATGATTCCGAAAGCTGCTAAACCAAATGCTGGAAGGAGCGCAATCAGAATCTGTTCTGAACCGTATGCAGATGAAGAGATACAGTCGGATGAAAGGATGCCGAGCGCGTAACGCTTGCTCAAGCGCTGGTGGCCGAGTGAGTGGCGATTATGTGGAGCTCCGAGGAGACGGCGCTTAATCTTGTAGCGAAGCGGATCCTTCAGATGAGCATGTTCCTGCATAGCAACAGGGGCGGGTGCACCATCAGTCCATGACTTTGCCACGCTATCGCTCCTTTTATGCACTATTTGCAATTACTAATAATTCTCGATTTTGCTAGGCTCATCTTATGCGCACTCAGTTATATATCGATGGTCAATGGGTAGATGGAAGCGGAACTCTTGCGGTAATCGACCCTAGCGATGGCTCAGTTATCGCCAGCGTCGCTACCTCCAGCGATGAGCAGAACATGGCGGCGCTCGCTGCCGCAGATCGCGTCGCCGCTGATTGGGCCAAGGTCGCCCCTCG
>JACCDK010172188.1_pt1 | contig 20378 bp, 20 predicted proteins | sample 7445871 | NCBI WGS metagenome assembly JACCDK01 (sample SAMN15323436, study PRJNA562643) | freshwater metagenome | isolation source: river surface water | place: USA:Blue River Watershed | collected 2017-08-15
GACGGGGCTCGAACCCGCCACCTATAGCTTGGAAGGCTATCGCTCTACCAAATGAGCTACTCCCGCTAATGGCGCAAAAACTTTCGTTTTTACTTATTTTTGTGGGGACAGATGGATTCGAACCACCGAAGGCGTACGCCAGCAGATTTACAGTCTGCCCCATTTGGCCACTCTGGTATATCCCCTTTTCACTGTTCTTTCAGCTAATCGTTTCACCGAAAGAGTTTGCAAAAGTAGATGTTTTTTTTATTTCTGCCAAACGCTTTCCAAAAAAATATCTAGAAATTTACAATAATTTCACACCAAAGCTAATTAATTGTAAATTAGAGCCCTTGTCTTTTTGAAACATTGGTGTAAAATCCATATTTAGGAAAAAATCAGGAAAATGCCTCAATGCAACCTCCATTCTCCCACCTGTTCTAAAATCATTCAATAAATAATTCCCACTGTAATGATTTTTATCTCCAGATCCATCTTCCTTTGTTTTTACCCATGAATCAATTCGGTAACTTATATATCCTCCTATTGCAATCATTTGAATAGGTGATTTTTCATCAAAAGAAATATGTGGCATAATTGGCAAGGTAAGATATGATGCCGCTAACTTATTCTTAGAAAATACGATTTCTTTGTTAGAAGCATTCAATGTTGGTAAAAAGGAAATGGCATTTGAGTTATTTTGCATCACTCTACTATGATCAAACATCAAATTGTACCATTCGATCCCTAAGCCAAAACCTAGTCTAAATGCACTTTTCTTTCCTCTGGCTAGATTGGCATAGCGCTTCCATTCCATACTTACGTATCTAGAACCCAATGTATTCAATGTTTTATCACTTTCTAATAAGGGCGCCGGATATTTAGCAATTGTTATGGGTCCTCCCAAATCTCCCGTCCAGTTATTCAAACCCAAGTTGAAATCAAATCCGCTACGTTCAAATAATTTAAGACCCTGCGTTTTTTTCTTCTCCGACCCATTCCCCCAAATAATTTTGGTTTCTTCTGAGCCATCTTTTACCCGGATGCCATCCCAATCAATTAAAACCTCATCTCTACCATCTTTTACATGAATTCCTTCTTTCAGACTAATCTTCACTTCTTCCTTACCGTCGCGAATAGTAATTCCATCTAATTTTTCAGCAGGACTGATTGCTTTTGCTTTTGAAACTTGACCGGGTCTTAATAAACCGATGATCACCTTTTGACCATTCGTTTCAAACTCTAATCGTTGAGATAAATCATCTTCTTTACGAATAGCAGTTCTTACTTGTTGCCATAAACTATCACTCAACACAATGCCTTTTTTTTCCAATATGGCAGACACCTCTTCTTTTAATGTTAACCCTTTTTTGTTAGAACCAATCACCTCTTGGTTTCTAGCATCTATTCGTACAATTACAGAATCTTTAGGCGCAGAAAGGGCTGAAAAACACACCATGAACATTACAAAACTTAAAACAATTTTCAACTTTTTCATAAGGACAAAACATTTTTTAATTTTTCTTCTTTTTCTTCAATTTGATACATCACCTGATGTATTCCTTCATTTAATTTTCCTTTTCTATTTCTAGTAGTTAAATCCAATATTTTACCAGATTTCATTTTTTGAATAAATCCAATCACCTTCTTAAATCCTTTTTCTTTTTTAATTGGTTCAATATCCACTAACTACCATCTCCTCAACTTCCTCTTTCTGACCCATAATTTCCACTGATTTTTCACCTAACTTTTCCTCTATTTTATCCGTTTGAACGGTCGATTGCGCCAAGGCTTCTTCCGAATTTAAAGACGGCAAGAAAATTTCCTTCTGCGCGAAGGTTGGAACATCCGATTCTTCCAATTTCTCCATTTGCACTTTTTTAACGGTTGGCTTTGAAAAATCACTCGATAGCGAATTGAAATTCGGTTTATTTCTTGAGGAGGCAGGCACAACTGTAAATTGAGATCCTTTTTCACTTATTTCAACTCCTTTCTCAATTACCTCATTCCCTTTACTTCCAATTTGCTCCTCATTTTTATCCACACCATATTGATACATCAATCCAAATAGAACTAATAGGACTGAGGCTGCGGCAATCCAACGCGTCGAGTAAGGAAAAGAAATGACTTTTTTGCTGTTACCTTCTTGCTTTTCAAGTCGCTCTTCAATCTTTGTCCAAATACCTTCTGGCAATGATTCCTCTTTGGTTTCTAACTGAATTTGCCACTTTTTCTCCAAAAGCTCCCAATCCCTTAAACGATCTTTTTTAGCTTTCATTGGCATTTATTTTTTGTTGTAAATATACTCTAGCTCTTGACAATTGAGATTTCGATGTACCTTCCGAAATTCCAAGTTTTTCAGCAATTTCTCCATGCGAATATCCTTCAATAGCATATAAATTAAATACTGTTCGAAACCCATCTGGAAGCTTACTAATTAGTACTTGAATTTCATCTGCACTCATTTGCTCCATAATTTGTGATGGCTCCGAAATTTGAAGAACCTCTTCCGAATTACTCCACTCAATTTTTCTTTTTCGAAGGATCATTAAACATTCATTGACCATAATCTTACGCATCCACCCTTCTAAACTTCCGTCTTCTTTAAATTCAGAAATTTTTATAAATATTTTTAAAAACCCCTCCATTAAAACATCCTCAGCCTCCATTGAATCCTTAAGATATCGCTTACAAATTGCGAACATCCTAGACCCATATTGCTTAAATAAAGTATTTTGAGCCTCCCTTTCTCTCTGTTTACAAGCCTTCACTAGGCTTTTTTCATCAAGATATGTTGGTAGACGGTTTTTCAAAATAAATCAGGGTACAATAATTATAAGATGCAAATTATTGATATTTGGTTGCATCCGTTTGAAAAGAATTTCAAATTTACGTTCTTTACGGTGAATTACGTACAATATGCCGAATAAAGCACCTATCGGAATTTTTGACAGTGGAATTGGGGGTCTTACGCTTGCAAATGCGATTACCGAAATTTTACCAAAGGAATCAATCATCTATTTTGGAGATACAGCTCATTTACCATATGGTGATAAATCAGCTACAGCCATTCAATCGTATGCTGTAAAAATTTGTAACCTTTTACTTGAAAAAAATTGCAAACTCATATTAATCGCTTGCAATTCGGCATCAGCTGCCGCATTTGATTTGGTTAAAGCTTACGTTGGTTCTAAAGCAATTGTTGTTAATGTAATTGACCCAGTAATCGACTATCTTTCCAAATATTGGGAAAACAAAACACTTGGCTTAATAGGAACCAAACAAACTGTAAATTCAGGAATTTATGCACAAAAAGCCACTAACCTCCATCAAAATATTCAGATAAAATCCTTGGCCACACCCCTGCTAGCTCCCATGATTGAAGAAGGATTTTTCAATCATAAAATTTCTGAACAGATTATTGAAGAATATTTACAAAATGAAAAGATTCAAGCCATTGATGGCTTGATATTAGGTTGTACCCACTATCCTTTAATCAAAAAACAAATTGAAAATTTTTATCAAGGTAAAACAAAAGTAATTGACACTTCAGTAATAGTTGCAGAGAAAATCAAACAAATATTGCTTGAGAATCAATTGGAAACCAATCTGAACGAAACAGGAAATAGACAGTTTTTTGTCTCTGATTATACAGAGTCTTTTGAAAAATCAACTCAATTGTTTTTTGGACAAGAAATAAAATTAACCCAATACCCAATTTGGGATTAAAAAGTTTTCACCTTACTGTTTTTCCACCACAAAAATCCAACCACTCCAACAATCAAATAAGGAGCCACTAATAAATATAGAATTCCTGTATTGATTCCGGTTGCTATATTATTTCTTCCATCAGAAACTGTGCTTTCTAATGTAGTTCTACACATGGCACACTGAGCCTTTGTTTCAGAAACGGAAAGGCCACTTAACATTATTCCAAAAACAACTATTTTTACAAACTTAGACATAATAGGGTGAAATTAATAAGTAAACAATTACACCGGAAACAGACACATACAACCAAATAGGAAATGCCCATTTAACAATTTTCTTATGACGCTCAATATCGCCAGTTAGTGCATGATAAATCGCCAATAAAACCAAACGCACCACACCAATTGACAAAACAATGTGCGAAATTAATAAAAAATAATAGATCGGACGAATGATCCCTTCCCCGCCAAAAGGTGTGGAAGGATTAGAAATATGGTACAAAATATACAACACCAAAAACACAGCTCCTTGCAAAAAGGCTAGACCCATTGATTTTCGATGAGCTTCAATATTTTTTTTCTTGATAGCCGCAAATCCAATTAATAAGGTAATTGCAGTGGTCGAGTTCAATAATCCAATGACATGTGGTAAAACTTTAGTCCAATCACCTAGGGGAATTCGCGTTTGAATTCCAATCAAAATAGCTACTGCAATAGGGATGGCAATGGATAATACATTGATTAATCGATCGTTTGCTAATGATTTTTTCATAATTTATTGATTCGTATATATGCTTTTTAAAACGTTCAATTCCAAAATTAAACGATCAACTTCTTTTGCATCCGTACCATCATAAAACCCTCTTATTATGCCCTCTTTATCAACTAAAATAAGTCTTTCAGAATGAATGAATGATTCATCTGGATTTTTGATGGCTGCATCATATTCAGAAGCATCTGCCAAAGGTACATGGAAACCCTTCAGAACCAAAGGATAGATATAAGATTTTTTTCCCGTCAAAAAATTCCATTGTTTTGGATCAGCCTCAAACCGTTTTGCGTAGATTTTCAGTTGCTCTGGAGTATCATAAACGGGGTCAACCGAAATAGAAATAAACCTAATCTCGTCTTGACCAATAAAAGCATCTCTTACTCTTGCTAATTGAAAACTTATTTTCGGACAAATAGTAGTACAGCGAGTGAAGAAAAAACTAGCAACAAAAATTTTATTTTGAAGGGTTGCGGAATTAAACTCCTTTCCGTTTTGGTCAATTAATTTAAATAAGGGAATTGTTTGAAAAACGGTATCTTGTTCAGGCTCTCCCCATTTGGGATGCTCTGTTTTTTTCATCAGCAATTCACCTGTTGTTGAGTCAATTGCAGGAACAAATCGTGGTAGTTTGTAGTGATTGGTACCTTTAAATTTAAGGCCTAAATAGATAAAGGTAGGCACTATTAAAATAATTAGTAATATGCCTACCTTTTTGATCATGTTCCAAGAAATATGGATTTGTTATCCTACATATAATTGCCCACCCTCATACATCAAAGCTACCAATAGCCATGCTATAAAAATGATAGGAACTAAAATCATCCAAATTAACATTTTAACCTCATGCTTTAAGTGCATGAATTCCCCAACTATATAAAATGCCTTAACGATTGTCATACCAGAGAAAATCGCTACACGAAGAGCATTTGCTGGCATGGTAAATGCAATAACGAATTCGATTGCTGTTAAAACCAATAAAATCCAAAATGTTTTCCAAATAGCGCCAGTATTAGGAGCTGGGATTTCTTTTTCAGCGGTTTCGTGAGATACGTGCGAAGCCATAATATTTCAATTTAAGTATTAAACAAGATAAAAGAAGGTAAAAACAAATACCCATACAAGGTCTACAAAGTGCCAATAAAGACCTACTTTTTCAACCATCTCATAATGACCTCTTCTTTCGTATACGCCCGTAGCCGCATTGAAGAAAATCAAAATATTCAATATCACTCCAGAGAAAACGTGTGTCCCGTGGAAACCAGTAATAAAGAAGAATAAATCAGCAAAAGCTGGAGGACCATACGGATTACGAACTAAGTTCGCCCCCTCAATTGGAACTGTAACACCATCTACAACTTGCTTTGCGGCAAGAGCTAAATCTTCAGGACCATGTATAAAGTGAGTCCATTCCCAAGCCTGAGAACCTAAGAATGTAAATCCACCTATGATTGTCCAAAGCATCCACTTTTCAACATCTTTTCGATCACCTCTATGTCCTGCTTCCACAGCTAAAACCATGGTAACTGATGATGCGATCAATATAAATGTCATGATACCCACAAAAACCAATGGAAGAGACATTCCGTGTAAGAAAGGAACTGCTTCAAAAACTTTTTCAGGAATAGGCCAATGAGTTGTGGAGAAATAGAACTCCTCAGGACTACCTGTCCAAGCTGGTTGGCTAAAACGAATCATACCGTAAGAGACCAATAAAGCAGAGAACGTGAATGTATCCGATAAAAGGAAAAACCACATCATTAATTTTCCATAGCTCGCCTTAAGAGGCTCAGAACCACCGGTCCAAGTTAACTTTTCAGGAACCTCCGGTGCTGCGTGTGCAACTGACATTTGGTAAAATATTAATTGTTAAAAACTAAAAACAAAAATAAATACACCCATAAAGCATCCAAAAAATGCCAATAGATGGAACAAATGTTAATTTGGGTTAATGCATTTGCATTTATTTTCAATCGAAATGCTGCTACCAAGGCGAACAACAATACAATTAAACCAGATACAAGGTGAATACCATGTAGACCTGTAAATACATAAACAAAAGAACCTGAAGGATTACCTACAAAATAAACGTTACGTTCAACTAATTGACCCCACGCATAAAATTGTAAGATTAAAAACAATAATCCTAGCACAAAAGTAATAGAAATACTCGTTTTTAACACCATAAATTGGTCTTTTTTTGCAGCTAAATATGCAAAATGCATACTTGCACTACTCAAAATTAATACAAGGGTACTGATCCAGAATAAATTGGGTAATTCAAATTCTGTCCAATTACCCTCGGCCCTCCGTACCAAATAGGCACTGGTGAAGGCTGCAAACAACATAATGATTGAAACAATGAACAACCACATGGTAAATACCTTAGGATTGATAGCGCGGGTCTGACCCGATTCTTGAATTAAATTTGTCGTTTCCATGTTTTAAATTTTATCAAATAAAAAAGCAATTTGAACTACTGGCAAATATATAAAAGAGCCAAACATCATCCAACGGGCCGACTTATCTGTTGGTCGCATCATCAAATAAAATGTCTGACATAAAAATAATACACTGGCAATTACGGCAATTATTGCAGAGTTAATACCGGTTATGTGAAATAAAAATGGTACAAACCCAAGCGGCACCAAAAAGATAGTATAAATCATGATTGTAAAGGCCGTTTTGACATCTTTTTTACCATCATTGGGCAACATTTTAAATCCCGCTTTTCTATAATCTTGATCAGCTACCCAAGCGATGGCCCAAAAATGTGGAAATTGCCAAAAGAATTGAATAGCGAATAAAATCCCAGGCTCCCAACCAAACTGATTTGTAGCTGCTAGCCAACCTATCATTGGAGGAAATGCTCCAGGAAAAGCACCAACAAATACTGAAATTGGACCTACACGTTTCAAGGGTGTATAAACATATCCATATAATATATAGGACACAAAACCAATCAAGGCTGATTTCCAATTAAATGTTAATAACAAGAATAAGGCACAAAATGCGACCAACCAACCATATAGTTGAGCATTTCGGCTACTGATACTTGCAGTAGGCAAAGGCCGCTTTGCGGTCCTTTTCATTAATTTATCAAAATCTATTTCCTTTAATTGATTGACAATATTTGCAGCCCCAGTCAATAAAAAACCTGCCAATGAAATCCGTAGAATCGACATCCAATCTGGATCATTAGGATGGGCCAAAATATACCCAAATGTACCTGAAAAGGCCACTGTCATCGACAATCGCGTCTTTAAAAGAGCTATATATGGCCTAATATTATTCATCGTTTGTTGATAGGATCCACATCCGTAAATGTAAACCTAATGTCAGTAAGGATAAGGTTAAATGAACTGGCTGGGAACCAATTGGTAAGGCAAAATACGCCATCAAAATTCCCGACAGAACAGATATACCTAATAAAACAAAAATATTGTATAAATAATTCCTTAAAACAAGTTGATTTTTATTCAATTTAAAATACAAATAACCGTTCGTAAGAATGATTACCCATGTAAAACTTCTATGTACAACATATTTTATACCTAACTGATCAATCCAAATTGCCTTTGTAGTTTCTCCAAATTCTTTAATGACCACATCCATTTCTTCTCTTACTTGTGTACCTAATAAAATTTGTAGCGCAATTAAAACCAAATTCAAAAGAATCAAATTACGTCCAAAAGAACCTACAACTATTTTTTGCTGCGAATGATATAAGGCTTTTAATAAGAAAAAAATTACGCCTATAGTCAAGGCCATATGAGCAGTTACGACACCTGGTAATAAAAATGAATCAACCACATACTTGCCTAAAACACCATTACCAATTACGAATAAGAATGCAATAAATGTAAATAAAAAAGTTTTTTTTGAAACTTTATAGGAAGCAATTGTACAAATCAAAATGATAAAACCTGTAAGGGCACCTAATAGTCGATTGAGGTATTCAATCCAAGTTTTAGTAGGATTAAAAACTATTTCTCCGTGCAATTTTTCCTTGTAAATTTCTTGATAATTGAAAGGCAATTGGGATTCCTGTGTTGGTGGAATTAATCTTCCAAAACATGTCGGCCAATCTGGACAACCCATACCTGATCCTGTGCTTCGTACAATTCCACCTGCCAATACCAATAGGTAGACAAATATTAAAGTTAAAAAGCCTAGGCGTTGAAATTTCATATGGGCGAAAAAAAAGGTGCATCAAATGGTTACCCCATTATGATGCACCTCCATCTTAAATTATATTAACGATTATAAACCTCATTTTGAGCGCTTAATAAACCATCAATTTCTTTTTCTTTAGCAATTTCTTCTTCCTCTTCAGGTAAATTAGACTCAGGAGTTGCTGAATGAGGAACATTCTGAGGAATAAAATCAACTGCTGAACCAGGCTTAGAGTAATCATATGGCCAACGATACACAGCAGGGATATCTCCTTCCCAGTTTCCATGACCAGGTTCAATTGGAGTAGTCCACTCTAATGTATTTGAATTCCAAGGATTTTGCGTTGCTTTCTTCCCTTTAAATATTGAATAGAAGAAATTACAGAAGAAAATTGCCTGAGAAGAGAATGTTAAAATAGCAGCAATGGAAATAAACATATTTAAATCTGTGTAAGCTGCTTCAACATTATTTCCTAAAGCTGTAAATGCATAGTATCTTCTTGGAAAACCTGCAATACCAATATAATGCATAGGGAAGAATACGGCATAAACACCTACAAAAGTGCACCAGAAGTGAATGTAACCCAAGGTTTTATTCATTGTTCTACCGAACATTTTAGGGAACCAGTGGTAAACACCCGCTAATAATCCAAAGAAAGAAGCAGCACCCATTACCAAGTGGAAGTGAGCAACCACAAAATAGGTATCGTGCAAGTTAATATCTAAAGCAGAATTACCAAGAATAATACCAGTTACACCACCAGAGATAAATAATGAAACCAAACCAATAGAAAACAACATAGCTGGCGTAAATACAATATTACCTTTCCATAAGGTTGTAATGTAATTAAATGCCTTAACAGCAGATGGAACGGCAATAATTAATGTTAAGAACATAAACACCGAACCTAAGAATGGATTCATACCAGTTACAAACATGTGGTGAGCCCACACGATGAATGCAAGAATTGTAATACCCATCATAGAACCAATCATAGCACGATAACCGAAAATAGGCTTTCTTGAATTGGTTGCAATGATTTCCGAGGTCATTCCCAATGCTGGTAGTAATACAATATATACCTCAGGGTGACCTAGGAACCAGAACAAGTGCTGGAATAAAATAGGTGAACCACCCACATTTGGTAAAGCCTGACCTTGAATATAAATCTCAGATAAGTAGAAAGAAGTACCAAAACTTCTATCAAAAATCAATAATAAAGCGGCAGAAAGTAGCACTGGGAACGACAATAGACCCAATACAGCTGTAAAGAAGAATGACCAAATAGTTAAAGGCATTCTTGTAAAATACATACCTCTCGTACGCAAGTTAATAATCGTACAAATATAATTGATGCCACCCATTAAGGAGGAAACTATAAACAATGCCATTGCAATTAGCCACAAGGTTAGCCCTAAGCCAGAACCTGGCATAGATTGAGGTAAAGCAGACAAAGGAGGATAAATTACCCATCCACCGGAGGCAGGTCCTGTTTCTAAAAACAAGGAACTAAACATAATTACAGAAGACAAAAAGAAGAACCAATAGGATAACATATTGATAAATCCAGAGGCCATATCTCTTGCTCCAATTTGAAGTGGAATTAGAAAATTAGAAAACGTACCTGACAAACCTGCTGTCAATACAAAGAAAACCATAATGGTTCCATGCATCGTAACAAGAGCCAAATAGAACTCTTTATCTAATTTACCTGACTCATCAATCCAACCGCCTAAAATTGGTTTCAACCATTCCAAATTCATATCAGGAAAACCTAATTGCAAACGGAAAAGGATTGATAATGCTCCACCAAAAAAGGCCCAAATAATACCTGAGATTAGGTATTGCTTTGCAATTACTTTGTGATCTTCAGAAAAAATATACTTTCTGATGAACCCTAATTCATGGTGCTCGTGATCATGGTCATGATCGTGTCCGTGTGAATGTAATGTATCTACTGTTGACATATCTATATTTTTCTAAATACTCAATAATTATTTTAAACTTACAGCTTCTGTAGCCGTACTATCCACTGAAACAGGTTCTGCTAAAATATATTTAGATGCTTTACCCTTTAAATTTGCAGGAACTTTATCTAAATAAGTCGGATTCAACGTCAAGAAAGGTTTTTGTTCCTTTTTCCATTTTTCATAATCTGCTGGCTCATCCACAAAAACAGTAATCGCCATACCAAAATGACCTCTACCACAAACCTCTGTACAATTTAATTTGAAATTGAAATCAGGATTATTCAATTTAGCCCGCATTTCATCAGTAGATACATTTGGAGTAAACCAAAATTTAGTTGGCATACCAGGAACTGCATCCATTTTAACACGATGATATGGTAAATACACAGAGTGTAACACATCCTGTGCTCTAATTTTTAATAATACAGGCTTTCCTTTTGGTAAATGTAATTCGGTAGCAGTAAAGTCATCGTACGAATTCTTATCCGCCATATCAATCCCAATACTATTTGTATCATCAATTAACTTATAATTAGCATTCCCCAATTCTTGATCATCAGTTCCACCGTAACGAACATACCAACCAAATTGATGACCCGTTATTTCAATAACCTCAGAAACACTTGGTGCTGGACCAGTAATGTCTCTCCAAGTTCTCCATCCAGTGAAAACCAGAACTGCCATGACAACTGCAGGAATTACTGTCCAAATTAATTCTAATTTGTGATTAACAGGATAGAAAGTAGCCTTATTACCTTTTTTATGACGATAGGCAAAAGCAAAAAACATCAATAAAGTATTGGTTAAAAAGAAGGCTAAGGTAACGACACCCATCGAAATCCAGAACATTTTATCAGTGATGATTCCATGCTCAGAAGCCGCTTCAGGAAGAAAATTAGGTTTAGCATTTAAAAAAGACCAAGAACCTAAAACCGTACCCAACAACCAGAAGATAACGAAACCAATGGCATTGGTATTGTTTGAAGAATCCAGTGGAGAATCCTCATTCTCACCACCTTTTAATTTATTATTTAAACCAGCGCTTTTACTAATAACGGCAAAGGCTAAGATTAAAAAAACAAGTGACAAAATCGCAATTAGATAATTCATATTATTAAATTTTGAATCTTATTAAAATTTATTCGATTTTAAATATCGTGATGTAAAGCTTCTGGCAAGAATGGATGATTTTTAGCAACCAAACTTGATTTAGTTAATTGATCAGATATCACATAAATAAACGCAGAAGCAAAGACGGTAACCATACCAAATTCTACTAAACCGAAACCTCCATGTTTACCTAAAACTCCAGGCATAATCATTTGATAAAAATCTATGTAATGACCCACAATGATAAATGAACAAGCTAATTTTAAGAAGATACGCGTTCTTTTTGCATCACGTGTCATTAAAATCAAGAATGGGAAAAAGAAGTTAAAGAAAATATTCAAAACCTCTGAAGTCTTGTAAATTTTATTGTGTCCTTCCCAACGCTCTAAGAAATATATCGTTTCTTCAGGTAAGTTCGCATAATAAATCAATAGGAATTGTGAAAACCATACATAAGACCAAAAGATTGAGAAAGCAAACATGAATTTACCTAAATCATGTAAATGGTTCTCCGTTACATAAGCCATGTAACCTTTATCTTTAAGATATAAAATGGTAAGCGTAATAATAGCTAAGCCAGTCACATGCCATGAAGAAAACATATACCACCCAAACATTGTAGAAAACCAGTGCGTATCAATAGACATAACCCAATCCCAAGCTGACATAGAAGAGGAGATACCCATCACTACAATGAAACCAGTAGCAATTTTAACCATTGTAGCAAAATGCTCATTTCCTCCCTCTAAATCTTCCTGAATTGATCTCTTTCTCATCATTGTCCATAAAACCAACCAGAGAATAAAGAAAGCACACATACGTGCAACAAAAAATGTTTTATTCAAATAAGCAGCTTTACCGGCAATTATTTTATCATAATTTTCACTTCCAACTTCCGTAACACCATGGTGCATCCAATGGAAAATAACATCACCTTTGAAAAGGAAAACCAATAATAAAACAGGGAAAGTAAAGAATAAAAATTTAGGAAAGGCCTCAGGAATTCTTTTTACAACGGAAGACCATCCTGCTTTCGCTAAATATTGAATAGATACAAAGAACATTCCAATTACAGCTATTCCTGTAAAGAATACACCATTTAACCAAAGGTTTGCCCAAATTCGATTTGTCCAATCGTAATGTTCTTCCGGCTGATGCGATACGGCACCCCCCGATAAATGGGCATTGGCTGCCTCATGACCAGCTGCTGCTACCTCATGACCACCAGATTCACCTTTTGAAAGAAGAAATATACCAATGATCGTAGCAACTAACCCTGCAACAAAGGCAATAATAACACGACGTTTACCTTCTGAAGTAAATTCAAAATGTTCTTCAACGTTTGCTGGGGAAAAATGTGAATGTCCCGCCATCTTGTTCTATTTTTAAATTAAATTGTAATACTATTGTTTTTGTAATTCATGTACATAAAGTACAATTTTCCATCTGTTTTCAGGTGAAATCTGAGAACCATGAGGCCACATACGACCTTTACCATTTGTAATAACATGGTAGATATGTCCATCGTTTAATGATTTCAATGCATCCGAGGAATACACAGGCACGCCTTTGTAGGCCTTACCAGCTAAACCATCCCCTTTTCCTCCTTCACCATGACAATGCTGACAGAAACGCTCATACTGCACTTTACCCAACTCAATATTTTCTGGTGTAGCAGCAAATGGATTTTTCAGTGCAGCTTCAGAATAAGAAATGCTATCATGTGGAATGGTACGTGCAATTAAATCCTGTGTTAACAATGCCTTTTTCAAGCTATCTGGTCCAGAAAATTTATTTCTTGCAACTGTCCCTTTAACAGGAAGGCGCATATTCATACCATATGGATTAATTGAATTAGTATCTCCTTCTGTTTGAGACATCGGCTCATAGGCAACAGAGTGGTACATATTAGGCGCAAATTCCGTTCCGGTATCATTTGGATCCGAACCACAAGAACTTAATATTCCTGCTACTAAACCTGCAACTATAAGGATTTTGCTATTTTTAACTAACATCGTCTTATATTTCTCTTGAACGTTTCGTTCTGGTTTTATTTAACATTAACTTCTACAGCACCTGAACTTTTCAGCGCTTTGGTGATTTCATCCTGGCTCAACTTATTTTTATCTAAATTAATCGCCATTACAAAACGGTCATCTGTAATTCGAAGGTCTAATACTTCTGGTTTTGCTCCTGGATATAATCCATTTGATATACAGAAAGTAATAACCATTCCGAAGGCAGTGAATAATACCGTTCCTTCAAAGGTTACAGGAATCCAATCTGGTAATGCAAAGAAATCTTTACCACCTATAATCATAGGCCAATCAAAAACCATGGTGTAATTGATCAACAATTGAGCACAGGTAAAACCAAGCAAACCAAACAAAAAGGCTGCGATGGGCAAACGTGTACGCTCATGACCAATAGCGGTATCTAAGCCGTGAATAGGAAATGGAGTATATACCTCTTCGATTTTGATGCCTTTCGATTTTACTTCACTTACAGCGTGTAAAACTTCATCTTCATCATCAAATACTCCTAATATGTAATTACTTGTAGAACTCATAATATCTTTATTTCTGAATGCTAAAAAACTTATTCTTCTGATTTACTTTTTTTCGCTATTTTCTTTATTGGAAAATTTGTCGAAACTCCCTTCATCACCGACTTCACCTCAGCCATGTTAACTACTGGCAAAAATTTAGCAAACAAGAAGAATAGAGTAAAGAATAATCCAAATGAGAAAATGTAATCACCCATATCGTACATAGTTGGAGAAAACATTGCCCAAGAAGATGGAATATAATCTCTATGTAATGAAGTAACAATAATTACAAAACGCTCAAACCACATACCAACGTTTACAACAATTGATAAGAAGAAGGATACCATTAAATTTGTACGGATTGACTTAAACCAAAATAATTGTGGTGAAATCACGTTACAAGTCATCATCATCCAATATGCCCACCAGTATGGACCAAATGCACGGTTAATAAAGGCATAACTTTCATACTCAACTCCAGAATACCATGCTATAAAAAATTCAGTCAAATAAGCAATACCAACAATAGAACCTGTTACTGTGATAACGATATTCATCATTTCAATATGCTCGATTGTGATATAATCTTCTAATTTGAAAACCACACGCGTGATCAATAACAAGGTTTGTACCATGGCAAAACCTGAGAAAATCGCTCCAGCAACGAAATATGGAGGGAAAATAGTTGTGTGCCACCCTGGAATTACAGAAGTTGCAAAGTCCATGGATACAATTGTATGTACCGATAATACAAGTGGAGTAGAAATACCTGCTAAAATCAATGACATATATTCATAACGAGCCCAAGTTTTAGATGATCCTGTCCAACCTAAGCTAAATAAACCATACCAGAACTTTCTTCCTTTGCTAGTTGCTCTGTCGCGAATTGTAGCCAAATCAGGAACCAATCCCATATACCAGAACAATAGAGAAACCGATAAATACGTTGAAATCGCGAATACGTCCCAAACTAATGGTGAGTTAAAGTTAACCCATAATGAACCAAAAGCATTTGGAAGCGGCAACGCCCAATGTGCTAACCATGGACGGCCCATGTGAGCAAGAATAAAGGAAGCCGCACAAAGTACTGCAAAAATCGTCATTGCTTCAGCAGAGCGGTTAATAGAAGTTCTCCATTTTTGACGGAATAACAACAATACAGCAGAAATAAGGGTACCTGCGTGACCAATACCCACCCACCATACGAAGTTGGTAATATCCCATGCCCAACCTACTGTCTTATTCAATCCCCAAACACCAATTCCTTGCCACCATGTGTAGAATAAACAATATGCACCATAGGCAAAGATTACACAAGAAACAGCAAATGCTATTTTCCATTCCTTGGTTGGTTCTCCTTCAACCTGCTTGCAAATATCGTGAGTAACATCTGAATAAGATTTGCCTCCGGTAACCAGGTGCTCTCTTATGGGTGATACAACGTGCGACATATATTTTTTTATTTTAAGTTCTTAAATTATAAAATTATGCTTCTTTGTGAGCTTTTGCTGCCTCCTTGTTTCTAACCTTCATCAGGTAAGAAATATTTGGCTTCACATTGATTTCTTCAATAACACCATAGGCTCTGCCTTCTCTTTCTTCAGCTAATAACTTAGAGATTTCAGAATTTGGATCATTCATATCACCAAATGTAATTGCACTTGTAGGACAAGATTGAGCACAAGCCACTTGAATTTCGCCATCTACTGGTCTTCTCTTCTCTTTCTTGGCTGTTAATTTACCTTCTTGAATACGTTGTACACACATTGAACATTTCTCCATAACACCACGTGAACGAACTGTCACATCTGGGTTAATCACCATACGACCTAAATCATTGTTGAAATGGAAATCATATTCATCTGTTTGGAAATAACGGAACCAGTTGAAGCGACGCACTTTGTATGGACAGTTGTTTGCACAATAACGAGTACCAATACAACGATTATAAGTCATTTGATTCAATCCTTCAGAGGAGTGCGTTGTTGCCAATACAGGACATACCGTCTCGCATGGCGCATTGTTACAATGCTGACATAACATTGGTTGGAAAACAACCTCTGGATTATCCGATGCAATTTCTAATCCTTTCAAATCTTCAACCTCTGCATCAGAAGAATAATAACGGTCGATACGCATCCAATGCATTTCACGACGGTTGATTACTTCTTGACGACCTACTACAGGTACGTTGTTTTCAGCGGAACATGAAACAACACATGCCGAACAACCTGTACATGTATTCAAATCAATCACCATACCCCAGGCATGGTTATTGTAATCATGGCCATTCCATAAAGAAATATCAGTTGCCTTTTTCTTCCCTTCAGAAGTTAAAACCTCTGGAACAAAACGTCCAGACATAGGGTTTTTAACAAATTCTCCTAAAACAGTTTCTTGAACAACTGCCTGGCGTGCCATTACTGTTTGATGCGTTTGAGTTTGGGCAATTGCTTTCTCCTCACCTGTTGCAGCAATAGTAACACCTTTCGTGCACACTCCTACACATGCACCATTGACTTCAGATATAAATGGATAGGCATTTACCCCTACCCCATTTGCTGATTTACCAGCCTTTATTCTTCCATATCCAATCGCAATTGCTACTGTATCATTTGCTTGTCCTGGTTGAACCAATACAGGCAATGAAACTTCCGTACCATTTGCGCTTACTTTCACTACATCTCCTTGTTTCAAATTCAACTTGGTAGCTGTAGGCTGTGAAATAGCAGCATAATTGTCCCAACAAGCCTTTGAAACTGGCTCAGGAAATTCTTGTAACCAAGGATTATTTGCTTGAGAACCTGTTCCTAAACCAACTTTTTCGTAAATAGCTAGTTCTAAATCGGAACCATTTGAATAGGATTTATTGATAGCAGCGGCAGCTTCAGCTGTATTGACAGCTGGGCTTGCAGCAGAAACTGCTGCATTTTCGCCATAAACACCATCATGCAAGGCATTTTTCCATGCTACGGCTCCAGATTTTAAGATTGTAGATTCCCAATTTCTTTCTAAATAAACAGCATAATCTGTTGGATTACCAGCCCAAGTCAATAAACTTGTTTGTGCTTGACGGGTTTTGAAAATCGTTGAAATTGTAGGCTGCGTCAATGAGTAGAAACCTGATTTAGGTTCAGCATCGTTCCATGATTCTAAGAAATGAGAATCTGGTGCATTGTATTGACACAAAGATCCTGTCTCATCCGCACGCTCATTGGTAGATAATGAAAGCTCTACTTTTGCCAAAGCAGCGCCCAGCTTCGCACCCATTGGATGATTATAAACCGGGTTAGCATTGTAGAAAATAACAGCAGCAATTTTACCAGCAACTACTTCATTGATAAAATTTGACATTGCCATATCATTTCCTTGACGGTAATTAACGGCAACAGCTGTATTTATGGTTGAACCGTAAGCACCTACTAAAGAATTGGTTGCGGCTACAATTTTTTGAATTTGTGGATCATTTGAACCAGCTACAACTATTGAAGCACCTTTACTTGCAACTAAATCTTTGGCTGCTTTTTCTAGATGATCAATTTTAACTGAAGTCCCAGCTACTGAAGCAGCTCCAGTCAATTTAGCTACCGCATTATATAGTGCCAAGGCCACTAAACCTTCTTGAGATGGCTTGTAGGTAGCACGGTAGTCCGCATTTGCACCCGTATTGGATAAAATCGTTTCAAATTGGTAATGGCGCGACATTTCCTTCTTACCACCTTTACCAGAACCCACACGACGAGTAACAGCCCATTGTGCTGCAAACTCTGTTGGAGCAACCCAAGTTCCTAAGAAATCGGCACCCAAAGAAACAATCGTCTTAGCTTTACTAAAATCGATACTAGGGATAATTCCTCCGTGAGCTACAGATAAACCATAAGCTGGATTGGCATCATATACTACATGTTGAGTAGTTGGGTATTTAGAAGCAAACTCAGCAATTACTTTCTTGGTGGTAGGCGACAAAATAGTATTGGAAACAATTCTTATTTGTCCACCTTTAGCAGCAACTGCCGCCAACTTTGAAGCAAATTCCTTATCTAATTGATTCCAATCTGTTGCCTTTCCAGAGATTTGAGGTCCTTTTAACTTCTCATTGTCATATAAACTCAAAACTGATGCCTGAGCCCTCGCAGACAATGTACCTTTGGAAACTGGAGAAAGCTTATTCCCTTCTATTTTAATTGGGCGACCTTCTCTTGTTTTTACCAAGATAGAAGCATATTCACCTCCATCTGTAAATGTTGATGCATACCAGTTTGCAATAGTTGGCTCAACATCCTCAGGTTTGTTTAAATAAGGAATGGTATTTTTTACTGGAGCTTCGCATGCTGCTAAAGATACAGCTGCAACACCAAAGCCTAACATTTTTAAGAAATCACGACGATGTGTACCCGTACCATCTACCAAAGAATCGCCTTTAGCGTCATTTTCAGATGGCATGTTACCAAATTCGTTGTGGATATTCTTAACGAATGATGGATCATTGGTCAACTCCTCAATCCCTTTCCAATACCTCTTGTTCGAATTTTCCATATAATTTTTCTTATTCAGAATAATTTTGAATCGATTTTTTTAATGTATTAATAGTGACACTTAGAACATTCTAAACCACCTATATTTTGTACTTTCAATGGAGTTTTACTCTCCTTGTTGTGAATTTCAACTAATTTATCATAGTATGCATTTCCTTTTGAATTCACATCTGTTTGACGGTGACAATCAATACACCATCCCATTGTTAGGGTAGAACGTTGTTCCACTACTTCCATCTTTTCGATCTCTCCGTGACAATTTTTACACTCTAATCCACCTACATTTGTATGCTGAGAGTGATTAAAATAAGCCAAATCAGGAAGGTTGTGAACACGTACCCACTGAATTGGCTCTTCATTTTCGATTGCACGATAAATTTTTTGAATTTCTGGCGACTCTCTTTTAATTGCATTATGACAGTTCATACAAATATTTGCAGAAGGAACGTTTGCACCTTTTCCCTCATACACACCAGTATGACAATAATTACAATTAATTTGATATTGACCAGCATGCAATTTATGTGAAAACTTAATTGGTTGTTCAGGTGCATATCCTTGGTGAATACCTACTCCATAAGCAGCATCAATTGTTGCCTTACCACCAAATAACAAAATCAAAACAATTACACCCGTCTTAACCGCTGAATTGGCTGCCAATGATTTGGCATTTTCTTGGATTCTTTTTAACAAAGGAGCCTCCTCTTGACCTTCTACTCCTGACAACTTAGATAAGGTATTAACAATAGATAATAAGGCCACTAAAACCAACACCATAATTACCAATAAACCTACCAATAAACCTTCCATCATTCCGCCGGTAGATTGAGCAGATGGAGCTGCAGCACCTTCGGCCGGAGCAGCACCTGCAGCCGGAGCAGCGGGAGCAGCATTAGATGCATCAATATAGGCTACGATACCCTTAATTTGATCATCTGAAAAGTTAGGATATGGCGTCATGGCAGCCTTGTTAAACTTAGTATATAAGTCGTTAGCATATTTATCGCCTGATGCAATTACAGCCTGTGGATTGTGAACCCACTTGATTATCCAATCAATTGGACGACGTTCACTAATCCCCTTTAAACCAGGACCTACCAATACCTCATCATTGGTGTTGTGACATGCCGTACAGTTGTTTTTAAACAATGTTTCTCCCTCTGCTGCATCCTGTGCAAACATTATATTGCTAGCAAACAATAATGTTAGAGAAAAAATAAATGTAACGAGCGTTATTTTTCTGTTCAACATAATTATAGAAATCTCATTTTAATTCAGTCCGCAAAGCTACAAACCGAAATGTTTGTATGCAATTAATTTTTCATTGATTTTCAGGAAATTTTAGGATTTAGATACTTATTTAAAATATTTCTAAATAACGGTTTCTGAAAATTGAATTTTTTGTAGAAAAATTTTAAATATTAGTTTAAAAATAAAAAAACCTCCAAAAATATTGGAGGTTTTTACTCGGAGGCTTCGAGCGGATTCGAACCGCTGTACAAGGTTTTGCAGACCTCTGCCTAGCCACTCGGCCACAAAGCCCTAATCGTTTGGGACTGCAAAAATAGGATAAATTTTAGC
>JACCDK011583135.1_pt1 | contig 20372 bp, 17 predicted proteins | sample 7445871 | NCBI WGS metagenome assembly JACCDK01 (sample SAMN15323436, study PRJNA562643) | freshwater metagenome | isolation source: river surface water | place: USA:Blue River Watershed | collected 2017-08-15
AAGCTACAATTTATGTAGCCGATAATGCCTCTACAGATACTTCTATTGAGGTGCTTAAAACCAATTTCCCATCGGTTAAAATTATTCAGAACGCCGGAAATTATGGCTTTGCAATGGGGTATAATGAAGCGTTACAATTTGTAGAAGAAGAATATTATGCCTTGGTCAATTCGGATATAGAAGTAACCGAAAATTGGCTTTCCCCTATACTTGATCTATTTGAAACCCAAGCTGAAGTAGCTATAATTCAACCCAAACTTCTCGATTATAAAAAGAAAACACATTTTGAATATGCGGGAGCTGCTGGCGGATTTATAGACAAATTTGGATATCCTTTTTGTCGGGGTAGGATTTTTGATACGGTTGAAGAAGATTTGAAACAGTATGAAGATGAAACAACGATCTTTTGGGCAACTGGAGCTTGTTTTTTTATTCGAAAAACAGTGTTTCATCAATTGAATGGTTTTGATGCTACTTTCTTTGCTCACCAAGAAGAAATAGATTTGTGTTGGAGAGCATTTAATGCTGGATATGTAACAAAATATACCTCTAAAACGATCGTATATCATGTGGGAGGCGCAACGTTAAATGAAGGCAATCCCATGAAAACCTATTTGAATTTCAGAAATTCTTTATTGATGCTCACCAAAAACTTGCCCAAAAATAATTTGTTTCCAGTACTTTTTTCACGCTTATGTTTAGACGGATTGGCAGGTGTTCAATTTATTTTTAAAGGAAAATTCAAGCATTGTTTGGCTATTATACACGCCCATTTTGCATTTTATAAATTGGCCAAAACTTATTATAACAAAAGAAACAACCTGCAAAAACAGAACTATTATAAAGTTCCAAGTATCGTTTTATCCTATTTTTGTAAAAATGGCAAGAAGTTTGCTGAATTAATTTAACAAGACTTTATATATATTATTTTTATTTACTTAAACTTCTTTATAACTTTGTAAAAATTTTTTATCGTATGAAAAAAGTATTATTCATCATTACTTTGGCTTCAATCTCATTAACTTCTTGTGTTTCTAAGAAGAAATTTACGCAATTGGAAACCAAAAACAAAGAAATTCAAGATTTGTTAAATACCGCAACGGTTAAATTAAATGTATGTTTGAGTGAAAAGGATGCATTAACCAAACAAGTAGATTACTTAAAACAAAATAATACAGAATTATTAAGCAATTCAAAAGAATTGACTGTATTAACTGCTAAAAATTCTCAAAATCTAGAGAAATCTTTAGAAAGTTTGAAAGAAAAAGATTTAAAAATCAATCGTTTACAAGACGCCTTGACTCGTAAAGACAGTGTAACTTTAGCTTTAGTTACTAGTTTAAAACGCGAAGTTGGAATGGATGATCCAGATATCAACATTAATGTTGAAAAAGGAGTGGTTATGATATCTATTGCAGATAACTTGTTGTTCAAATCTGGAAGTTATGAAGTAGGTGATAAAGCGAAAGCTGTATTGGCTAAGGTAGCTAAAGTTATCAACAGCAAACCTGATTTTGAATGTATGGTTGAAAGTCACACCGATAATTTACCTATCAAAAATGCGGTTTTATTAGACAACTGGGATTTATCTGTAAAACGTGCTACTTCAATTGTTAGAGTATTGCAAAATGACTTAGGCGTAAGTCCGAAACAATTGATTCCGGCAGGTAGAAGCTCATACATTCCATTAGTAGCTAATGACACGCCTGCTAACAGAACCAAAAACAGAAGAACTCGTATCATCATCATGCCAAAAATTGATCAATTTTATGACATGTTAGAGAAAGAAATGAAAAACTTAGAGAAAAAATAAGTTGACACTACTATACAAAAAACGCTTTCAATTGAAAGCGTTTTTTTTTATTTATAATATATCCAAACTTCCTTTGCCTTCGCGAATGACTTCGGGTTCGTAGCCAGTCAAATCAATTATGGTGGAAGCTAGATTATCGCCATATCCGCCATCGATAACTACCTCAACTTTATGTTGCCACTTTTCAAAAATTAATTCGGGATCGGTAGCATATTCAATCACCTCATCTTCATCATGAATGGAGGTAGAAACAATTGGATTTCCTAACATTTCTACAATTTGCAATGCAATGTTGTTCTTCGGAACGCGAATACCCACTGTTTTCTTTTTTCTAAACTCTTTGGGTAAATCATTATTGCCGGGCAAAATAAAGGTATACGGACCAGGTAAAGCGCGTTTCAATATCTTAAAAGTAGCGGTATCAATTTGCTTTACATAATCGGAAAGATTGCTTAAACTGGAACAAACAAAAGAGAAATTCGCTTTTTCTAATTTAATTCCTTTGATTTTTGCCAACTTTTCTAGAGCCCGAGAATTGGTAATATCACAACCTAGTCCATAAACCGTATCAGTTGGATAAATCACTAAACCGCCATTTTTTAAAACCTCAACCACTTTTTTAATGGCTGCTTCATTCGGTTTGTCCTCGTATATTTTTATGAATTGTGACATATTAATTGTGTTTAAAGTTATTTTTGTTTAAAGTTTCAAGTTGACAAAAAGAACTTTAAACCCGAGTTTTATCCAATTACCTCCAATTTTGCAAAACGCAACAACAACTTTTTCAAGCCACCGACATCAAATCGAATCTCAGCCTTTCTATCGGCGCCAATGCCTTCCATACTTACGATTTGACCTTTTCCAAAACGCTCATGCATGACTATATTTCCTATGGCTAGATTTGAATCAGATCCACTTGAATTTGAAGACGTTCCAACTATTGGCTTTAATCTTCTAATTGCTGAAGGAGTAATACCTCCATCATTTTGAAATGGACTCTTGGGTGGGGTTCCTGCAGTTGGTTTTGCCAATCGTAATTTGGTTTTATCAATATCACCAAAAACATCAATATCCATAACCGGTTTGTAGCGATAACCCGAATCTACCGGATTCAAATATTCTAAATATTCGTCGTTGATTTCTTCAATAAAACGCGAAGGCTCGCTATCGACTAATTTACCCCAACGGTAACGTGATTGCGCGTATGTTAAATACGCTTGATGTTCGGCACGGGTTAAGGCAACATAAAACAAACGGCGTTCTTCTTCTAATTCGCTTCGGGTATTTAAACTCATGGCACTTGGAAACAAATCTTCTTCCAAACCCACAATAAAAACATGTGGAAATTCCAACCCTTTAGCCAAGTGAATCGTCATTAAAGCCACCCGATCATCATCACCTGTATCTTTATCTAAGTCTGTTGCTAAGGCAACGTCTTCTAAAAATTCGGCCAGTGCCCCTCTAGCCCCATCGATTTCTTTTTGTCCTTCGGTAAAATCTTTAATACCGTTGAGTAATTCCTCAATATTTTCAATTTTGGCAATTCCTTCTGGTGTTCCGTCTTTTTTCAATTCTTGAACCAAACCGGTTTTCTTTGTAACGTGATCCGTTAAGAAAAAAGCATCCTGATTTTCATTGATAATTTGAAAGCTTTTGATCATGGTTACAAAATCGGTTAACTTATTCTTTGTGCCAGAATTCAGTTTTAAATCAATTTTATCAATATGCTCCATTACTTCAAAAATAGAACGCTTGTAATGATTGGCCGCAACGGTTAATTTTTCTACCGTGGTATCTCCTATTCCTCTCGCGGGATAATTAATTACACGCACCAGTGCCTCTTCGTCTTTCGGGTTGATAACCAAACGCAAATAGGCCAAAACATCTTTAATTTCTTTGCGTTGGTAAAAGGACAATCCCCCATAAATGCGGTAGGGAATATCGCGTTTACGCAAGGCATCTTCCATAGCACGCGATTGTGCATTGGTACGATACAAAATCGCAAATTGTCCGTTAAGCATTTGGTTTTGCATCTTTTGTTCGAAAATCGTAGCAGCAACAAAACGACCTTCTTCTCCATCGGTTAAACTGCGGTGGACTTTAATTTTTGGTCCGTCAGCATTAGAAGTCCAAACAATTTTATCCAATTTGGTCTTGTTCTTATCGATGACATTATTGGCGGCTTCTACAATATTTTTTGAGGAACGATAATTTTGTTCCAAACGATACAATTGTACATTGGCATAATCCTTCTGAAAATTCAAAATATTATTAATATTGGCCCCGCGGAAAGCATAAATACTTTGAGCATCATCACCCACTACACAAATGTTTTGAAAACGATCAGACAAGGCGCGAACAATCAAATACTGTGAGTGATTGGTATCTTGATACTCATCCACTAATATGTATCTAAAACGGTCTTGGTATTTGGCCAACACATCTGGAAATAGATTCAACAACTCATTGGTTTTCAATAACAAGTCATCAAAATCCATGGCCCCCGATTTGAAACAACGCTCTACATAATTCTGATAGATTTCACCCATACGCGGCCTTTTACTCATGGCGTCGGCTTCTTGCAATTCAGGATTGTTGAAATAGGCTTTAACTGTAATCAGAGAGTTTTTATAGGATGAAATGCGGCCTAAGATTTGTTTGGGTTTGTAAATATCTTTATCCAATTGCATTTCTTTAATGATACCCCCTAAACAGCGCAATGAATCTTGCGAATCATAAATGGTAAAATTGGAAGGATAACCCAGTTTATCTGCTTCACTCCGCAAAATCTTAGCAAATACCGAGTGAAAGGTTCCCATCCATAAATTTTTAGCTTCATTGTTGCCCACAATATCCGCAATACGCTTTTTCATTTCACGTGCGGCCTTGTTGGTAAATGTCAAAGCTAAAATATTAAAAGCATCAACACCCTGACTCATCAAATTAGCAATACGAACCGTCAACACACGTGTTTTTCCTGAACCAGCACCAGCAATAACAATCATGGGACCGTCTTTTTGCAAAACGGGAGCTTGTTGGGCTTCGTTTAATTGGCTGATATACCGCTGCATTTCTTTCATATTGGATGGTTTCTTTTATCTACTTTACAAAAATACATTATGAATGGGGTTATTACAAAAGAAGTTATCAACCATTCGATAGAGAATACAAACAACTTCTATTCTAATTTGTAAATTAATTTTTTTACGCTTAATTTGCAGAGCATTAAAACAATTACCATGAATTTTGACGATAAATTATTAGAAATAGCGGCGTATACCTTACCCGCATTGATTACCGGTGGCGTTGCCTTTGTAATGATGCAAAAATTTTATTTGAGCGAAGAAAGCAAACGCAAATATGAATTGTTACGTGAAAACCAAAAACAAGCGCTTCCCATTCGCCTGCAAGCCTATGAACGAGTGGTGTTGTTATTAGAACGCATCAACCCAACTCAACTCTTGCTACGAGTGGCTCCAACAGGGTCAAACAAAGACGATTATGCCACTTTACTTACGCACCAAATTCAAACCGAATTTGAGCACAATTTAACGCAGCAAATTTATTTGACAGCAGCAAGTTGGGATATAATCTTAAAAGCAAAAAACAGTATCATACAATTGATACGAAAAAATGCACTTCGAGAAGATGTAGTAGATGCTAATAAATTAAGAGAAGCCATAATGATTGAATTAACCGAAATCGAAGCCCCAAGTTCGATTGCGATTTCCTTTTTGAAAGAAGAATTAAAAAGGGTTTTCTAATTTTTACTGATTACTCCTTCAAAAATTTATCATATAGTTCTTTCATTGGAACTTCAGCAGTTGTAGCCAGTTCCTCAACTCTTTTTCTATAGGCTGAATTTTTTAACAATTCTCGCACCTTTGTTCTTGCATATAACGTAAATTGCCACTTATAATGTGAAGTGGCTTTAAAAAGCAATGCAGCCACTTCATCTGTATTGGGTTGCAATTGCAAAAGTATGTCCAAAGCAGTTTGTCGGACGGAACTTTCAAAGGCTTCGGAAGCATAATACTGCAATTCATTGACAAACTCTAGTCGTTCCTTTTCTGAAAAACCAATTGTGTGATAGGCTAAAGCTAACCAAGTCATTCGAAAACTTTTGTCATTGTTTCCAATAATTGCTTTCGATTGGATCAAATATCGCTGCCGCTCCTCGGGAAAATTAGTGCATAAATTGATCAAAGCTACTTCTTTTGTTACGTATGCATTATCCTGAAGTAAAGCTTCGTAAGAACTTTTAAAATCGAGAGGAATGACTGTTAGAGATTCAGCTACAGCTTGTCGAACTTGAAGGTTTTGGGTAGCCAAAGCCGCTTCCAACAACACTTTTCGTTCGTGAAAGGGCAATTGTTGTATTTTGTAAATAATATATTGTTTGATCGGATAATAGGCATCTGACTGCATGATATTCGTCAATTCCACTAATGAATATCTATTTTTTTGCACCCTATTAAAATCACGAATGAACTGACTTTTATTGAGATATTGCTGGGCTAAATTGCGATCAAATCCAGGTGTTTCGAGCCACTTTTGTTTGAACTTTTCCACATCATAACCCGAAACTTCTTTAACGATTATTAAGAAATCATCCGTATTAACGTTTTTGTATTGGTATTTCTTCAGATATTTTTTTACCGCCTTTTGAAAATTTTTAGCACCAATATCTTCACGTAAGACATGCAAAGCCCAGGCCCCTTTTTTATAAAAAGTCAAGGAACTCGCTTTTTCATTTAATACAGGTATTGAATCGGTTTTTGCTGCCTGTTGCAGTTGTTCGGCATATTCGTTTAAGGCTTCATAAAAATAATCATCACCAAACAGATGTCGCTCTGCCAATAAGGCATAATAGGTGGCAAAACCTTCTTGCAACCAATGGTGTTTTCCTGATTGGGCCGTAATGAAATCGCCAAACCATTGATGCGCCAACTCGTGTGCATTTACATTCACATAATTGCGATCGTTAAAGCCTATGGAATCTACCACAAAATCTTGCGAAAAAATAGTTGAAGTTGTATTTTCCATGCCTGCATATAAAAAATCGCGAACGGGAATCTGACGGTAAATGCCCCAAGGATACTTTACACCTATTTCACCTTCCAAATAATCAAACAGTTCTTTAGAATAGCGATACGTGGGTTCTAATTTTGAATAATCATTTTTATCTATATAGAATTCTAAAGGCGTTCCTGATTTACTTTTGACTTCTTGCATCCCAAATTTTCCAAACGCCAACATTACCAAATAAGATGACATAGGTTTTTGCATTTGATAATGTCTTGTTATATCGTTAACGCCTCTACTCCATCTTATAGTTTTTTTCTCAAAATTTAATTTACCATTAGATAATGCGATAGGATTAAATTCAAATTTATCCATATCAACATAATAGTTAATAGTAATCCCGAAAATTACTTTCTCATTTACATCGTCAAAACTCGGCAACCAATGGCTTGTGTATTTGCCTTGGCCTTGCGTCCAAATTTGAAGATTCTCTACTTCTCCTGTAAAATAAAGTGTTTGTTTAGGAACAGCAGCATAACTAAAAGTTAGGGTATTATTCCCTTTTTTAAAGCCTTCAAACAGATCTAATGATTTTCCAGAATTTTTAAATTTCACCAATTCATCATTAATCATCACATTTGAAAACTCCATGTTTTTAGCATCAATTTTAATGGTATCAATGGTTTGATTCACTTTAAAATCATAAGTAATTGTTCCGCTTATAGATTTGGTAGCTACAGCTGGATACAAAATTGCCGAACATTTAATAAAGTCGACTTGCTTGGTTTGCTGCGCAAATAGAATACTTGAAAAGAAAATAAAAGCAAAAAAACGAAACATGATTGGGTTTTTTATGAACTACGAATATAATCAATTTCCGAATCTTCTATTTCTGAATTAACAAATTATCTAGTATCTTCGCTAATCAAGAATAAAGACAAAAAACTATAAATGAATTTGCTTGAAACTCCCATTGAATATCTCAAAGGCGTTGGACCCCAACGTGGTGATTTATTACGTAAAGAGTTGGGCATTCATAAATATATCGATTTACTCAACTTATTTCCGAATCGGTATATCGACCGAACCCGGTATTATAAAATCAACGAACTTCAAAACAATAATTCTGAAGTACAAATTATCGGAAAAATAGTACATGTAAAAACTATAGAACAAGGCAAAGGAAAATCGCGATTGGTAGCTACATTTATGGACGATACCGGGCAAATGGAATTGGTTTGGTTTCAAGGTCAGAAATGGATTCGCGATAGCATCAAAATCAATATACCCTATGTGATTTTTGGAAAAGTATCACAATATGGTGCTACTTACACTATAGCGCATCCCGAAATGGAATTCCTTGAAGAGCACAAAGCGAGTTTACGTTCGGCCATGCAACCGGTTTATCCCAGCACAGAAAAATTAGCAAACAAAGGAATTTCCAATAAAGTGGTCAATAAAATGATGCAGCAATTGTTTGTAGAAACACAAGCTTTATTTTCGGAAAACTTGCCAGATTATCTGTTAGAAGAATTGAAATTGATTCCGAAAAATGCTGCCTTATTTAACATTCATTTTCCAAAAAGTCAGGATTTATTGGCAAAAGCACAATTTAGACTAAAATTTGAAGAATTGTTTTTCATACAATTACAATTGATTACCAAAAATCTGATTCGAAAACATAAAATTAAAGGCGTTTCTTTTGAAAAAGTAGGCGATTATTTTACTAATTTCTACAACAATCATTTACCGTTTGAATTGACCAATGCACAAAAGCGAGTGCTGAAAGAAATTAGAAACGACTTGGGAAGCAATGCTCAAATGAATCGTTTATTGCAAGGAGATGTTGGATCAGGAAAAACGATTGTTGCCTTGATGTGTATGTTGTTAGCGAAAGACAATGGTTTTCAAAGTTGCTTGATGGCGCCAACCGAAATTTTAGCCAATCAACATTTTAACGGCATATCAGAATTGGCTCAAAAATTAAATTTAAACATCAAATTACTCACTGGATCGTCAAAAACTACTGAACGCAAAGAGATTCATGAAGCACTTGAAAACGGCAGTTTAGATATATTAATTGGCACGCATGCTTTGTTAGAAGATAAAGTACAATTCCATCAATTAGGCTTAGCTATAATTGATGAGCAACACCGGTTTGGGGTAGAGCAAAGAAGTAAATTGTGGCGCAAAGCACAAATTCCTCCGCATGTATTAGTGATGACCGCAACGCCAATTCCGCGTACACTTGCCATGAGTTTATATGGTGATTTAGATATTTCGGTCATTGATGAATTACCCCCCGGAAGAAAACCCATACAAACCGTTCATCGGTTTGATGCCAATCGGTTAAAAGTATGGAAATTTTTAAAGGAAGAAATTGCAAAAGGGCGACAAATTTACATTGTATATCCATTAATTCAAGAATCGGAAAAAATGGATTACAAAGATTTGATGGACGGTTATGAAAGTATTTCACGCGATTTTCCACTCCCAAACTATTCGATATCTATAGTTCACGGTAAAATGAAACCCGCCGACAAAGAAGAAGAAATGCGTCGTTTTGCCGCTGGAAAAACCAATATTATGGTGGCAACCACTGTCATTGAAGTAGGTGTAAACATACCCAATGCTTCTGTAATGGTAATAGAAAGTGCAGAGCGGTTTGGATTATCACAATTGCATCAGTTGCGCGGACGTGTAGGTCGTGGTGCCGAGCAAAGTTATTGCATTTTAATGACGAGTCATAAATTGAGTAATGACAGTAAAATTAGAATGGAAACCATGGTGCGAACCAATGACGGTTTTGAAATTTCTGAAGTCGATTTAAAACTAAGAGGTCCAGGAGATATCATGGGAAAACAACAAAGTGGCGTATTGAACTTGCAAATTGCCGACTTGGTCAAAGACAAAGATATTTTACAATTGGCACGACATCATGCAATAAAACTATTAAAAGTAGATGCATCGATGGAAAAACTTGAACATACCAAACTACGAGAAGCATTCATAGAGCTCAGTAAAAAGAAAACCATTTGGAATTACATCAGTTAAAATAAGACAATTAATAGTATGATACAATACAATCCCAAAGACTGGATCACCTTTATTTTTCGATTCCACAAATCTGACACCTTCCGCAAATTAATTCCCATGATGATTTTCATAGGGTTATATGCAGGGGGTATCTCCTATTTAGAACTCGAGTATTGGAACTTATCGGAAAACAGTCATGTCAAAAACCTAACACTAATGCACACTACTGTAGGTTTCGTATTGTCTTTATTACTGGCCTATCGAACTAACACAGCCTACGATCGTTGGTGGGAAGGACGGAAACTATGGGGAGGATTAGTGAATAACAGCCGCAACTTAGCCCTTAAATTGTCATCGTATTTAAAAGATGAAAACGACAGAACTTATTTCAGAAAAGTTATACCAGCTTATTCATCAGTACTTTCAAAACATCTACTCAATGAAGAAGTAAGTCAAATGCTGTTTGAAGGATTAGATTTAGAAATAGACCATCACAAACACCGTCCTAATCAAGTAGCTAAAATGCTATTTCAAAAAATAAATGATTTGTACCTCTCAGGAAAAATTACAGGGGATCAGTGTTATCTCATCAATGCTGAATTACAATCCTTTACGGATATATGCGGTGCTTGCGAACGAATCAAAAACACACCTATACCCTACTCATATAGTGCCTTCATTAAAAAATTTATTTTCTTCTTTGTCATGACCCTTCCTTTTGGTTTTGTATTCAGTTTGGGCTATTATTTGATTCCGGTAGTAATTTTTATTTTCTATGTTTTGGCTAGTTTAGAACTCATTGCCGAAGAAATTGAAGACCCTTTTGGAAGTGATGCCAACGACCTTCCCATGACTAAAATTGCCGCCAACATCAAAAAACATGTGGAAGAATTATTATAGTTTAGAATAAACTTCATACCAAATTGACTTTTTAAACTCTTTAAACAACCGTTATAAATTTATAATAATTGTTAAAATTTAGTGGATCTAAAATTATTTTGTTTAATTTTACAATGTTTTTATTAAACAAAATGCGTGATAATAATTAGTCTTTACTATATATGAAAAAAATAGCTTGTTTTCTGATTGGTTGCAGCTTCCAAATTTCTATAGCTCAAATAATATCCTTTACTGATGTCAATTTTAAAAATACGTTACTGCAACAACCTATTGATTTTGATTTGAACGGTACTGTTTTTCCACTGATTGACGCTAATAACGACGGACAAATTTCGCAAGCTGAAGCATTACTAGTTCAAAAATTAAACCTTTCTTACGCAGAAATAAATAATTTAAATGGGCTTCAATTTTTTACCAATTTGAAAAGTATTGAGTCCTTGTTTTTTAGAGGTAACAGTTTTAACTTTCCAACTTTAACTAATTTGGAGCATATCGTTTTATCCAATGCCGTTAGTACAGATACCAATTTATCGATTTTAAATTTATCAGGAAATATAAATTTAAAATCCGTAAACTGTAGCTCTATTGCTTCTTCTGTGAACTTGTCAAATTTAAATCAACTTACTAACCTCAGCTTAACAGGAAGTTTTACAAGTCTTAATGTAAATGATGCAGTTAATTTATTAACTCTAAATATTACGGCTCCCCTACAATCCCTTAACCTAAACAATAATACGCGACTCATTAACATCCATTTATTTAATACAAGTTTCACTTCTTTGAATCTAAGTACTTGTTTGAACCTTGAAAATATTGACATTCGCAATGGAATGATGCAAACTTTAAATTTAGGAAATTTAAGACACGTTCGGTATTTATTTGTACCCGACAATCGGTTAACTTCTTTAAATGCCAATAAATTATTCAATTTGGATATTTTGTATTGTCAGAACAACCGATTAACCGAATTATTTTTAGAAAATGATATCATAGAACAACAGGTTATTTTTTCGGGTAATCCAAATCTTACTAGTATTTGTTGTGATGCTAATGAAATAGTTTACATGCAAAACCAATGCAATACACTAGGGTATACTACAAATATTAGAAGTTGTTCTCCTCCTAGTGCTACTAGTAGTCGATTAACGATGTTTCCAAATCCTGTTCATGACCAATTGCATCTAAATTCAGATACTACTATAGATAAGATTGAAATTTTCGCAAGCAACGGATTACGCGTCATGACTTCTAATAGCGTAACTGCTCCTTTAGCAATGCAAAGTTTTCCTAGTGGTCTGTATTTTGTAAAAGTATATCGTGGTAGTGAAGTGTCAGAAATGAAATTTATTAAATCGTAATTTTATACACCCAAGGTTTACACAATTTTTATAAATTGGGAAATATATACAATAGTAAAGCACATTATACTTTTTTTAGTTATTTTAGTAGCAACTAAAAAAATATCATGAAAAAAGTCACCTTATTTTTATTCACACTACTCTGCAGTTTTGCAATGATCAATTGCAAAAAAACGGCTACTTCAAATGAAGCGTATTATAGTAATTCGCCAAATGATACCCTACAAAACGGCGGTATTAAAATTATTCCAATTACCACTCCAAGTGGCACTTTTAACGTATGGACCAAACGTATTGGTAACAATCCTAAAATCAAAGTATTATTATTAAATGGTGGTCCAGGGGCTACTCATGAATATTTTGAATGTTTTGAAAATTTTTTACCGGCAGAAGGCATTGAATTTATTTACTATGATCAATTGGGCTGTGGAAATTCTGACAATCCAAAAGATGAATCCCAATGGGACTTAGCACGTTATGTGGAAGAAGTCGAACAAGTACGTATCGCCCTCGGGTTGGATGAAACTAATTTCTACCTTTTGGGCCATTCCTGGGGTGGAATTTTAGCCATGGAATACAGCCTAAAATATCAAAAACACATGAAAGGAATGATTATTTCCAACATGATGTCTAGTTGTCCAGAATATGGAAAATATGCAGATGAGGTATTAGCCAAACAAATGGATCCAAAAGTTTTAGCTGAAATTGAAAGGATTGAAGCTGCAAAAGATTTTTCAAATCCAAGATATATGGAGTTATTGATTCCTAATTTCTATGAAAAACACATTTTACGTTTTCCAGCAAAAAATTGGCCCGAACCGGTGAACCGCTCATTTGCAAAAATAAACCAGTCACTCTATGTAACTATGCAAGGTCCTAGCGAGTTTGGAATATCCGGTAAACTTGAAAAATGGGATCGTAAAGCCGATTTGAAAAACATTACAATACCCACTTTAGTTATTGGTGCGAAACATGATACTATGGATCCAAAACATATGGAGGAGATGGCTAAACTTACTCCCAAAGGTACTTATTTGTATTGTGAAAAAGGAAGTCACATGGCCATGTATGATGATCAAAAAACCTATTTCAAAGGACTCCTCGCCTTTCTAAAAAAATAATTTATGATCAAAAAGGACTTCACAAAATGAAGTCCTTTTTTTTTATTCATTGCTCAAAAAAAAATTAGCTTTTTTATTTAGTACTTTAAAATCAAAGGTAAAAAACAACAACTTTTGAAAAAAAATAGTACTTTAGTATTAATATAGCATGAGCATGTCGATTAAAACCTTACTTCATACACCCGCACTTACCCACGAAAAATCATTAAAAACGTTGGTAGAAAATCGCACGATCTTTTCTTTGGATCATTGCGAACTCAATATTTTCGAAACCTACGAAAAATCTGATTTGGTGCCATTGAAGTTTAATGATTTGGTTGTAACAAGTATGTTACGAGGTAAAAAAGTAATGCACCTGTTTGAAGATCCTAGTTTTGAATACTTACCTGGAGAAACCGTTATTGTGCCTTCAAATGCGGAAATGAAAATCGATTTTCCAGAGGCAACAAAAGACAATCCAACACAGTGCATAGCCCTTGCGATTGATAATAACATCATTACCAATACCTTGGATTTTTTAAATGAAAAATATCCGAAAGAAGGTAAAAGTAATCTGTGGAAATTAGATCACGAAAATTATTTTTTTTATAATAATGTTGAATTGGCTGGTACCATTAATAAGCTCATAAAAGAATGTATGGGTAACTCTTTAACAAAAGATGCAATTGCCGATTTAACCCTCCAGGAATTAATCATACGCATCATTCAAACTCAAACCTCCAAACGCTTTGAAAGCGAACGTTATATAGACAGCAACAGTCCCATCACTCCAGCAATCGCGTTTATAAAAAATAACATTAGAGAAACCATTCAATTGAAGGAATTAAGTGACAAAGCCTGCATGAGCCCAACTTCATTTTACCGCTATTTTAAAAGAGAATTGGGGATGAGTCCAATTGAATTTATTTTAAATGAAAAAATTAAATACGCGAAAAAGCTATTGAGTAATCCCAACATAAATGTTTCGGAAGTTTCCTATGCTAGTGGTTTTGAAGACGCCAATTACTTTATACGTTTGTTTAAGAAATACGAGGGTGTGACACCCAAACAATATCAATTAATGAATTATAATGGCTAATAATTATCCATGAATTGTTTCTGATTTTCCATAGCTTTTTATTACTTCTGCTTCATACACGAGCCATTCTTCCCATCGTTTTTTTACATCATATCCTTCCTCAGCTAATTGATGGGCAAATTGTAAAAAAGAAGTATAATGATTGGCTTCAGAAATCATTAAATCTCTATAAAAAGTGGCCAATTCCTGATCCTGTATGGTTTCCGATAATACTTTAAATCGCTCACAACTTCTAGCTTCAATCATGGCTGCAAAGAGCATGCGTTCTACAATAATATGCTTGCGATTACCGGGTTTCATAAATTTAAACAAATCATTTACATAACTATCTTTTCGCTCGCGACCTAACACCCACCCTCTTGCTTTTATGATTTCGTGTACTTGCTCAAAATGCTCCATTTCTTCTTTAGCAATTGAAGTCAATTCAGTCGTTATATCTGTAAATTCGGGCAACATATTGATGAGCATAATAGCATTTGAAGTTGCTTTTAATTCACACCAGGCATGATCGGTTAGAATTTCTTCTAAATTGCCTTCAGCTATATTGGCCCATCTTGGGTCGGTTGGTAATTTTAAACGAAACATATGATTTTATTAATGTATGATTTTAGAACGTAAAAATAATGCTATTGCAAATGAAATCCTATAGAAGAAATGTCCCAATTTTTAGACGAATTATATTGAATGTAGCCGCTATTTATTTCCAAAGGACAAGGAAAATTATTAGTATACAAACCTCCTGTACCTAATCCTTGAGGCAAAGGATTTTGAAGCGTATAGGTAAATTGTGTAATGGCATTCAACCCAATGTTACTTTCCAAAGCCGAAGTAATCCACCAGCCAATATTTAAGGAATGAGCAATAGTAATCCATTCTAAAGTTCCTTTAAATCCTCCCACCAAACTGGGTTTCAAAATGATGTATTGAGGTCTTATTTTTTGCAACAATGCTTCTTTTTCTGAATGCCCAAACACGCCAATCAATTCTTCATCTAAAGCGATTGGAAAAGGTGTAGACTTACATAAGACAGCCATAGTTTCTACATTGTTTTTTTGAATAGGTTGCTCAATACTATGTAATTCAAATTTAGCTAATTGATTTAATTTATCTAAAGCTTCATGTGAAGCAAAAGCCCCATTAGCATCCACCCGAATTTCTATAGTTTTGGCATCAAAATTATGTCGAATGTAGCGCAATAATTCCAACTCTTTGTCAAAATCTATGGCACCAATTTTCAACTTAATACATGTAAATTCTTGAGCCAATTTTTCTTCAATTTGGGATTTCATAAAAGCCGCATCACCCATCCAAACCAAACCATTAATTCGCATTTTTTCAATGCCCGAGGTAAACGATGAAGGAAACAAATTAAAGGGTGTTATGGATTGTAACGATAAAAAAGCCATTTCAATACCAAATTGTATCGATGGAAACTCCAATAAAGCGTCCCAAAGCGGCGCTTTACCCAAATGAATATTGTGACAGGCCCATTGCAATTTTTCTTCATAATCCGGACGATCATCAATTGAAAGCCCTCGCAATAAACCACACTCTCCTATTCCAACTTTACCTTGATCTTCTAGAATAATAAACCATGTTTCTTTCTCGTTCATTATACCGCGAGAGGTGCCACTTGGTCTCTTAAAGTGCAATATATATTTTTTGTACGTAGCTTTCATATTCGACATGAGACAATGAGTCAGTTTTGAATGTGCTAATTATGGCACATTATTCCAGGATTCGTATTATTTTTTTAAAATCATCAACTGCTAACCCTTTAGATCTATAAAATTCGATATCTAATTTTGCTTGATCAATCCAAGATATTTTTGCATCAATATTATTATTTTTATAGGTAAGGTGAATTTCTTTTGCGGCTTTAATTTCGTTCATAAATACCAAAGTATTGGCTAGTTTCAATTGATACCACAATTGATGAGCATCTAGCGCTATTGCTTTCGAATAGCTATCTTTTGCCTTGAAAAATTGTTTGGTTTCAATATAAATATCACCAAGCGCACTATAGTCTTTCGCTTGCGCCCAATTTGTTTCAATTATTTCCTTTTGAATATATGTAATTGCCTTTTGATACTCATTTTTTAAATAAAAATCCCAAGCAATTTTTCTTTTTTGTTCAATTAACTCATTCATCTGATTGGTGTTTTTTAAAGCAAGTAAACTTATTTCGGTTGCAATAGTTGCTTTTTCAGCAGCCAACATATTGGTGAATTCACTGAACGTAAAACGATCAGTAAACAACTTAATATAAGTTCCTATGAAAATTTCTTTTTTGGAAAGCTGATCAAAAAAATCAAACCGGGCACACATCTTTTCAATTTCATGTTTTGTTTGTTTTGTCCAGCCCCGACTGGCTTTAAAATCGACCCATGGCACAACTTCTAAAATAATTTTTTGATCCATGACCCAATTTTGGCTTTCAAAACCAAACCAAAGATTAGGTAAATTTGTCAAACATAACGATACAGAAGAAAGCAACCTTGCTTCCTTATTAATTTTATCTTTTTGTTCAAAACACGCTTTTTCAGTCGTTCCCACTTTTAAAAATTGCTGGGCTGAATTTGCGTCTTGAAAAATTGCATACGTACATTTATCATCTCCCGAGATGGCAGAAGTCAAATGAATTAGTCCAGCAGTTCCTTGACTAATGCCTGTGGGATCTGGAATCGCTTTCAATACGGAAACCAAACTAGAGGTCAATTTTTGACCTTCGTCCAAAAGTGTTATTCTAAAAAGAAACTCAGTAGTTCCAATGGGCAACTCTTCTGTTTTTAGAAGTATTCGCTTTCCGGCGGTAAGGACTACTTCTTTTGATGTTGCGCGTTCTTTATCCCAAAAACCTTCCCTTTGAGCAAAAGAAATTTGGGCTATAAACAATAGTAGTAAAAATATCTTTTTCATCAATTCATTTTTATTTTGCAAAGTAATTTTGGTGCCAATTTACAAATCTATACTTTGACCAATTTCCAACAACATCAAATCCTTTCCACAATCAAAAAATTTACGCTTGGCCTGGTCATGATTGATTTCAATATAGCCAAACGTATCAAAATGATATCCTAACACTTTATCACAATCTAAAAAGTCAGAAGCAATAATAGCATCATCCACGTCCATTGTGAAGTTACTTCCAATTGGCAAAATGGCCAAATCTAATTTGGTGCGCATTGGAATCAATTTCATATCCATAGTTAATGCTGTATCACCTGCAATGTATATGTTTTTATGTTCGCCCTCAATTACAAATCCGCCTGGCTGACCTCCATAGCTTCCATCAGGAAAAGAGGACGAATGAATTGCATTCACATATTTTACATTTCCAAAATTAAAATCCCAACTACCACCGTGATTCATTGGGTGGTAATGATATCCTTTGGCTCCGAAATGGGATGCAATTTCATAATTGGAGACAATAACAGCACCTGTTCGCTTGGCAATGGTTTCTACGTCTAAAATATGATCTTGATGTGCATGTGTTAGCAAAATGTAATCGGCTGCTATTTTATCGATGTTGATATGAGATGCTTTGGGGTTCCCCGAAATAAATGGATCCACTAAAACATGAATATCATTTATTCTAATTCCGATACATGCGTGACCGTAGAATGTAATTTTCATAATTTGAATTATAAGAAAAAAAGGGTTAAAATCTATTAAATCAAGAAACTTATAAAGAATAAAAAGCTCAACACAAAAGTACTTAATGCAACTTTTTTTAGCTCGGGATCAAAATCTTCATATCGATTTGATTTTCTCACTGTTTCAAGGTGTTTAAGCAAAAAAAGAAACACCCAAAAACTAAATAACAATCGCGTATTGATTCCTATTGAAAAAATGAACAATAATACAAAAGGTGCAACAATTAAAAAATGTTGGTAATTCTTAGCCCACTTTAATCCCATTTTCACAACTAATGTGTTTTTACCAGCGATTGTATCATTTTCAACATCGCGCATGTTGTTTAAATTTAATACGGCTGTTGCTAACATTCCAATGGCAATTGCAGGCATCAACAGTTTTATATCAAATGATTTAGAGTATAAAAAATTACTCCCTAATACAGCCACTAAACCAAAAAAAATAAATACAAATACATCTCCAAAACCACTATACCCATAGGCTTTTGTGCCTACCGTGTATTTTATAGCTGCACTTATTGAAGCCAAGCCCAAAAGTAAAAACAAAGTAGAATATAAAAAATAATCGCGCCCAAAAGAAACGAAAATTAGACCGATGGCAACCACTAAAGAAACGATACTCATTAAAACAACTGCCTTTTTCATGTGTTGCGGCGTAATCTCGCCCGAGGCAACCATTCGTTTTTCTCCGATTCGATGCGCATCGGTACCTTTTATTCCATCACCATAATCATTAGCAAAATTGGAAAGCACTTGAAAGGACAAAGTGGTCACAAGTGCCAAGGCAAAAATCAAACCATCAAAATGATTTTGGTAATACGCATAAGCACTTCCCACAATAATTCCAGACACAGAAAGTGGTAAGGTTCGCAAACGGGCTGCTTGAATCCAGGGTTTTATGTTGTATATCATTACATTAAAAATACGATAAATATCGTTATTAGATTTATTGCCAAATTAAAATAAGGTATCAAACTATTTTTATTCTTAAAAATTGCATACGTGTTTAAAATTGGCAAAAGAAACAACATTGAAATCATTGGAAGCCAAAGAATTTCAGAAAGCACACCTAAAATAGTGAACTTATAAACATCTATTGTTTTACAAAGTAACCAATATATTAGGATAACTATACTTAAAGCTAAAATAAGTTTTTTATTTGCGATTACTTTTTCCATTTTATTACATCCAATTTTTATTAATAGTCTCCAATTGATACAACCAATAGTTTACTAATGATTTTATTTCAGAATAATTTCCTGTGGTAAAATTAATGTTTCCACCAGCAGTTGATAAGTTTACTGAACCTATGTTTGTTGCTTTTTGCCAAAAGAATTGTTGGGTTTCAATAGCTTGAATTTTACAAGGTTCTATAATCGTAGTATCGATATCCCAAGCTCCATTTTGTTTGATGATGAAATCTTCTGAAACAAAAAATCGGTAATTTTTAAAAGAAAACCAGAGCATTAGTATAGTAAAAACTGTAAAAATACTTGCGTAATAATCAAATCATTCCACGAAATAAAATGCAAAATATAATTTGTTCCAATAAAAATTAAAACAGGCAAAACAAGTATAAAAAATGTATTTAATGCTAATTTTCTCCAATTGGGCACATATTGTGTTCCTTTTTGAGGCAATTGACTGAATAATAATTTTAAAATAACATCTCTTTCACCCATTGAACAACCTGGTACTTCTATTGGATCTTTTGCATTAGCAATTTCTGGATCGCTTGATGCTTGGTTCACACCAATAGTCAAAACATCTAATTTTTTTTGAAAAAAATTTTGCGTGATTTTAATTTTTTGAACTTTATTTGGATTAAGTAACTTATTTTTTGTTGCTAATAATCCATAAGAAAGTAAAATAGAATGTTTGTTTTTCTGAATAGTAAAATCGAAATATTTTAAAATGGTTCTAATTAGGTTGACTACTAGAATAAGTCCAACAAAAAAACCTACTACAACTAAAAAAAAAGTAATAATTGGCAAAGTATCTAGGTAATCTGTCACTTTATCCTCATCAATTACATGTGAGTTTAACTGCTGTAAATTGTCTAAAATAGTGGTAAAAAAAACAAAGATTAAAGCTAAACTTTTGATATAATTCGACGTAAATCCAATTTTAACCAAACTAATCAATCCAATTTTAATAAAAGATGTTGAAACAACGTCTACTAAAACTGTTTCGCCTATTTCAAATGATTCTTGTTGTGAATGATTGATTAATCGCTCTTTCAAAATAGTCGCCAAAGTATGCGAAATAGCACTTATAGAAGCTTCTTTTTTGTCACTACCAGCGGTATCAATCTCAAATTTATGAACACCTACTAAACGTTGAATTAAACTTTGATTAATGTTTACTTGCTGAATTTTATGCAAC
>JACCDK010264412.1_pt1 | contig 20356 bp, 16 predicted proteins | sample 7445871 | NCBI WGS metagenome assembly JACCDK01 (sample SAMN15323436, study PRJNA562643) | freshwater metagenome | isolation source: river surface water | place: USA:Blue River Watershed | collected 2017-08-15
CTTCAACACTCCTGGGTCGAACCCCAATAGCGGTTTTGTAATACTCATCCGCCAAATCATTCTTCTGCTTGGCGACCAGCAAGGCGAGCTCGACATAGGCATCATAGAATTTGGGATTCAATTCAACAGCGGTTTGATAGGAGGATATGGCCGTTGCCGTATCTCCTTTGGTCTTGAATAGTCTTCCCTTGAAGTAATAGGCTTCGGGATTGGTGACTTCCACTTTCAAGGCATCATCCAAATATTTCAACGCTTGGTCGTAGTTGTTTAATACAATTTCAATGGAAGCAGTTTTGATTAATCCAGGAACGTATTGGTTGTTTTTTTCGACCGATTTTTTGTATTGGATATACGCATTCTTGACATCTTTTTGCATCCAATACAACTCTCCTTTCTCAACGTAAATCTCTGCTTGTGTGCTGTCCAATCCCAAGGCACGATCCAAATCGCGCAGGGCATCTGCAAAGCGTTGTTTGCTGCTGAGGTATTTGGAACGGGCAATGTAATGTTGATAGTTGTCTGGATCGTCTTTGATGGCTTGGTTGAGTGAGTCGAGAATAGCATCAGGACCATTGGTGCTGGTCATCATCTCGGGTGCGTTTCCTCCGCCACAGGCTGTCCAAACCATCACGGTCAGTGCCATTCCTATCCAGGTGATTATTGCTTTCTGCATTTGTTTCATTTGGTTTACGAAAATACAAAGAGCCCCAGTGAAAAGCGTACAAAAAAACAAGGACCGCCTCAGCAGTCCTTGTTCTTTGGTAATGATGTCTAAAAACCCACTTGCGCGTTTTCGAAAAAGGGGAGAATTAAGCGTTGGCTTTGGCGGTTGAAATGGCCGCTCTCACCTTGGCTTCGATTTCCTCTTTCAATTCAGGATTGTCTTCCAACAATTGTTTCACCGCATCGCGTCCTTGACCCAATTTGGTATCACCATAACTGAACCAGCTTCCGCTCTTCTTGATGACATTGTGGTCCACACCCATGTCGATGATCTCACCCAACAAGGAGATGCCCTGTCCATAAATGATGTCAAATTCAGCTTGACGGAAAGGAGGAGCCACTTTGTTTTTCACCACTTTTACTTTGGTGCGGTTACCGATGGCATTTTCTCCGTCTTTGATTTGTGTAGAGCGACGAATATCCAAACGTACGGAGGCGTAGAATTTCAAGGCGTTACCACCGGTAGTGGTTTCGGGATTCCCGAACATGACCCCAATTTTTTCACGCAATTGGTTGATGAAAATGCAGCAGCAATTGGTCTTGCTGATGGAGGCGGTCAATTTGCGCAATGCTTTTGACATCAAACGCGCTTGAACACCTACGTTGGAGTCGCCCATTTCTCCTTCAATTTCAGAGCGTGGAGTCAATGCAGCAACGGAGTCAATGACAATCAAATCAATGGCGCCGGAACGAATCAAGTTGTCAGCGATTTCCAATGCTTGCTCACCGTTATCGGGTTGAGAAATCAAGAGGTTTTCGGTATCTACCCCCAAGGCTTCTGCATAGAATTTATCAAAGGCGTGCTCTGCATCGATGATGGCACAGATGCCACCTTGCTTTTGGGCTTCTGCAATGGCGTGGATGGCCAATGTCGTTTTACCAGAAGACTCAGGGCCGTAGATCTCAATGATACGACCTTTGGGGTAACCGCCGATGCCCAAGGCACTATCCAATCCCACAGATCCGCTAGGGATGACCTCCATTGCTTCAACGGCATTGTCTCCCAACTTCATCACAGCACCCTTACCGTATGTTTTTTCCAATTTCTCCATGGCCATTTGAAGGGCCTTCAATTTTTCTTTGTTTACTTCAGACATTGCGTTAGATTTTTAAGTTTTACAAATATTTTCACTTCAGCTTGTAACCAATTTACAACGGTTATTTTTTTTCTTTATTGGGGTACAAATCTTTGATGACCATGAAAGCAGCCAGATAAACGCTGGTGAATATAATGGCATACCAAAGTGAGCGGTTGGGTTGCACTCCAAGTCCTTGGGCATTCTCAATGAAGTGTTCGTGAAGACGTTGTCCGATAAACCAACTCAACAAAAAGAACACTGGAGCCAAGATCAGGTACCAAAATTGAAATCGTTTAGTCATGCTGAAATGTTTCTGCGAATTTCAACGAAGTTTTGGTTTACACCTTCTTTTTTAAGGAAAACTTTATGCGTGATTTATGAGCAAAAAGCCAGCGTTTTCCACAATTGATGCGGTTTTCGGTTGGCATAGGGGGTGTATAACAATTCAAGAGAACTCACTTAAAATTAGTTGGAACTAAGTTAATTTCATTTTGAGATACGAAATCTTTTGTCTCATTAATAATAATTGCATAATTATGTCAGGCCGTTTGTTTGAACTCTGTATGGACTGTTTTATGAAGGCTTTGGTTTTATTTTTATCGCAGAGTGCGCCAAGGACGCGCCAAGTGCGCGGAGATTTAGTAAAAATCTATAAATTAGTCCTTTAGTTGGCAATTTATGAAGTAGGCTGTTTTTGTCGTGGGTATTGCCATCAAAATCCATTCTCCCTCTGTGGTCTTTGCGCGTCCTTGGCGCACTCTGCGTTAAATTGAAGTGTTCATCGTAATAATTCTGGTTTTAAACATTCTCAATTGTCTCACAGAAATACTAATGCCAAGTGTTTGAAGGTAGTTGATTACAGTTGCAGTATACATGTCGTGCGAATAGATAGACTAGGGTATATACGTGTTTTTAGTCTAAAAAAAACTACATTTGTATTGTTATACTGCTTCCTCCTCTCCCAAACTCGTGTTGGTGATGAAAGCAGTTTTTTTTTGGTCCTACTTAAGGATCTTCACCCCCTCCTCATCCCAAACAGCATAAGTGAAGTGCTGTATCCAATCTCCCAGGTTGATGTATTGACTATTGGCTGATACCTCCATGATTTTGGGGTAGTGGCGGTGTCCAAAAACATAATAGTCGTGATGGGTTTCTTTCTCGATGCTTTGACAATATTGAAACAACCATTCTTGCTCGCCATGAAAAATCTTGTCCTTTTCTAATCCCTTTCCTCGGCTGTATCCGGAAAGGCTAGAGGCCAACCAAATGCCAAAATTGGGGTGAAGTCTTGCAAATAACCATTGGCACAACTTTGAATCAAAGAATTTCTTCATGAATTTGTAGCTGTGGTCGCCTGGACCTAGTCCATCTCCATGCCCGATGTACATATTTTGTCCGTTGTGTTCTAGGACAATTGGCTTGCGGTGCAATATGATGCCGCATTCTTTGGGCAGATAGTCAAAGATCCACATATCATGGTTGCCTGTGAACCAGTGTATCCGAATTCCTTTATCGGTGAGCTCGGCTATTTTCCCCAAGCATCTTACAAATCCTCTGGGCACGGCATGTTTGTATTCAAACCAAAAATCAAACACGTCACCTACTAAAAATATTTCATCCGCATCTTTGGAAGCCTCATCCAACCAGCGCACAAATTTCTTTTCACGCTCCAAACTGGCTGCGTGATTGGGGCTGCCGAGATGCAAATCCGATATGAAATACTTTTTCTTCATTAACGGGCCAAATTCTTGGCAACAATTTTAAAGGGATCCATGGCGGCCAAATTCACTTTGAACATGATGTATTGGTAGGGCTTGATGTCCATTTGTGCACGGGTATCTTGTAACTCCTTAGACATCACAATCGGCGCATAGATTTCAATTACATCTTTTACGATGGGCAGGATGATACCTGAACTGAATAACCAGTGGTCATTGAAATTTTTGGAATCCATGATTCGGTTGTCTGAAAGGATGTAGTTGATATTGCTTTGCTGTCCATACATCGCGGTGGTGTACAAAGACAACGGGAATTTGAATGGCAAACGGTAGCGTATTTGTCCTGAGATCATTCTGATATCAAATCTTCTTCCCGTTGGGGTGTACAACATACCATGTCCGTCCTGAATTTGACGACTCAAAGCTCCCTCCAATTCCGTTCTTCCTGAATAGAAATTGTTGAATGTGAAGTCGGTTTCTGCAGTGGCTCCTTCTGGATTAAAGTTGGCCAAAGCGCGGTAATTGTTGACGCCATTGAATAAAATGAAATCAATGGTGCGCTTGGCATTATTGCGATTGTAATTGTAGGAGTATTTTACTTGCGTGGTTCGCTGATCTCCATCCCATTTTCCATTCACCAACGCCCCTGTCCATTGCATGGTATAATCTAAACGGTGTTGTAGACCGAAATTGCGACCTGTCTGTATGGTTGTTTGCGCAAAGTCCTGCAGGGTGCTGCTTTCAGTTTCAGAACCCGTGATGTTGGTGGCGTGGTTTTTCTTCAAAACGATTGCTGCCAATTGAGCATCGAAGTTGAACTTGTTGTGGTAGTTCTCAGGTCTTCCTTTGGTGCTGAAAGTGATGTAAGGTTTGACGGTTTGGTATTGTGAGTGGAAGTATACATCCGTTCCGTTCAAGTTTTCCGTGAGATCAGCAAAATAGAATTGCTTGGCATTGGCACCTAGTGTGAATTTGCCCAATCGCAAACTGGCTTTGGCCATTCCACTGATGTCCTTCTGATGGAAGCTGTACAAAGGTGTCACTGACCACTGCCATCTTCTGTTGAACACGGTTTTGTTGTGAAAGACAACGCCTGCCATGAATTTATCGTAATTGTTCCATCCCAATAAAGGAGCCCAATAAACCTGTGTTGAGTGATCGTTGGCCAATCCGGTGAACGGTTGGAAATCTATTTTTTCTAATCGAGGTGCCAACGCTCCCTTACGAATGGTGTTGTTGGTCAAAGAAATTTCAGGAATCGATTTCTCCGCATTGATTCTGACCAATGGTTTTGTTTGATTGTTGTAGTCATTGATGTCAAAAATCACTTTACCCACATGGCCGGGTTTCAACACATTTGTCCATTTGGTTTCTTTTTTTCCGTTCTTGTATTCGATGGTTACTGAGCATGGTCCTTCTGTTTGCCCTGTATTGATAACTCGGGCTTGGTAGAAATAATCCACTTTGTTTCCTGAATCCAATTTGGTGACGTTGTGTTTTTTTGCAACGTTCAATAGGGTGTAATCGGCTTTTCCTTTTCCTTCGATAAACGCATCAAAGAACCAGCCCAAATCCTGTCCAGTGGTTTTTTCAAAGGTGGCTTTGATGTCAGCGGGCTGAGGATGTTTGAACTTCCATTGAGAGAAATAGCTTTGCATGCACTTGTCAAACATGTCTTCTCCCAAATATTGTTGGAGGTAATAAAATACAACGGCTGTTTTCTTGTAAACATTTGCTCCGTAGTTGACGCTCAGATAGTCATCGGAATGGCAACGCAAAGGCTGATCAATATCATAGGCTGCCGTTAGCATGTAAGTGAGTTGTGAAAGATTGCGAGCATCAAAAGAGGGCAATTGAAAAGTCTTGGCCAAGAACTTAGCGCCAATGTTGATGCTGGCACTTTTGGAACCGTATTTTGTCATCAAATAACGGTCTTCATTGAAAGAGTTCAATCCTTCATCCATCCATGCGTGATCCCTTTCGTTACTTCCTAAAATTCCGTAGAACCAATTGTGACCGACTTCGTGCATAATAACGGTTTCCAATTGTAATGTATCTCCGATATTTCCAATAACGGTTACATTGGGGTATTCCATTCCACCGCCTGCACTGATGGTGCCATCTACAGCAGTGACTTGGGTGTAGGGATAATCACCATTCCACTTGGAGTAGTAAAACGTTGCATCGTTGATGTATTCAATGGCGTTTTTCCAAACGTTTTTGTTGTCGGGAGTGAACATGGCCCATGTGGTGACTTTGGTTTTGGTGTAAGGTGTTTCCACACTTCCTTTTCTCACAATCCAACGTTTGTCCGCAAACCAACCAAAGTCATGGACATTTTTTTGTTTGTATTGAATGGTTTTCCATTCATTGCTGCTTTCCGGGAATTCAGCGCCAAAGGAAATGGAGTCAGCCGGTTCAGCTTTCTGACTCAACCCATCCAACCAAGCGATTTCAGAGGCAGTTTGTAAATTTCCAGTTGCACCTACCACATAGTTTTTGGGTAGGGTTATGGATACGTCAAAGCTCCCGTACTCGCTGTAAAATTCTCCTTGCGTCAAATAAGGCATGGCATGCCATCCGTTGCGGTCATACACTGCTGGCTTCGGATACCATTGGGTAATTTGATAACTCTGACCAATATGGCCCAATCTAGAAATGCTACCGCTAGGCAGTTTAACGCGAAAGGGAGTTGTTATGGTGATGGATTGTCCAGGCTGCAATGGTTGCTTTAAATACAAAATCCCAATGTCAATGTGCTGGGCATCCAACTCCCAATTGATTTTTTCGTTGTTGACTTTAAAGTCCAAAGAATCAATGAATCCCTTGTTTTCTTTTAAGGTGCTATACAAAACAAAATTGCGCTCACGTGCCAATTGTTTGGCCAATGCGGTATTCTTGTTCTTATAGGCATTGGGCCAAAGATGCATGTAGATTTTATCCAATGCATCGGGGCTATTGTTGGTGTAAACCAACGTTTCGTATCCAGAGAGGAAGTGATTTTGGTCGTCCAATTTTACAGTCAAGGTATAATTCACCTCTTGTTGGAAGTAATTGTTTTGTCCCCATGCGGTTAAACCAAATATTAGGGCGATGATGGCAAATGTGTGTTTCATGATTAAATATTCTTGGCGATCAATTTTTTTAAATTTTCTCCCATGGCATCATTTCCATGCGCGATGACTTTTCCTGATTTATCCAATAGAATGGGGTAGGGAATGGCTTCGATGCCCCATTGATAGGTGACCAAGCTTTTCCATCCTTTTAAATCACTGACGTGATTGGGCCAAGTCAATTGATCCTGCACAATGGCTTGTGCCCAAGCGTTTTTGTCGGAGTCCAAAGAAACCGAGAATACTTCAAAGCCCTTGGATTTGTATGTGTTGTAAATGGAGACAACTTCTGGATTGGCTCTGCGACAGGGGCCACACCATGAAGCCCAACAATCGACAAGTACCAATTTTCCGCGGAGATCCGTCAGTGAACGATTTTTGCCATTGGGATCGGGAAGGGTAATGTTGGTTAATTCTTTGCCTACTGCAATGGCCTCATCGATGCTTTGCCTTTTGGGACCATTGACTTCTTCAGCGATGCTGTTGACATATTCCACAAAACTGTTGAAGTATTCGCTTTCAGACATCGTAGTCTTTAACGCTTCGGCAACTTTGATGAATAAATCACTGTGTAAAGTCGGGTCTAAATATTGCAAAGCCACCAATGCACCTGGTTCCGATTGATTTCCATCCAACCATTTTAATGTTGCTTTTTCGACTTGATTGCGAAGGGCAAGATTGATTTTTTTGAAGCTGCTGTCTTCCTCTTCTAGAGCCAAAGTGTTCATTAGACTATCCATCATGGGATTTATCTCCTGCGCCAATTGCGCCAATTTCTCTGTATGGGGGGAACCCATGATCTTGCTCATGTTGCGCAGTTGACCGAATTGCCCTTCCATTTCAACGCTTTCTGTGCTGTCTGTTATCAAGATGAGAAAATCATTTTCACTGAGTCCAATGCGGTAGATGTCTTTCACGAGCCCAGCATGCGGACGCAATTCAAATTGCTCATCTTTTCCAATGATGGTACTGTCGAGTATCACATCTTCACCATCGCGGAATCCATACAGGTATAGGGTTTGTCCTTCACCACCGTGAATGGTTCCTTTGATTTTTTGTTGTTCTTTACTGCAACTGGCAAATAGAACAGTCAGAGCAATGAAGTAAAAGATTTTTTTCATTCTGAAAGGATTTTTTGTACGATTCCGGATGCTGTTTTGGGGTTGGCTTTTCCTCCTGATTTTTTCATGAGCTCGCCCATGAATAATCCAAGAAGACCTTTGTTTCCTGCTTTGTATGCGGCTACTTTGTCGGGCCATGCGGCGATGACTTCTCGAGCAATGGCTTCGATGTCATCCTCGTTGGCGTCCTGAACCAGATTCAATTCCTGCGCTGTGCGGGCAGCATCTTTTTCGGGATCGTCAAACAAAACGGGTAGGATTTTTTCTGCAGCAGCAGAAGAAGAAATTTTTCCTGCTTTGATCAATTCAATAATACCGGCCACTTGTTGTGGGGTAAGACTCATGTCGTGGATGTCCATCGCCCGCTCGTTCAATAGGGCTTTGATGGGCCCCATCAGCCAGTTGGCTGCTGTCTTGTATTCAGTGGTGAGTGCAATTAAACTTTCGAACCAAAGTGCGGTTTCTTTTTCTGCAGTAATGACCAAAGCGTCGTATTCCGTCAATCCCAAATCCTGAATGTATTTTTTGACCAACGCCTGTGGCAATGCAGGCATCAAATCTTGTATGCCTTTGATTTGTTCTTCTGTCAAAACAACAGGGAGTAAATCGGGCTCTGGAAAATATCGGTAATCATGCGCGCGCTCTTTGCTGCGCAATGAGAAAGTTGTGCCATTTGTGGCGTCAAAACTTCGGGTCTCTTGCTTGATTTCACCGCCGGCCTCTACGATCTCAATTTGTCGTCGCATCTCGTATTCTATGGCGCGTTGCACATTCCGAATCGAGTTCATGTTTTTTACTTCGCAGCGTGTATTGAAATGGGTATCTCCTTTTTTTCGAATGGAAATATTGGCATCGCAACGCATCGAACCTTCTTCCATATTGCCATCACAAATGTCCAAGTATCTCACGAGCTTTCTTAACTCGGTGAGGTAGTTGTACGCTTCTTTGGAAGAGCGGAAATCGGGCTCACTCACAACCTCTATCAACGGTACCCCCGCACGATTCAAATCGATCAACGTATCAAATGGATCTTGGTCGTGCATGCTTTTCCCTGCATCCTCTTCCAAATGGGCACGGGTGATGTTGATGCGTTTGGGCTGGTCGTTTTCGTCTTTGATGTCCAAGTATCCGCCTGTGAGAATGGGCGTTTTATCTTGCGTAATTTGATACCCTTTGGGTAAATCCGCGTAAAAATAATTCTTGCGCGCAAAGTAAACCTCTTGGTGAATGTCCATGTGCATGGCCAACCCCAATTTGATGGCATAATCAAAAGAGGTTTTGTTAACCATGGGCAAAGTTCCGGGATGCCCCAACGTAATGGGGCTGACCAAGGTGTTGGGCAACTCGCCGAACAAATTGGCATCCGAAGCATAGGCTTTGGATTGGGTTTTTAATTGCATGTGCACTTCTAAGCCGACCACCAATTCATATTGGTCAATGGGCACGTTTTTTATATTCTTTTCTTCCACCAAATATTCCATTCTGTTGCTTCTTCTTCGTTGATTTTTAATACAATGGGCAAATAAAAAACGGGGACATTTTTCCAAAGGTTCAGATCCCGGATGCGCATGGCGTCCTTCTCTGTGGTAATCCACGCTTCTACTTGGCCGCCAAAGTTAACCATTTTGGATTGAATGGTCTGCAAATCATTGTCGTTAAAAAGATGATGATCCTTGAAGTTCACTTGGACTTTGGTTGGTTGAATAACTTGTATATTTTCGTGAAAGGTTTTAGGGTGAGCAATTCCACAAAAGCTTCCAAAGATTTGGTATTCTTGAATGTTGTGACCAAATAGAGGTTGCAATGGAAGAGATGCTGTGTGGGCAAAGAACACTTTGGCTGCTGAATACTTTTGCGATTCTTCCATCATTTTGTATCGGATGTCTGCAGCAAGGCTGGCAGGGGCTCCTGTAAAAACGATTAAATCTGCCGCATGGGCTCGAGCGCGCAAATCCCTTAAATCGCCCATTGGCCATAAATGATCATGATAAAAAGGTTGACCAAATCGCGAGAGCAAAATATTGATGTCCCCTTTCAAGGCGCGGTGTTGGAAGGCATCATCTAAAACCACCCAATCCAGGTTGGGATGAATCTGCGCCATTTGTTTCAAGGCTTGAACCCGCTTTTCTCCTACATAAGCAGGGATGTCGGGGTGATGTGAAGCGATGAGCAGTGGTTCGTCTCCTACGTGTTCAACGGAGTGGCCTTGACCAATCTTCAAAAAACCGCGGGTCGATCTTCCATAACCGCGGGACAAGAAAGCCAAACGATGGGTGCGTTTGAGTTGGTTCAGAATCATGTCAGAGAACGGAGTTTTACCGGAACCGCCGATGGCCAGATTCCCCACCACGATGGTTTTGACTGCCCCTTTTGAAGAGCGAAAAACGCCCCAAGCGTAAAGGCCATGCCGAATGGACAAAACCAAAGAAAGGAGAGCCGATAATAATCCTCGAAATACGGACATGAATGAATTAAATTGCGCATGGCAAATTACAAAAGAGATGACAACGATTAACGAAGTAATCCAAAAGCTGGAGGAATGGGCGCCCATCTCCCTGCAGGAGTCTTATGATAACGGCGGTTTGATTGTGGGACATGGCGCCCAAGAAGTGAAAGGTGTAATGGTGACGCTGGATTGCACTGAGCAGGTTATTGATGAGGCCATTTCCCGAGGGTGCAATTTGGTTGTGGCCCATCATCCCATTGTGTTTTCTGGAATCAAGAAATTGAATGGAAAGAATTATATTGAACGAACCGTTATCAAAGCCATTCAAAACAACATCGCCATTTACGCCATTCATACCGCTTTGGACAATGTGCACACTGGAGTGAACAAGAGGATTGGGGAGCGAATGGGGTTATCCAATGCCAAGATACTGCGTCCCAAACAGGAGCAATTGCTCAAATTATCTGTGTTTGTTCCATTGGATCATGTGGATGCTGTCAGACAAGATTTGTTTGCCGCCGGTGCCGGGAAAATTGGCTATTATGACGAATGTGCTTTTGGTGTGAAAGGGGAAGGTAGTTACAGACCCATTGAAGGAGCGCAACCTTTCGATGGTGAGATCGGAGAGCGAAGGACTTTAGAGGAATGGAAATTGGAAGTGGTGGTTCCCAACCATTTAAAAGGAAAAGTGAATGCAGCCATGCGGCAGTCCCATCCATATGAGGAGGTTGCCCATGAATGGATTCAATTGGAGAACGTCCACCAAGAAATTGGATCGGGGATGATCGGGAATTTGCCCTCACCCATGGATGCCAAGGTGTTTTTGAAACATTTGAAAACAAGCATGGGGTGTAGTGTCGTCAAACATACTCCTCTATTGAAGAACCCGATACAAAAAATCGCTTGGTGCGGAGGAAGTGGAGACTTTTTGTTGGAAGATGCCATTCGCCAAGGTGCGGATGTTTTTGTCACCGCTGATTTTAAGTATCACCGTTATTTTGATCACAATGACCAAATCATGATTTGTGACATTGGACATTATGAGACGGAATCTTGTGTTATTGAGCTACTAAATGATTGGTTTACAGAAAAATTTACTACTTTTGCCATCCACAAAACGGAGATTGTAACCAATCCCGTTAATTATTACTTCTGAAATGGCGAAAAAGATCATCAAATCCTCGAAGCCTGCCCAGAAAACCGTCAAGGCTGTAAAGCCTGCGGTAAAAAAGGCAGTAAAGCAAGAGGTTAAGAAGACTCCGCCGGTGAAGAAAAAGACTGAAGTGAAAGCAAAGCCGGTGAGTAAAGGCAAAACAATAGTTGCAAAAAAGGCCAAGCCTGTTGCACCTGTTAAAGCTAAGGCACCGGTGAAAAAAACTGTGAAGAAAGCAATGCCTGCAAAAAAAACAAGTGCACCAGCCAAGAAAGTGGCGAGCAAAAAAGCTGTGGTGACCAAACCAGTGGTCGCCAAAAAGGCAACCGTTCAACCTACCCCCTCCAAGAAATCAGCCCCTGTCAAGAAAGCTGCCCCTGTCAAGAAAGCTGCTCCTGTCAAGAAAGCTGCTCCTGTCAAGAAAGCTGTTCCTGTCAAGAAAGCTGCTCCTGTTAAAAAGGCTGCAGAGGTAAAAAAACCTGTGCCTGCTAAGAAGACGGTGCCAGCTAAGAAAGCGGCTGATAAGCCAGTAAAAGCTGCAACGCCTGCGAAGAAGGAACCCGTGAAGGTGGTTAAGGAGTCTCCCAAAAAGAGTCAAACACCAACAGCTCCAGTTGCAGATAAATCAAAGCCCAAGGCTGCTGCAACAGAAAATGTGGTCAAAGCACCAGAGCCTGTAGCAACTCCAGTAAAAAAGGCAGCACCCAAGAAGGCAGAAGTGGAGAAAGTTTTAACTCCAGAAGAGGCACTTTTAGCGGAAAGACCCAAGCCAAGGATGGTGGAATATGTCCGTGAAGCCAAGCCCACGGCCAATCCAGTATTTGTTGTCACGCCAGAAGGCATGGCCAACGTGAAGTTCGCGCCCATGGCCAAAGTAGAGAAAAATGAAAAAAAGGAATCCCAAGAAAATATGAAAACCACAAATCGTTTTGCTTTTGTCGAAGGAGACAACAAGAACAGCGGAATTACCATCGAGAACAAGCTCAGAGCCCTCTACGATGTGCAGTTAATTGACTCACGCATTGATAAAATTCATGCAACGCGTGGAGAGTTGCCACTAGAAGTGGAGGATTTGGAGAATGAGGTAGCTGGTCTTCAAGTTCGTGTTGGAAAAATGCAAGATGAAGCCAACGCGGTGGAAGAGGATATTGCAGCAAAGAAACAAGGCATCAAGGATGCTGAGTCTCAAATCAAAAAGTATAAAGAGCAGTTGGATAAGGTGAAAAACAACCGTGAGTACGAAGCATTGAACAAGGAGATTGAATTCCAAGAGTTGGAAATTCAATTGTTCAAGAAGAAAATCAGAGAAGCAGAAATGTTGCACGAAACCAAGTTGAACAATTTGGAGGGTAGTCAACAGAAGTTGGAAAACAGAACCAACGATCTGGAATTTAAAAAGAAGCAATTGACTGAGATCATCGCAGAAACGGAGAGAGAAGAAGCCATTTTGTTGTCCAAGAGTGCGGAAGCCAAGAAGTTGTTGGATCAACGCTTATTGGATTCCTATGAGCGCATTCGCAAAGGAGCGAACAACGGTTTGGCTGTGGTACCAATTGATCGCGAAGCATCTGCCGGATCATTTATCCACATCCCACCGCAAAAGCAAATGGACGTAGCGGCGCGCAAGAAGGTAATTGTGGATGAGCACAGTGGTCGCATATTGGTGGATAGTATTTTGGCCAATGAACAATTGGAGAAAATCAACGCCATGTTGATCAAAGAATTGGGAAAATAAATGTGATTTTGTTACATGAGAAAGGGGCTGTTAAAGCCCCTTTTCTTATTTGAGAAGTTTTGTATCAAGAAACAAAGTTGCCAATCAAAGCTTCTACTCCTGGATAAAAAGAGATCAATTGAAAATCGGGAGATTTCATTCCTTTTGTCAATACGCCAGTAAAATGGAAGTGACATCCTGTATCAGTAAAGTGCTTGGATATTTTTTTCATGTAGTCAGGCATCAACAATGGAAGTGGATTGGTGGTCAAAATAGAAATAAAGTCTACTTCACCTAATCGCTGATGCACTTGCACCAAATCCTCTAGCGGAACACTTTGACCCAAGAAAATGGTTTTGTAACCATTGGACTTGAAGATGTGTTGGATCATGATCAGAGAAATCTCATGGATTTCCAATTCCGGTAAGAACAAAACCAAGCTCCGTTCTTTGGTAACCGGAGATCCCTTCAGATTCTCAATGTGGTGAAATAGTTTTTGTCTGATCAAACAAGAAATGAAATGTTCCTGCGCAGGACAAATAGCGTCTGCTTGCCACATGACACCAATTTCATGGAGAAAAGGTAGAATGACTTCCACAAAAGTTGCAGAAAGACCTTTCGCTTCAATATAACTGTCCACTACGCTACTGAATAGATTTTCATCGTAATTCAGCATGGCAATTTTCAAAACGTGTTGGTGGTGATTCTCGGGACCGTTGTCTTTATCGTTGGCTTTTAAAATAACATCACGGACTTCTTGCTCCGTCATCTTGGCGATGTTCGAAATTTTATGTCCTAACCCAATCAAAAGCGAGATGTTGAGCAACCTTTTCAAGTCGTTATCCGTGTATCTCCTGATGTTGGTGTCTGTTCGATCTGGCTGCAGCAAATTGTATCGCTGTTCCCAAATTCTTATGGTGTGAGCCTTGATCCCAGTAAAACTCTCCAATTCTTTGATGGTAAAAACCTGTTCTCTCACAACGTTATTTTCTATCATAAACCAATCAATCTCCTTATTTGTTCAAATCCTTGCTTATTTTGCATCGGAAAAGTAAAAACAAATACTTTTTTATTGAAATAGGATGAGAATAACTTTATTTGAGGATAAGCCAATTGCGAATCTTTATCCCATCGCCATGACGCGTCACGTCAGTGATATCCGATGGGGTAAGTTGACCATAAGAGAAAAGTGGGAAGGCCATTGTGATGGGGTCACATTGCACAGCGATCGTGCTTATTTGGATTGTCATTCGGAACAAACAGGACTTTGGGTTCTCGGTAGCTTATGCCCCGATCAATCGCTGCTTTCGGCCATTGGCGCGCTGAAACCAGGAGAATCACTGATACAAGATGGCCAATTGTTGGCCCTTCATTATCCCGAAGCTGCTGATGGGATTGCCCGGAATTACGAACAGACCTTTATCCAACTAAAACGATTGCCCGACCTATTTGCACTATTGGGGCAGCAAATCACAGCTGATGAAAAAAGTCTGAAAGTTCATGATTATCAACACGAGGCACCTCTCGGCGTAACAGTAATCGGAGATAAACAGCATTTATGGATTTCCAATGAAGCCAAGATACAACCCGGTGTCATCATCAATTGCGCTGAAGGACCGGTGATAATCGAAGCTGGAGCGGAGGTCATGGAGGGCTGTATGGTGCGCGGACCATTTGTCTTGGGCTGCAAGTCCACGCTGAGAATGGGAGCCAAGGTCTATGGGCCTACGGCAATCGGACCAGAGTGTAAAGTTGGAGGAGAAGTGTCCAATGTTTTGTTTTTGGGATACAGCAACAAAGCCCATGATGGATTCTTGGGTAACGCCGTAGTTGGTGAGTGGTGTAATTTTGGTGCAGACACCAATTGTTCCAATTTGAAAAACAATTACGGATTGGTCAAACAATATTCATATGCCTCGGGTAAAGAAGAAAATACAGGTTTGACTTTCTGCGGAGTGGTCATGGGCGACCACAGCAAATGCGGCATCAACACCATGTTCAATACGGGAACCGTTGTTGGTATAGCGGCCAATATTTTTGGTGGAGGTTTTCCCCCCAAGCATATTCCATCCTTCTCTTGGGGTGGAGCAGATGACCTAGCGCCCTATGATTTTCAAAAGGGCATTGAAACCATTCGCGCGGTTAAAAAACGAAGAGGAATGGAATTGTCTGACAGAGATTTGCAAATTTTGACAGAGATTCATCTTCAATTCGGTTACAAGAAATAAAAATTGGCCACAAAGGCAGTAGTGCAATCTTGGCATTGCTGTTGTCATTGGGCGAGAAGAAAAAATGGTGAGTATGGAAGAATCTTTTTTTAATTTGATGCCAGAGGATATGGCGGATCATGAATACATCCCGCTGATCACTGCTGAGGATGAGGATGCGATGGATAAGGAAGAGACGCCTGCCGTACTGCCCATTCTCCCGTTGCGCAATACTGTCCTTTTTCCTGGAGTGGTCATTCCCATTACTGTAGGGCGAGACAAAAGTATCCGGTTGATACAGGATGCCAACAAAGGCAAAAAAACCATTGGTGTTGTCGCTCAAATCAATCCTGACATTGACGAGCCAGGATTTGATGACTTGTACCGAATAGGCACACAAGCGACCATCATCAAAATGTTGAAAATGCCGGATGGCAATACTACGGTGATTCTTCAAGGCAAGAAACGTTTTGAAATTCAAGGAATGGTTGCCATGGATCCATACTTCAAAGCCCAAGTTGTTGAGTTTCCCGAACTCAACAGGGACGATGCTGACAAAGAACAGCAAGCCTTGTTTGAGTCAGTTAAAGAGCAAGCGTTGAAGGTGATTCAAATTTCTCCTGATATTCCAACGGAGGCATCAGTAGCCATTAAAAACATCGGAGGATTGAGTTTTTTGACCAATTTCATTTCTTCCAACATGAAGGCCAATGTCGAGCAAAAGCAGGCGTTATTGGCAGTTGCCGACTTAAGAGAGCGCACCCGATTGGTGATGGAGCATTTGGCCAAGGAGATTCAAATGTTGGAAATGAAGAACGAGATCCACAAAAAGGTTCACACAGACATTTCCAAGCAACAGCGCGAGTATTTTCTTCAACAACAGATGCGTCAAATTCAAGAAGAATTGGGCGCCAATCCGCTGAAAGAGGAAATTGAGGAGAAGCGCGCGCGCGCTGCCCAGAAACAATGGCCTGAAGCAGTGGCCAAGGTGTTTTTCAAAGAGTTGGGCAAGTTAGAGCGCATGAATCCACAAGCGGGAGAGTTCAGTGTTCAAGCCAATTATATCGATCTTTTGTTGGACCTGCCTTGGGAAGATTATTCAGATGATAATTTTGATTTGAAGCATGCCAAGGAAGTATTGGATCGCGATCACTTTGGAATGGAGAAGGTGAAAGAACGTATCATCGAACACCTGGCGGTACTTAAAATAAAAGGCGATATGAAGTCGCCCATCATCTGTCTTTATGGCCCTCCCGGTGTTGGAAAAACATCACTGGGCAAGAGCATTGCCGAGGCCTTGGGCAGAAAGTATGTTCGCATGGCCTTGGGAGGTCTGCACGATGAGGCAGAGATTCGCGGGCATCGCAAGACGTATATTGGCGCAATGCCTGGTCGGATTTTACAAAGTTTGAAGAAGGCAGGTACAGGCAACCCATTGTTCGTCTTGGATGAGATCGATAAAGTAGGACAAGGCGTCCACGGTGATCCGAGCAGCGCCTTGTTGGAGGTGTTGGATCCCGAACAGAATAGTGCATTTTATGACAACTACGTCGAACTCGACTATGACTTGTCCAAAGTCATGTTCATTGCAACGTGCAACAGCCTTTCTTCCATTCAACCTGCTTTGCGTGACCGTTTGGAAATCATTGAAGTTTCCGGTTATACGGTAGAAGAAAAGTTAGAGATTGCCAAGCGACACCTGTTGCCCAAACAATTAAAAGAAAACGGAATCACCGAATCCAAGATTCAATTTACCGATGAAATTTTAACCATGTTGGTGGAAGAATACACCAATGAAAGCGGTGTTCGTTCGTTAGAGAAAAGAATTGGTAAATTGATACGCAACAGAGCCAAACAAATAGCTTTGGACGAGCGATACAGTAAAGTATTGAAACGGGAAGAAGTTATTCAAATTTTGGGACCGAGCTATGAGAAAGACCGGTATTCAGACAATGATGTTCCTGGCGTTGTAACAGGATTGGCTTGGACACCAACAGGAGGGGATATATTGTTTATTGAAACCAGTCTAACGCCCGGAAAAGGGAAGTTGACATTGACGGGAAATTTAGGAGATGTGATGAAAGAGTCCGCAGTCATCGCATTGGAGTATTTGAAGGCCAATGCTGAGATGATTGGTGCTGAAATCAAAGATTTTGATGCAGCGAATATTCATTTGCATGTGCCCCAAGGTGCAGTGCCTAAGGATGGTCCGAGTGCGGGAATCACGATGCTCACCGCAATGGCTTCCGCGTTCACGCAGCGAAAAGTAAAAAAGTACTTGGCCATGACGGGCGAAATTACTTTGCGCGGAAGAGTGCTTCCAGTAGGCGGAATCAAAGAAAAGATTCTGGCGGCCAAGCGAGCGGGCATCAAAGAAATCATCTTGTGTGAGCGGAATCGAAAGGACATCGAGGAGATCAACGAGCGCTACCTGAAAGGATTAAAGTTTCATTTTGTTCAAGAGATGTACGAGGTATTGGATATCGCCTTACTGAAAGAGAAAGTGACCAAAAAAAGTTGGCAATAATTCCTGGGATAATGCGTTACAGGGAAATGAAATTTTGTGGACTCGTATCTTTATTGGTATTGTTTTTCAATACAACAATAATGTTTTCTCAGAATGGAGTTGGCGAGAGTAGTTTTCGATCTTCGCAATTGAGTTTTCAGTCCCCCATCATGGGCTTGGGAGGTTATGCCGGATCCTACAAGGAAACCCAAAGTGCGACGTATTTGTCGAATCCAAGTTTGTTGGACTCCAATGCATTGGGGAAATTGTCTTTGGGTTATTGCCGTTACATTGGAAAGACCAACGCCACTGAATTGGGCTATGCTTTTGGAAGGAGAGAGAAATTGATTTGGGCAATGGGTTTCATGTATTTGGGCTATGGTAAAGGCGACGCCTATGACGTGAATGGCGTCAATACCGGAACGTGGTCAGCGGCTGATTTTTCTTTAAAAGGTATGGCCAATTACCAGGTAGATTCTACCCTATGTATCGGAGGTTCCTTGCAACAGGCGATTGTCCAGATGACACAAGGTAGTGTGACAGCGACATTGATGGATTTTGGCATGTATTACAAAAAGCCAAATTCAACCTGGTCAACCAGTTTGCTGTTCAAAGGAATGGGGAAAGTTTATGGTCAGGATCAAAAGAGCCCGTTTGATATTCAGTTCGGCGTAAGTAAAAAACCCAAGAATGCACCTTTCCGTTTGTTGCTTACTTTGTATGGTTTGAATCAATGGGATGTGCTTACAGCCGAGGAGCGAAAGCTGGATCAGACAGTTGATCCCATTACAGGAGAGGTCTCCACAGAAAGGCGGTGGATTTGGGGCGACAATGCGATGCGCCATTTGCATACCGCTATGGAATGGCAATTCGGACAATTGCGGTTGTATACGGGGTTCAATTATGAGCGCCGCCGGACATTACAAGTAGAAAGCGCTCCCGGAATGGTAGGCATGTCCATGGGGTTGGGTTTTACTACGAAGCGATGGGAGTTCAATTATGCTTGGTCCAATTTTAGCCCATCCAATTTGGTCCATTCTTTCGGGTTAGTATTTCAACCCTTTTCATACCATTGAGGCAATTAAAACCTATTTTTGCACCATGATTTTACCCATAGTAGCTTACGGCGATCCTGTCTTGAAGAAAAAAGCGGAAGAAATTGATCAGGACTATCCCAACCTGAAGGAATTGGTCAACAACATGTTTGAAACGATGCACAAGGCACCAGGGGTAGGTTTGGCTGCTCCGCAAGTAGGATTGCCCATTCGTTTGTTTGTGGTGGATGTGGCCCAATATGGAGAAGGGGAAGATGCCGATCCCGATTGTAAGGATTTCAAAAGGGTGTTCATCAATCCCATCATTTACGAAGAGGAAGGAGAAGAGTGGGCAATGGAAGAAGGTTGTTTGAGTTTGCCCCATATGCGTTTGGAGATTTACCGCAAGCCCATTGTTAAAATAGAGTATTACGATGAGAATTGGGATTTGTATGAAGAAGAGTTGGATGGTTTTCCAGCACGCGTTGTGCAGCATGAATATGATCACCTCGAAGGTATACTGATTTCTGATCGGGTAAGTCCAATGAAAAGAACTTTGCTGAAAAGCAAATTGAACAATATTGCCAAAGGAAATGTGAGTGTTAATTATAAAATGAAGTTCCACGATGCGCTTTAAGTATTTGTTGTTGTTATTCATAATGGGGTTATTTGGCATTGCGTGCAATACTCCATCCAAAGGAAGGGACGAGGCACAAATGAAGCTCAGCAACGAGATATCTTCTTTGTCCAAGGAAGTATATCAGAACAATGAGCCCATGAATTTGGAAAAGAGTGAATCACTTTTAAAGCTCTTAACAGAATACACCAACAAGTATCGTCAAGATTCTCTCTCTGCGGTTTATATGTTAGATGCAGCGCAACTGAGCTCAAGCATTGGGAAATACCAACAAGCAGTGCAGTTCTTAATGAATTATGTGGAGCATCCCAGCGCGTCCAAAAAAGATTATGCTACTTATTTGGTGGGTTATCAGTATGATGCTTTTTTGAAACAGCCGCAGCAAGCAGAAAAATATTATCGTGCAACCATTGAGCGCTATCCAGATTCACCTTGGGCCAAGACAGCCAATCAGAGCTTGCAATGGACGGGGATGTCAGATGAAGAGATTATTCGAAAGCTGGAATCGCAACCAGCAACCCAATAGTCAATAATGATTAGCGCACAATGAGTACGCTTCCCTTGAAAATTTTCGTTTCAGAAAGTCCCTCCAAAGTCACTTCAACGACCCAAGTGTAGGCGCCATCAGTAACGTAAACATCTCCTTTGTCGTTGTTGCCATACCAAGCTTGTTGGGGATTTTCACTCTCGTAAATTTGTTCACCATTGCGATTGTATATCGTCATTCGGTATTTGTAGATTTCCTTCTTGCTCACCATGACAGGGCGGAATCCATCATTCAGGCCATCGTTTCCTGGCGTGAAAGCAGTAGGACAATACAATTCGAAACCACTGGCCAGTTGGATGTATCGACAAGCAGTGGCATCGCATCCATTGAAATCGTAACCCGTTAAACAAACCTGAAA
>JACCDK011077288.1_pt1 | contig 20345 bp, 18 predicted proteins | sample 7445871 | NCBI WGS metagenome assembly JACCDK01 (sample SAMN15323436, study PRJNA562643) | freshwater metagenome | isolation source: river surface water | place: USA:Blue River Watershed | collected 2017-08-15
CAACGCCAAAGTGGCCCTTTTCTTTTGGTCACCTGCCGTCATATTTGTCGTTCTCGCTTGCATGTTTGCTGGAAGCACTGAAGTGCAATTGGTTCTCATGTTAATTTACCTAATCATGTACAACTGGCTTTACTCTAGGCTAGTTCGATTTAAAGTCCCCACTTTCATGCGATTCAGATAAATAGGTGAAAGACATATATGTGCAAATTTTCTATCGATTTAAAAATCCAGTAAATTTGAATCAATTCTTTCTGCTTTAGAGTATCTAGCTATTGTTTCAACGCAATGACTTGGAAAGGCTTGGTTAAAATTCACCAGCTGAGCAAAAACAAAACAAGTTTGGCTATGCTCATCTGTTAACACTCTGCTTTATTACTGAAAAGGCATTAACAATTGGAATTCTCTTGAAACTCAAACTGCACGAATACGATACCCTTAAGACGGAAATTAAGGCCTTGAATTTACTGACAGAAACCGAAAACGGCTCAAAGCCAACCAACATATGAGACCATTATCAGACTTGTCAAAAGTAAAACTGGCCATCATTGGCTTGGGTTACGTCGGTCTGCCACTAGCAGTTGAATTTGGCAAAATACGTTCAGTACTTGGTTTTGACATCAACTCCAAACGAATAGATCAACTCAAAGCTGGTCAAGATTTAACTCAGGAGACAGAACCCGAAGAACTACAAGCCGCGAAATATCTTAGCTTAAGTATTAACTCAGATGACCTAAGGGGTTGCAACTGTTTTATTGTTACCGTACCCACACCCATTGACATGCATAAGCGACCTGACCTTGGGCCGTTGCTCAAAGCTAGCGAAACTGTGGGTAAAGCACTTAAAGCAGGTGACATCGTAATTTATGAATCTACAGTCTATCCAGGCTGCACTGAAGAAGATTGTGTGCCAGTGCTTGAGAAGTTCAGTGGCTTGAAGTTCAATCAAGACTTTTTTTGTGGCTATAGCCCCGAACGAATCAACCCTGGCGACAAAACTCATCGTCTGCCCAACATTCAAAAAGTCACCTCCGGTTCAACTCCTGAAGTGGCCGAAGTGGTCGATCAACTCTACCGCCAAATAATTATAGCTGGCACCCACAAAGCCAGCAGCATCAAAGTGGCGGAAGCGGCCAAAGTCATTGAAAACACCCAACGCGATGTCAACATTGCGCTCATCAATGAACTGGCTTTGATCTTCAACAAAATGGGCATTGACACTGAAGCCGTGCTGAAAGCCGCTGGCAGTAAGTGGAATTTCTTGCCTTTTAGGCCAGGCTTAGTCGGCGGTCACTGTATTGGCGTGGATCCGTATTACCTCACCCACAAATCGGAATCCATAGGCTACCACCCTGAAATTATCTTGGCTGGCCGGCGCCTGAACGACAGCATGGGTGCATATGTGGTCACCCAACTGGTCAAAGCCATGACACGTCGACGCTTGCAAGTCGACGGCGCCCGAGTGCTAATTATGGGCCTCACTTTCAAAGAAAACTGCCCAGACCTTCGCAACACCCGCGTGGTGGATATCATTGAAGAACTCAAAGACTACAAAGTACAAACCGATGTATTTGACCCCTGGGCAGACCCCAAACAAGCGCACGACGAATACGGCATCACTCCCTTGCAATCCCCCGAGCTCGAAACTTACGACGCCATCGTTTTAGCTGTGGCTCATGATCAATTCAAATCAATGGGCGCAAAAGCCATACGTGCTTTTGGTAAGCCAGAGCACGTGCTTTATGACTTGAAATACGTTTTGCCCTTTGAAGGAAGTGATTTGCGTTTATGAGCACTTACGAAATCCTAAAGACAAATCTCCAATCCAAACAATACACCTGGCTCATCACAGGAGTAGCTGGCTTCATAGGAAGCAATTTGCTCGAAGTCTTGCTGCAACTCAACCAAAAAGTGGTGGGCTTAGATAACTTCTCAACTGGCCACCAGCGAAACCTTGAAGAAGTTGAAAGCATAGTCACCCCCGCGCAGTGGCAAAATTTCCAGTTCATTACAGGAGACATATGCAACTTGATAGCCTGTCAAGCGGCGTGCTCCGGCGTTGACTTCGTGCTGCACCAGGCTGCCCTTGGAAGTGTGCCCCGCAGCGTGGAAGACCCTATCATCACCAACGCTAGTAATGTCTCAGGCTTTCTCAACATGCTCGTTGCTGCTCGCAATGCTAAAGTCAAAAGCTTTGTTTACGCAGCCAGCAGCAGCACCTATGGCGATCATCCGGCCTTGCCAAAAGTGGAAGACCACATAGGCAAGCCCTTGAGCCCCTACGCCGTTACCAAATACGTGAACGAGCTCTATGCTGATGTATTTGGCAAAACCTACGGACTGCAATGCATCGGCCTACGTTACTTCAATGTATTTGGCCCCCGCCAAGACCCCGAAGGTGCCTATGCTGCAGTCATCCCTAAGTGGGTCGACTGCATGATAAAGGGCGAGCCGGTTTACATCAATGGCGATGGCGAAACCAGCAGAGACTTTTGCTACATTGCCAACGTGGTGCAAGCCAACCTGCTTGCTGCTAGCACTCAAAACACAGAAGCCGTCAATCAGGTCTACAACATTGCACTGGGCGACAGAACTACACTAAACGAACTGTATGCGCAGCTCAAGCAAAACCTGATCAGTTCATTCCCACATTTGAAAGATGACCAAGCGATTTACAGACAGTTTCGTTCGGGGGACGTTCGGCACAGTTTGGCTAGTATTGATAAGGCGAGAGAAAAGCTAGGGTATGAGCCGACACAAAAAATTTTGAAGGGGTTAGAGTTGGCAATGCCTTGGTACGTAAATAGGCCTGTTGAGTAGACGTTATTATCTGAAGTTTACGGACTTTGTTCCATCACTTTGGTATGGTAGGTAAGGATTAGGTCAATTGAATCATAATAGAAATTAAAATTATAAAATTGTAGAAAAGCACACTTAAAGCCTTAATGATCAGGACATAATTTTATAAATTTAATTAACTTTAATTTAATACATAAACAAAATGAATATGAAAACTCTTAATTCCATAAAAAAATTAATTAAATTAATGGGTTTAAAAAGAGTTGCAAATTATTTGTTAGGTTTATATGCAAAATTTTTCCAACACCATGTCTGCATACGAAATGGTATCAAATATTCTTTGGATTTATCTGAAACTATTGACTTTGCCACCTATTTTGGCGGCTGGGAGCCTGAAACTATTGAGTTCATTGAAAATAATGTAAAAAAAGATAATTATATAATTGAGGTCGGTGCGAATGTTGGTATTCAAAGTTTACATTTGGCACAAAAAGTAGGACCCAACGGACTGGTATTTGCTTTTGAGCCAACTGAATTTGCTTCCTCTAAGTTAATTAAAAACTGTGAGTTGAATCCTGAACTACATAGCCGCATCAGAATTTTGAAGAATTTAGTTACCAATGGACAACATTCCACACCAATTTCAAACATTAGATCGAGTTGGAGAACTGATCAATCAAAAAATAACGATGAATTAATAAATCCAAGCCTTGCAATTTCTATTGATGAATTCGTAGATGAAAATCAGATACCTAAATTAGATATTATAAAAATTGATGTTGATGGATATGATTTTAAGGTGCTTCAAGGCGCGAAAAAGACAATATCGAAATTCAAGCCAGTAATATATATAGAGCTTGGTGAGATCGCCTTAAATAAACAAGGCGATTCAGTAAAAGATATTTGCAATTTATTAACTGATTTGGGTTATGAGGGGAGACTTGCAAAAAATCCAACTAAAATTATTACTATAGATATGGCATTGACTCAATTGAAAACATCTACTCACTTAAATGCGATTTACATACCTCTAAATTAGTTTGTTAATCATGTATTTGATTTTAAGTAAATATAGAGAATTTATCTTTCTATTTGTATTATGTGTGCTTGATTTTTTTATTGACTGCTAGATAAAATTACTGAACTTCAAAATTCGATGTATTTATATATATCAGTTGAGTGTAATAATTTTCATCAATGACGACCAGACCTGCTTAAATCGTAAAGAAGTAAAAAAGATTAATTGGTGCAAGAGTCTTAATGATCAAATGTTCAGAAATTAAAATGAAAAGCACAACACTACTCTCTTCTGCGATGACTATGCGAATAATTACACAGTGGTTCGTTTATTCATTTATGTGCCAAAGTAAATTACTATAACATTCAAACCAACTCAACAGTCGCTTAACGTTCTGGCCGAGAAGGTGGACGTTTGGATTCTTCACACATTATCTGAATCACCTATTGAAAAATGCCAAGCCCGACTTTCCTGCTCGATCTTCCTAGCGATGACACTTTGGTGGCAGATCACAGGAATCCAGCCGCCTGCCAGGAACCCATATGCCCTGAATTGACGAAAATGAGGATTCGACGATGGACACCAGGCACTGACTTTGACTGCACCCATTTCAAGAGCAGCCCGCACCGCAAAGTTAAGTAGTCTTGCCAGAACGCGCTCCTCGCCGGGAGCGGACAGGTAATCAGCAATGCGCAGCGTTGGCATACGCGAATCCGCTACCAAACGATAAATGAGGTAGCCGCTAATCCGTCCTGCACTTCGTGCGATCAATACATGGTAACGATATTGATTATCAAAATAACGCCACTTCAAGAACTCCCTTTCCCGAGAGAAAAGAAAATCGTACTTCGAACGTGCTTCGTCCCAAAAAGAATCCCAGTCTGCTGGAAGCACAGTGGCTTCCTCTATGTGCCAACCATGACTTGAATTGATAAGTATCTGGACCCCAAGCCATGACTGCACTAGAAGAGTCCAGAGGGAACCAACGAAAGAAGCAATAATCCACGGCAGGCGTGTCTGCAAAGCCATTTGGATATGCACCGGAAAATTCAGCGAACGCACCTTGATTCCTGCAATCGGTTTGAAATCGGCATACTTTTCATAACCCGGCAAGGATTGATCGTTGGGGGTCCCGTAAATGAAATCGATCCCCAAACTATTCCCATCTTCCCGCGTTTTGTTTACCAACAGGGAGAACATCCCTTGCCTCTGATACGCTGGGTCTGTGAACGTGTCACCGATTTCCGCAGAGGGAAGTGGTTTTCCTTTAAAGAACAATACTTTAGGCGTGAGGCTTGTTACCGATCCTATTCCAGTCGAAGTCCACACTAGATTGATAACTCCTGGCTTCACTGGATTTTTGACGATCTTCCATTGAAAATACTCCATCGAACCATGGGTACCATAACCTGTGTACACGCGCTTAAAGAAATGTCCAATATCCCATAAATCGCCTTTTTCGTAAGATGAAGCGGTCCAGTTTGCTGTTGTGACCATTCGAGCACCTTCAGTCATTTAGAAAGCCGACTGGAGGGTCGAATGGGTGCCTGAGCAATTTCTCGACGCCGGCTATTTTGGATGCCAGTTGAGAGTTGCGATCATGGTTCAATACGGTCAGACGGGGCAACAGAAAAGGTGATCCAGCATGTTCGCTGAAAAGATTCCCTATCCGGGTGGTAACTGCAGTTAGGAACCCCGCACTTTCGGCAATTTTTACTTCGCGGGCGCCGGCCGTGTTCCTTTCACCGAATGGGTAGGCGAAATGCTTAACCTCGCCCTGAATTGCGTTTTCCAGCATCTGTTTGTTTCGAACCAATTCCCCGAAAGCATCCTCCTCGTCTAACGAACTAAGCGCCAAGTGAGTTTCAGCATGCCCACCGATGGTCACCAGATCATGACTTGACAGGCGCTTAAGTTCTTCTAGATCAAGAGCCTCCTTGCGCACGATGCTAGCCATGTCTATCCCGTATCTGGACATGATTCGTTTTAATGCCTTTGCATTACTTTCGACATCCCTATGAACCCAGTCCGTTATCAGAAGGAGAGCTCGACATTTTTCTTCAACACTTGCCGTCAAAAAAGACACGTCCATCGGCTCTATTTCGACCCGATCTTGAGCAAGCAGCAGATCCCTCAGTCCAAGCCACCAAACGTTACACTCCCCACTTAACATAGAGGAGTTAACGTAAACCGTGAACGGTGCGCCCAGTGCCTCCAGAACTGGCAATGCATGCGTAAGGTTGTTGCGGTATCCATCGTCAAAGGTCAGCACGACGAAGTGTCTACTAGCTGGATCCGATAATCTTCGCATACCTTCTTCGAGGGTAACAATTTCGCTACCCGTCTTCTGCAGGTGCTGCACCATTTCTCGGAGTACATCACAGTGCACATGGATACTTTGCCCCAACTGCCGATCGATATCTCCGACCACACTGTGGAACATGAGAATACTACCCTTTCCACGGTAGCGCATACCTATCAATCGGTCGGCTCCAAGCCTATGTGCCAATGAAAGGGCACCCGAAAGTGAATCCCGCTTAAGTTCTCTCAAGGAACCGCTTAGGGCGTTAACTGTCGGAATAGAGTTTATCGGCATCGCGTTTCCGCTTTGGGATGGAGAAAACCAGAACCTTTACAGCATCGGCCAAAAAGCAAATTACAGTAATCGCTATAAAACGGATTGGCAATAATCGCCGAATGCTAACACCCCGTTGCAAGGGCAGAGCTAGGCCTCGTACACTTATGTAGGCTAAAACAGGCAAGCCCGCAACTATTTTGGTCACATGCCCGAGGTATAACGGTGAGTCCATTCGCCAATCGGCGATTAGGTAATTCCAGTTGAAGGCAATCAAAATGAGCATGGGATAGAGAACCAACCAAAGAAGAATCCTTTGGGGAAAGAAATGCGGCAGATCACGGGATGCCGTATAGTTTCGAAACCATTTGCTGAGCAGTCTTTTCATGTCCGAACCTATCAGTCCGACATAGTCAATCAAGGCGCTTGGGGGAAAAATAACTGGGACTCTCAGCAGATCCAACCTCAGCATCCACTCGGTGTCCTCACCAGCCCTCACCCAATCAATAAACTGACCAGCCTTGATAAATACCTCCCGCCTAAAAATCGATCCTGGTAGCGTCTTTCGTGGTAGGACTCCACAAAAACCATCGCGTATAAGTCTCTCAAACGTGGTCTTCGCACTGAAACAAGTAGCACCCCAAACACCGACGGCATTATGCTCGGTGAGCAATTTTAGAGAAGCTTCAAGCCAATGCTGTCGTGGAATAGTCTGTACATCAATAAAGGCTATTATTTCGGCATGGGCCATTCCAAATCCGATGTTTCTAGCATCACCCGGTAACGCACACTCACGTTGAACATAGATCAATTTGATTCGACTATTGGCGCACAGCGTCGTAATCTCTATAGGAAATGAGCCACTGGCACCAGACGAATCGACAATCACGACTTCAACAGGCTTGATCGTCTGGTTGCATAATGCACTGATAATTTTCAGCAAGTCATGGTGACCATGGTTGCTAGGGATAACTACTGAAATATCAGTCATACCTTCAATAAACTGCGGCAGCCTGCAACATCAAGCACCCACGCCATTGCAACATATGTGAAGGTGCCCAATGCCAGCTTAGCCGATAGCCCAATAATTCCGGACGACGAGGGGAGAAGGTATAAGACAATTCCCATAGTGGCACTAGCGAAAGTGCTTCGCCAAAAGACATTCCCTAAGGCGGGTAGCAAAAATAGAGACTTGCCAATAACCCAGCTAGCCAAGGTGCCAACCGAGAAGGCCACTAGCGTTGCCCAGGCGGCTGCAATAACACCATAGCGCGGCAAAAGAAGTAGATTTAAAACAATATTTACTGCCGCCATTAATATCGCAATATAAACTAGGCTATTAGTTGCATGCCGCAATAGAAACACTATGTCAAGAAAATAATTCTTAAAGGCACCCACAAAGATGGAAGCAGCCAACCACGGCATGATCTCTGCTACAACGTGGCTGTAGTCACTACCAAAAATAATCTTCGAAATGTCTCTTGAAAGAATTCCGAGTCCAACCGTAGCGGGCAAACCAATGGCAACAAGCCTGCTACCCAAAGCATGCAGGCGAAAACGGGCTGTTTCTTCCGCCTTCACATTGAACACCTGCACAATCACCGGGAAAGCCGCCAAGAACAAAACGTTCATCATCGGGCCAACGGATTGCTGCACAAGATCGTAGGCAGCCGCATATGGCGCCACATGGGCGACGCCGAGCAAGCTACCAATCAGGAATCTGTCTGCCACATCCACAACCGCGATTGCAATGTGACACAAAGTTAATGGCAGGCCATAGCGAAAAACTTCCACTGACAGACTCTTATCTACACTACCAACTCTTAACCTCATCCATGGTCGAGGAGCAAATACTGTAACCGCAAAAACAAGCCCCGACAAAAAACCCAGCAGCGCACCTCGCCCACCATAGCCATAGTGGATGAGAATAAATCCCACCAAGAGTGCACCGCCGCTTTTGGCCCAGGAAAGTCCGCCATACCGAAACGGTGCACTTTGCGCATTCGCCACCTGCAATGCAAGGGTATGGCGGCCTAGCGCAACCGTTATCAGCAAAAGAATTACAAAAAGTGCGGGCTCCACGCTTAGCACTTCTTGAAATAGAAGCGGCCCAAGGAATAGTAATGCCGCGACAGAAGCAGCAGCCCAAAACCCAAGCGCCGCAACATCCATAATTTTTTCCGAGTCGTCAAGATGCATTGGGTAAAAACGGCCAACTGCTAAGTTGAGCCATTCAAACAAGATGCCACTCGTCAGAGTGGCAACTGCCATGCCAAGTGCGTAAACACCGTACTCTGCCGGGCTCAACAACCGAGTATAAATCGCCAGTGTTGAGATGGCAAAAATGCCATTTCCAGCCCGCACAATAAAATATTTAAAGCTATGGGGAATCAAGTCAATAGCCTCACTGCCACAACCACACCCAAGGATAAAATTGATACGGCAACCAATAAAGGGAATGGGTTGCAAAGAACAACCAAACAAAATACACAACAGCACTGTAAGCTACTACCGAATAAACCCACACTGCGTTTGCAGCACCGGGGCGGCCCATGGCATCAGGTATACGCGACCAAACAAACAGCTGCAACGGGATCCAATATAAAGCCACGCGATCTACTGCTGTGGACGAGGGCGAAACATAAAGAAGCAACACAAAAGCAAGCGCCCCTAAGGACATCCAAGTCCAGAACGAGCGTTGCGCTGGCGGCATTTGAAATCGCTTTCTCAATAATAAGAACAGAGCCGCTGGGACCGCGTTCATTGCAATCCGAACAGCAGCGCCAAACGACTCGTATTGTGAATCAATATAACCTGCTACCAAATGTTCGACAGATTCCTGCAACAGCAAACCAAACAGAAACACTGCCGTAACGCTTACCCAAAGCAACATCCATAGCTTACGCCCTGAACCCGCCAATACGGCCAGCGGGACCAAAATTACGGCTGACTTATGAATAGTGGCGGCCAGCGCAACCCAGAATAGAAACTTGAATACTCGTTGTTTACTAAGAGCCACTAAACCCAGCATCACTAGCCCAATCGCAACCCCTTGGCGTGCGTATCCCATCGCCACGACCGTGATCAGGTAAGGCACGGCCACTGTCAAAGCCAGCCAAGGGCGAGGTTGTTCGCGGCAAAAAACCAACAGCCCCCAAGTAAACAGTATCCCATAAACGCAATTTACCAAATATAATCCAAGACCAGATTGCGCTGCAACCCAATTTAGAAACATGTCAGTAGGGTCACGATAGTTGCCACTAAGGGCTTCAGATAGCTTCAAATTTGTTAATGTATCAACCGTAGCTTTATAAGTGGCCCAATCGCCACCGACCTGATGGCGCAGACCAATCATAAGTGCAAGCGATACGAACACTGCTCGCCATAGATTTGACCAGCGCTCACCCGGCAAAGGTATCGGAGTCTGCCTAAGTTTTGCAACTGCTTGAAAAGCGGACATTAAAAACAACAACCAATAAGGCCACATTTTAAAGCCGCTCTAAATGGTTGTCATCGTTTTGACCTAAACCAGAAAAAAATTGAGCCATCGGAATTACTGACATTTGTAATCGGAGTCTTTCTCGCTGTCGCGGAAAGGATCCGTCAAAACATCAGAATAACTATCCATCAATAGACGCTGCTTAGGCAACATATTCTGCCGAAAAAATCGACTAAACGCTGCGATTGCCTCACCACGACTAGTCAGTTTGACACACCCATTTTCAATTTTGACTGTGCCCGACTTTTGTTGCTCCGTAAGCCGGACATCCACTAGTCGATGTTCCTTCACATACTCTTTGGTAAAGATCTCTTCAAACCTTGATTGTTGAATTCCACCACCTCGTTGTTTAATTTTCTCCAAAATGTAAAATGACAAAGATCGATCAATTACAGTTGGAATAGAAATAGCGATGCTATAACCAAGAAGCAAACAGATTATGATTAGTTGAATTTTTTCAAAGTTATTAAATATAATAAAATTGGAACCATATTTTATTATAAGCATAACCAATAAACCTGAAAGCAATGAATCAAAAATCACACTGTAAAAAACAACATCTACATGAAGGTACTTTACATGCAAAAAATATATTAAGCATAATAAAATTAGGTAAGTAAATAAAATAATTAATGCATTAAATAGCTTCATTTTTAAACACATAATTTTTATTTCCATAATAACTGGCGAATACCTGGAAAGTCACTGCCAACAAAAAACCAACATTATAATTCCAACCCAGCCAATCAGTCCACGTTAGCAAAAAACCTCCATGAAAAAGTGCCACTATCAAATATAGTGTTGCGAATCTTGTAGCTTGCACCGACACAGAATAAAAATCAACGCGAAATACGAAATACTTATTTCCAAAAAATGAAACTATAGATGCAATTGCAGAAGCGATTAAACTTGCAACTCCTGCGGAACCAAACTGCATCAAATTTAAAATAATAAATAAAATAAAATAATGAACGATAGTAGCAAATGTGCCGTTAATAAAGAAAAATAATGGTATCCTTTTGGATTCTCTACTGATATATTTTTTAATCAATTTAAAATCCTCATAATTCATTTGTTGATTATATTTATTAACAGTCTGCCGCATGATGCGGAGCAATGGAGTTAGGTATTTATCCAGAAAATGAATTTGACAGATTGGTTATTTTGAAGACTTCTAAAGTAATTTTTTACTTGAATGCCAATAATACAAGGACTATCGAAATAAAAAACTTTTCACTTTTGTACCTTACAGTTTGATGGATTATGTAGTTTCTAATTTTTCAATAGTCAAATAAATCTACTTGCTGCTTTGGCATATTTCAAATCGGTCAACAAAGTCTATATACGCCAAATTTGAGACTATTCCACCACGCACAACTCCAGTCAGCATTAGAGTCATTAACGCCAACGCGCCAGTTTGCAAGAATACTAAAAGCAAAATTCCCAACGCTACAGAGAACCAGCCGGGTGTAGCATAGTTGAATATCTTGAGACCAATAGAAACAGCACTTCCAACAATGGACAATGCCGCCACAAATGTGCAGGCAATGCCCACACGTACCAGAACATCTTCTGCAAAAACCATTAAGCCCTTGAAGCCATGCAGCGCCAGGGCAACAAAGTTCATCTTGCTTTTTCCGGCGTAACGGGGGCCTCTGTCCAAAGGGCAATTAGCGATTCGCAGTTTCGAGCTTAATGCGCAACCAGCTACGTGTATCCAAAGCTCTTGAGAGGCCGTCATTCTTTTGACCGCAGCTGGTTTCAGTGCCATGAAGTTGCCAAAGCTTATAGTGCGCCCGCTCAGTAATTTGAACAGCAACTTGTAAACCACGTAAAACGCACGAAAACGCAGAGATTCAACGCGACTCTTCCGCTGAGCAACAACCATGTCCACATCCGATTCGGACAGCAAGGACAGCAAAGCAATGACAGTTGCTGGCAAGTCTTCACCGTCGGAGTCCATGATGACAACTTGCAGAGCATCGGGCAAACGGTCAGCAACGTAACTTAAGCCAATAGCAATTGCGCGTTGGTGACCCACGTTGCGTTTGAGCTTAATGACCACACCATCTAGCTTAGCCACATTTAGGCTTGACGCATCGACTGGCTGCCGCACTGAGCCATCGTCCACCACAACGATATAAATGTCTGGCCCCAGCTCCTTACTCAGTTCCATGAAAAGGCGACTGGAGGCTTCCTCATCCTCATACACCGGGGTTACGATGACAAGAGAATGTGATTTCTTGCCTAATTTTATGTTCATTGGGCTTAAATTACTGCTTGTTAATTAGAAGGAACTCAAGACTAGGGTCCGTCCTTTACTACTGTCACTAACTCCCCTAGCGTTACTATACCAACGTAGCCCATTCCGAGAATTTTGCTGTTCCGAAAAGACATGCTACGCTTGGCAACAACGGCAAAAACTCTAGTAAAAACATCACTCACAGGAACGATTCCAAAAGCAAGGCGCAGAGCTTTATATCCTACGGCCGCAAAGAAAGCAATGTATATGACTGCAGCCACGCCGCATAAAGACAATGACTGTCTACAGGTCCTGAACATTGTTAGTATCGCTTCTTGTCTCGGGCAAACATAATAATTGTCCAGACGAATGCCGCCGCAGTAAAGAGAAGTTGGAGTTTCGCCATCATCACAAGGTAAAGAACATTCCCAAACCACGCAGAAAGGAGGGCTAAAGGACCATCCCGCCAAGTGTCGGCAAACCAGACCATCTTATTAAACTTTGTAGTCTCATGAATATAGAAGCGGCCGACAGTGACTTGTACAAAAAGATACTAGGTAATTAAAGGCAATAGATCAGTTCCAGCCAGCCCAGTTGTACGCGGGGTAAGTAGAGCAAGAATAGTCCTCCATTCTTGGAAGGGCCCTGCTTGCCATTGGCGAAAAATGCAGGGTCCAAGCATACAGAAAAGGCACATCAGAAATGTTGAATATGCCGCAACTTCCAAACCGATCCCAAGTGCAAAAAGAAATTACTGCTAACTTTCAACAAGTCGACCGTTCTAACTCATCCACAGCGGCCAGAAGCAAAGGACCGGCACGAAAATATTGAACAGTTGAAAATGTAGCGACCAAGTAAAGGCTTTGACAGCATCATTCGAAATCATCGGCAGGCCAAGCCCCGCGATTGTCATAGTTGTCCGTGGTGCCGATAATTGGAAGCTTTGCATATTTGCGGATAATCCCATCATCACATCGCGCATGATAAGAAACGCCCCACAAAGAATGGCAAAATTCAACAAAAAATAGGCGACCCTCATAGTTTCTAGGAATGAGAGAAGGTCCGATTCGGATTTTCGACGCTGCAAGCGTCGAAAGTAGCTATGTCGTTGGGTTTGGGCACCAAGGGCGAGATGGTAGCCGCAATGCCAGCTGCTGCAAGGATAATTGTTGGTCGAGATGTCCGAATATTATTCACATCCAGAAGTAGCGACGGATTAACGGCAAGCCTCATGAGTTCTGATGAATCGCAATTCAGAGATACCCCGAAAGGACCTGGTAAATTTACGTTTACAACGCAGTACTTAGACTGGTCTACACTGGATACGCGCGGACCTACCAGAAGCCCGCACATGACCAACCCTAGAGCAAAGATAAATATCAGCAGATGGGACCTCAAGACTGCAGACGCTTCTTAAAATAGGCAATCGTTTCTTTCAGTCCATCTTCAAGACTCACGTGTGGTTGCCAGTTTATCTTAGACTTTGCCAAGGTGATATCTGGCTTTCTTTGTCTTGGATCATCCTGAGGGAGTGTCATAAAGACAATTGCTGACGAGCTACCAACCAATCGCAAAACTAATTCTGCCAGCTCAATCATGCTAAATTCATTCGGGTTGCCGATATTTACAGGCCCTATGAAATCTTCCGGGCTCTTCATCAGTCTGATCATGCCATCGATCAAGTCATCAACATAGCAAAAACTACGGGTTTGCGAACCATCACCATAAATAGTAATCGGATCGCCCTTAATTGCTTGAACTATAAAGTTGCTTACAACCCGGCCATCGTTCGGGTCCATCCGAGGGCCGTATGTGTTAAAAATCCGCATAACCTTGATTTCAAGCTGATGCTGACGCCAGTAATCGAAGAATAGCGTTTCAGCGCAGCGTTTCCCCTCGTCGTAACAGCTTCTAACCCCTATAGGATTCACATGTCCCCAATAGTCTTCAGTTTGCGGATGCACGGCCGGATCACCATACACTTCAGACGTTGACGCTTGCAAAATTCTCGCCCTTGTACGCTTGGCGAGCCCCAACATGTTAATAGCACCAAGCACATTGGTCTTTGTGGTTTGAACCGGATCCAGCTGGTAATGAATCGGTGAAGCAGGGCATGCTAAATTATAAATTTGCCCGACCTCCACATGCAGAGGAAACGTTATGTCGTATCTCATTAACTCAAAATGTGGATGCGCCAATAAACCACGCACATTATCTTTAGACCCAGTATAAAAATTATCAACGCAAAGCACTTCATTACCAGCTGCGATTAAGCGTTCGCAAAGATGCGATCCAAGAAAACCTGCGCCGCCAGTTACCAGAATTTTTTTCATTCTTTTCCTATATTTATTTCAACGGCGTCCGACACCAAAATATTCAAAACCAAGAGTCAGTAGTTTATTGATGGGCAGATGATTGCGACCGTCAAAAACAAGTGGAAACTTGAGTGCCGCCTTCACAGCGGTAAAGTCTGCCGTTTTATATTCGTCCCATTCAGTCAAAAGTAAAAGTGCATCTGCACCCTGCACGGCGTCCATGGCATCCGGAGCAATCTGCAATTTACCTGCTTGTATCAATTCAGCAAAAACCCCGCCTGCAGATTCAGCAGCTATTGGATCGTGCGCGATCACTTTGGCTCCCGCCGCAGCAAGAGCTATAATGACGTCAATGGATGAGGCTTCGCGCATATCATCAGTATCAGCCTTGAAAGCTAGCCCCCAAACTGCGAATTGTCGGCCTTGCAGATTTGAACCAAGGCGTGTCGTGATTCTCTGAAATAGGTACTGCTTTTGCTTCTTGTTTCTTGCCTCTACCGCACTCAATACCAATGGCTCGACTCCTACACTTTGTGCAGTGCGAACTAGTGCTTGCACATCCTTTGGAAAGCATGAGCCCCCGTAACCACTACCTGCTTTAAGGAATGATGGGCCAATGCGAGAGTCGGCACCTACACCAATTCGCACCTGATCTACATCAACCCCAAGTCGATCACATACAACGGCAATTTCGTTCATTAATGAGATCCGCGTGGCGAGCATGGCATTGGATGCGTACTTGATCAGTTCGGCCTCTTTGATACCAACGACAACCAACTGACTAGTCCGCGACACAAAAGGGCTATACAAAGTAGTTAATTGAACCTCGACTTCTCTATTGTCAGTCCCAATAACGATTCGATCAGGATTGAAAAAATCATCTATTGCTGCACCTTCTTTTAGGAATTCAGGATTACTGACAACTTCAAAGTCAATGAAGATCTTGCGCTGGAAAAGTTGCCAAGCGACTTCGCCCTTTACTAAATCAGCAGTTCCTACCGGTACAGTCGATTTGTTAATAATGATGGCAGGCTGTTTTAGTTCCTGACCGATTTCAGTAGCAACATCAATCACATACTTCAGGTCTGCCGACCCGTCTTCACCCTGAGGGGTGCCGACGGCGATAAAAATCAATAAGCGATAGTCGTCGCCCTGAGCTGGAATTTCAGCTAAAGCCTGCTTCACACTGCTGGTAAACGAAAGGTGTCCCTTTTTCATAGCATCACGTACCACATTATCTAAATTTGGCTCGTATATGGGCAATACACTACTGGACAACTTATTGAGCTTGACCTGATCACGCTCAACACAAATAACTCTATTACCCTTTGCAGCCAAGCAGGCACCAGTGACCAAACCGACATAACCTGCACCCACTACCAAAATATTCATATCAAGCCCTTACTTCTTAAACGTTTTGCACGAAAATACTCAAAAAACGAAATCAAACTAGCGCTAGCGTACATTACGTAAAATGGTTCAAGTGTTATCACACGAAAACGATTTTGAGTATAGAAACCCAATGAAAACAGCAACATCCCGAGAAAAATAGATAGAATTGGTGTGTGTTCTTTATAATTTTTAATGCAATTTTTTACAATTTCAATATAAGCGAAAATAAAAATCGGTGTGCTAATAATTAATGCAGTAAGCCAAGCCTTAAATGGATAATGTTGAATATTAAAACCTGGCATCAAGAAGTCTTTCAAATTTACTAACAATAACTTAATAGCTTTTAATGGGTTATTATATATCCAGTCAAATCCTTCATGTAAGTAAAGCACCTGCTTCTGAGCATGATTAAGCCCTTCAAGTTTTGGAGCGAGATGCCTAAATATCACATAGTCCATGCCTTTGAGTCGTGAGTACTCTGCCGTATCTCTAGGCGGACTGTCAACTAAATATGTATAAGTATCATCATTATGCCCGGTCAAAAAGTGTCCGCCTAAGCCACTACTTGATATGACATAAACGCCATTTGTAATTTTATTATAAATTCCATATGGCAATGTTAATAGGAAAATAATACTAGAAATAGTAATTATATCTACAAATGATTTATAGTTTGCACCCTTGGCTACAATGATACCAATAAGTAAAAATGGGATGATTAATAAAATGTGTGACTTCGTAAGTAATGCGAATGAAAATAAAATTGAAAATAAAATTAAATCGTTTTTATTGTTAAATCGTAAATATTTTGATATAAAATAAATTGTTATCACAAACAAAGATTGAAAAATAGATTCTTGTCCAAAAATATGGGTAAAGTAAAGTGTAATAGGAGAAACTGCATAAATAGTACCACAAAGTGTTGAGATATTATGTCTCTCAAATATTACTTGAGCTGTTTTTGTAAGAAAAATTACGCTAAGAGCACTTAATAGAATTTGAAAAAATTTCAATACATGTGAATAGCTATCCATGAAAATATATTTCAATAGCGCAACAAAATATGAATAGAGGGGTGCGGTAATAAATAAAGTTGTTTCTAGGTTAAATTTTCCTAATAAGATATTATTGCTTTGTTCATCATATCTATCCCAGTCGCCGCCAAATTGACTAACTCCTGAATAATGAGAAAATAAAAGTCTGATGATCAATGCGAGAATGAATATAAATAGCAATTTTTTATTATTCAAGTTATTAGCCTTATGGGTTTAACAAATTGCTGGGTATGGTTATTTGTATAAAATAGTTGAATATTAAAATATTCAATAAAATTTAAAAAGATTTATATTTGAAGATTGAAAATTAATAACTGAACGGGTGACTTAATATGTATTCTAAACTTATCTGGTTAAAATAATTCCAATCGTAATTCTAGTCAATATGGCGTAAGAAGTTCACGATACGGGAAGCAGATTCACCATCACCATAGGGATTGTGTATCTTTCCCATTAGCTCATATGCTTGCGAAAATAAGAGCAGTTTTGAAACTTCCTCAACAATTTTATGCTGATTATTGCCTACTAGTATTACCGTACCAGCATTTACAGCTTCGGGACGTTCTGTCGTTTCTCTTGTAACTAGTACCGGTTTACCAAGAGAGGGTGCTTCCTCCTGCACGCCACCCGAATCCGTAATAATCAAAAAACTGCGATCCATTAAATATACAAAGGAGGGATATTCTTGCGGCTCTATGAGATAAATTTTTGAGACGCCTCCAAGTATTCTATTCACAGGCTCTTGCACATTAGGGTTCAAGTGAACTGAATAAATAATTTCAACATCCTCATGCAAATCAATAATAGTTTTAAGTGCATGACAGATGGCTTCCAAGCCATCACCAAAATTTTCCCTTCGGTGCCCAGTGACCAAAATAAGTCGCTTGTATGGATCTAAAAAATTAAATTTTTCTAACATCTTTTGTTTGAATGCCGGATCCTGATTAATCCTTGCGACAACGAACATAAGAGCATCAATTACCGTATTCCCAGTAACAAAAATTTGCTTTTCGTTTACCCCATCTCTAATTAGATTGAGTCTTGCGCCGTCTGTAGGTGCAAACTGATAGCGAGCAATAACAGAGGTCAATTTTCGGTTAACCTCTTCTGGCCAAGGCGAATAAATATCCCCAGTACGTAAACCTGCTTCCACATGCGCTACAGCAATTCGTTTGTAATAAGCAGCCAGACTTGCCGCAAAGGTTGTAGTTGTATCGCCATGAACCAAAAGTATATCTGGCTTAAATTCATCTAGGACATGCTCAAGACTCTGCAAAATACGACAAGTTGTATCTGTGAGGCTCTGTTTTTGTTGCATGATATTTAAATCATATTCAGGTTTAATGCCAAATAGATCTAACACTTGGTCAAGCATCTCTCGATGCTGAGCGGTTACACAAACTTTACTTTCTATATTAGTTGGATATTTTTTTAATTCCAAAATAACAGGAGCCATCTTAATAGCTTCTGGTCGAGTACCGAAAACTGAGAGAATCTTTTTCAATTGGCTAAATCCAGTGTGCGTGATGTCATGTTAAATATAGTATATTTGTCAGAGTTAAATTTAATTGGTTTAAATTCAGTATTCAAAATATGGCTACACCACTCTTCGACATCAAAAGAGTCGATGGGTACATCGATGAATTCAGAGGGAACCTGCAGTTTGCTGTACGCAAATGTCCTAAGGCCAGCTAATTTGGCCTCAAGAAGGGAATAAGAAAATGACTCTTTAACAGAAGTATGAACATATATCCCATGGTGATGCATCTCGGAAACAACAGCATCGTGGCAGAGTGCACCCATAAAGTTAACATTTAAATTATTAACTTTTGCAAAATCTGTTAGTATTGGCATATCTGGCCCATTTCCCACAATAGTTAATTTATATTCATTATCAATTTTCACAATTGAATTATAAATTTTCAATAATAGAAGTATGTTCTTCCTAGCCTCCAACACACCAACAAATATAATAGATTTATTATTTATATTTTTCTTTTCATGAAATATAGATTGATCTACACCAAGCTCAACCACCTCAATTTTCTTTGTTAATAAACCATAAAAATGACTTTCATAAATATAATCTAGATAAGGTTTTGAAACGGTAATAACTGAATGCTTAATTTTATTAATTAAGTGAGCTTCACGATTTACTAGCTTATTTAAAAAACGTTTACCAACTGGTTTAGATTGCAGATTATCGCTCCAAATGGCATGGAGTAAAGTTATGGAAGGTGTATTAGAATTCCAGGATATATATATATCTTCAAAAACACATAAATCTGTTTTTTTATTAAAATAAAGTTTGTACAATATTCTAGTTGTACGATCTTTGTAGTAATAGCCAAGCGGTCTATTAAAGAAATTGACAATTTTTTCTACACAGTGAGGTAGATATCTGCACCACATCGGCAACTTATCTAAAGTTATCAAAGTAACATTCCAATTATTTTTTATAAGTTCATTCTGTAAAGCTTTCGCGTGAGAAAGTACACCACCAAAATGCATAAATCCAGCATAATAAATTATTGCACTTTTGCTAGTCATATTGATAGCTATTTAGACAAACTTAACATATTGAAATGTTCATTCAATATTTGTGTAGAAGCAAACGGTTTGACTGCATCACATAAATAAGAAGAAGATATAGGATGATCGATTGCCTTAGCTATCCCTGCCGCCAATGAAGTGTAATCAGAAACTGGCACAAGATATCCGTATTTACCATCTTGAAGCACTTCGCGAGGACCTGTTGGGCAGTTGGTAGCGACTGGGGTGCATCCGCACATCATTGCTTCGACTAGGACGTTAGGCAATCCTTCAACGAGAGATGACAGCACGAAAACATCAGAATGGATAAAGTACTTCAAAGGATTGTCAACGTAGCCTAATAATTTTATTGAATCGTTCAAACCAAGTTGAGAAATAAGTTGCTGAATTTCATTTTTCTGAGGTCCATCTCCAAGAATAATAAGTTTAGCATTTTTTATTTTTAATAATTCACTCATTGCCAATATTAAATCTAAAAAACCTTTCCAAGGCTCCAAACTGCCTGCAGCAACAATTATTGGCACAGTTTTATCTTTGAACCATTCCTCATCGACAGTTTCTTTCATTCTAATTCTAGAATAATCATCATCGATAATATTGTAGACGCAAACATGCCTTGAAGATTTAAAAATCAGCCTATATTGCTCGACCATATCCTTGGACACGCAGGTTAGTGCATCTGCCCTAGACATGACAACGTTCATTAGTATTTTTAAAAGCCAGCGCTTAGTGAATAGGACATTTGAATATGTATCAAAGGGCGTAACTCTAGATGAGCAGCTTATCTTTGCCTTGGACCCCGTAATTATGGCTGCAAGTAGAACAACCGCATTTAGATGGTCGCCAGCTGAGAAGATAACATCGGGATCTTTTGCCTTGATATATTTAATAAGAGGTAAC
>JACCDK011321340.1_pt1 | contig 20330 bp, 17 predicted proteins | sample 7445871 | NCBI WGS metagenome assembly JACCDK01 (sample SAMN15323436, study PRJNA562643) | freshwater metagenome | isolation source: river surface water | place: USA:Blue River Watershed | collected 2017-08-15
CACGCTGTAGATATCGTCTTCGACACAATCACACGTAATATGTCTGCGGGCAATGACGTGATGATCAATGATTTCGGTAAGTTCAAGAAGGTCGATCGCAAAGCACGTATGGGACGCAATCCCTTTACTGGCGAGACCATCAAGATTAAGGCTTCCAAGAAGGCTCGTTTCTTACCTGCGAAGGCGCTGAAGGAGATTATCTCCGGCGATCGCAAGCTAGGTCCAGCTCCAAAGCCTGAGGTGAAGGCAGCTCCAAAGCCAGCAAAGAAGGCTGCGAAGAAGGCCCCTGCGAAGAAGAAGGCAGCAGCAAAGAAGAAGTCAGCAAAGAAGGCTCCTGCAAAGCGTAAGCCAGCAAAGAAGGCCGGAAAGAAGAAGAAGTAATTCTTCACTCTTTAAAAATCAGGGCTCGCATCATGCGGGCCCTGATTTTTTTATCGCTAGGATTCTAGATGTGGCGCAATTTAAGGTCTCTTATGCACCTCCTAGCGGTTATCCGCTTGGCACAAATCGCACATTTAAATTCTGCGCAGCTATTCTGATTCCAATATTTAATCTCTTGATGAAGCGCGATTGGAAAGGCGCTGAAAATATTCCAACATCTGGCCGAGTGATTGTGGCGAGCAACCACATGTCTTACCTAGACGTCTTAGTATTTACCCACTTCCTCTTTCGCAATGGTCGAGCACCTCGCTATTTAGGCAAATCGGAGGTGTTTAAAGTGCCGGTAATCGGCAAAATTTTGTTGGCAGCAGGCCAGATACCTGTTGAACGAGAAACATCTGATGCAAAGAAGGCTGTGGATCACGCAAAAATTTTGCTGGAAAAAGGCCACATGTTGGGCGTTTATCCAGAAGGAACTCTTACGCGTGATCCTGATATGTGGCCGATGATTGCTAAGACTGGGTGTGCACGACTTGCGCTAGCTACAGATACACCCGTCATTCCCGTCGCGCAGTGGGGCTCACAACTCATCGTTCCTAACTACACAACGAAACTAAACCTCTTTCCACGCAAGACAATCACCATCCGCGCTGGGAAGGCCGTAGATCTTTCCCGCTGGAAAGGTAAAGCAGAAGATCCACAGGCTCTGATAGAGGCAACAGCTGAAATTATGCGTTCCATAACAGTTCTGCTGGAAGAAGTTCGTGGCGAGAAGCGCCCTGAAGTAATCTTTGACCCTCACACATCTGAGTTGCCACGAACCGGTAACTTTAAGAAGAAGAGGAAATGAACACGGTCACAGTCTTCGGGGCAGGCGCATGGGGATCCACTATGGCGCAAGTGCTTTCGGATGCAGGAAATGATGTGCTCTTGTGGGGACGTAGTACTGAAGTAATTAATGAAATCAACTCGGTACATACCAACAAAAAGTATCTAGGCAGCCATGTATTGCCAAATAACATCGCAGCAACAACTGATTTACAGCGGGCCTTTGCTCATTCAAATAAATATGTTTTGGCTATTCCAGCGCAGCAACTACGTTCCATTCTCGAGGATTGGAAACCTCATTTTGGTGCGGACTCAACCATTGTGAGCACTCTCAAGGGAATTGAAATCAGTACTCAGATGCGTATGACTGAGGTGATTGAAGATGTACTCGGACTACGGAAAATTGCCATCATTACTGGCCCAAATTTGGCTGATGAACTGGTCCTGCGCCAACCAGCGGGTGCGGTTGCTGCAGCTGCTACTCAAGAGCTAGCAGATCAAATTCGTGAGCTCTTCCGTACGCCTTATTATCGTGTTTACACATCAGTTGATGTGATGGGATGTGAACTTTCTGGTGCTATCAAGAGCGTCATTGCACTTGCCGTTGGAATCTCAATTGGAATGGGATTTGGTGAAAATACCCAGGCGATGCTGATCACTCGCGGCCTCAATGAGGTGGCACGACTTTGTGCTGCCCATGGTTCAGATCCGTTATCTGCGGCCGGACTTGCGGGCATGGGCGATTTAGTGGCAAGTTGCGGATCGCCCCTTTCGCGAAATCGCACCTTTGGCGAAGTTCTTGGGCGGACCGGCTCCATGGCGCAAGCGCGTGAGCATGTAGCTAAAACTGTTGAGGGTGTGGCATCAGCTGGCGCTGTTGTTGAAATTGCCCATCGCGTGGGAATAGAAGTGCCTGTCATTGAAGCTGTTGGAGAGATTGTCAGTGAACAATTAACTCCTGCTGCTGCACTGCAAAAGTTGATGGAAATTACTACGAAAGCTGAGAACTTCATTCGATGAAAAAACGAGTTGCAATCATCTGCGGCGGACGCAGTAGTGAGCACGAAATCTCCTGCATCTCAGCTGGCAGTGTGTATGCAGCGATTGATCGCACGCGATACGAACCTATCTTGATAGGCATTACCAAGTCCGGTAAGTGGGTAGCTGTGCCCGAAAGTCATTCCATGAAAATTGTAGGAAAGGTTCTGCCCATAATTCCTGAATCTGCCCCAGCGGTGGCGGCGGATGTAGCTGGATTTAGCGTTGCTGGCAGTAAGTTGGAAATAGATATTGCCTTTCCTCTCTTACACGGACCATATGGCGAAGATGGCACAATCCAGGGTTTGCTAGAAATTGCGGATATTCCTTATGTAGGTTCTGGGGTTCTGGCATCAGCTGTGGCTATGGATAAATCTTTTGCCAAATCAATTTTTGCCTCCCATGGAATTTCGACTGCACCAGGAATTGTGGTCAAGAAAGTTGATTGGGAAACCGAACTAGATGAGATTACAAAAAAAGTTTCTGAACTTGGTTATCCTGTCTTCGTAAAGCCCGCCCGCGGAGGTTCTTCACGGGGTACTTCAAAGGTCAAGAGTGTGGAGCAGCTAAGCGCTGCAATCGGAGAAGCGCTCTCATTTGACACGAAGATTCTTATCGAGCAGGCAATTATCGGTTCTGAAATTGAATGTGCAGTTCTTGAGATTGATGGTGAGCCCCAAGCATCGATAGTGGGAAAGATTATTATTGATTCTAAGTATGAGTTTTATAATTTTGAAGCAAAGTATCTCGATAGTGCAACTGACATTGAACTACCTGCGCCCATTACTGCTACTGCATCGGATGCTATTCGTAAAGCTGCGATATCTGCATTTAAGGCGCTGGGCTGCTCAGGGCTGGCGCGAGTTGACTTCTTTCTTACAAGTTCAGGCCAAGTCATTATTAATGAGCTAAATACTATGCCGGGCTTTACATCGACTTCAGTATTTCCAAAAATGTGGGCGGCGAGTGGCGTGAATTACTCAGAAGTCATCACACACTTATTGGAAGGTGCGATGACGCGAAGCAATGGAACGCTGGGAAATTAGGCTGTAAGGAAAATTAGTTTGTTACAGGGCAAGTAAGTGTGCGAGTAATTCCGGCAACTGCTTGCACCTTGCTTAAAATTGCGCGACCAAACTCTTCCATGGATGGAGCCTCAGCGCGCATAATCACATCGTAAGGACCTGTCACGCCCTCAGCGAGTGAAACCCCAGGAATGGCCTTAATGGCAGCTGCAACTGAGTTCGCCTTACCAACTTCGGTTTGGATCAAAATATAAGCCTGGACAGACATCTGAAGATTCCTTTCGCTTCGCGCTAACGCTATCTCATGTCCTAGGCTTGTGGCTATGGGATTGCGTGAAGCAGAAATTATCTCTGCGTTACAAAAGATATTTGCCAGCACCGATCCCCGAATTCAGGTGGGTATCGGAGATGATGCGGCGGTAGTTGCAACTTCTCCGCGCTCAGTTGTGACCTCAGATATGGCGGTCGAGGGCGTTCATTTCAATCGTGACTGGTCCTCGGCATTTGATATTGGTCGAAAGATAACCGCTGCCAATGTGGCCGACATTCTTGCAATGGGTGGTCGCTGTGAGTACTTAGTTGCCGCAGTTTCTCTTACTGGTGGTGAAGAGATGAGTTGGATTGAAAATTTGGCGCGCGGAATGCAGCATGAGGCTACCTTGGCAGGGGCTTACATTGTGGGTGGAGATGTCACGAGAGGCGAACAGATTGTTATCTCCATGACCGCCGTAGGAGCCGTTGGTAAGCCCATTACAAGAAGCGGTGCGCGCGTTGGCGATGCCATTTATCTATCATCGCTTACAGGATGGTCTGCGGCAGGCCTTGAGTTACTCTCTCGTGAAATCTCAATTAATTCAGCCGCTGCAGATATGGCGCTCTCGCAGTTTTCAGCGCCTACTTTGGATTACGCCACAGACTTTCTTAGCGCTACTGCCATGTGTGATATCAGTGATTCACTCATGGTGCAAGGAGAACAACTGGCTAGCGCATCGGGAGTTGCGCTGGCGCTCAACCCAAAGTTATTTTCGCAAAGCTCAGAATTTGGCGAACTCAGTAACTTAGCGACAGAAATCAACGCCGATGTATGGCAGTGGATTTTTGGAGGCGGTGAAGATCACGTTCTTGTAGCAACAGGTCGCAATCTTCCCGGTTTGTGCATCGGAGAGGTTGTTGCTGATTCAGGGATTGCTGGCTCAAAAATTCTTGGCGTAGACCTGAAAAAGGCTCCAGTCTCTTGGAGCCATTTTCAATAAAGCCTTTGAAATACTATCGGCTGAATTAACGAGTTGCTTTTCCAGCCTTGAGGCAAGAGGTGCAGACATTCTGACGCTTTGCAGTACCTGCAACGAGTGTTTTAACGCGCTGAATATTTGGATTCCAACGACGACGGGTCTTCACCTGAGAGTGCGAAACATTATTACCAAAACTTGGGCCCTTGCCGCAGATGTCGCATGAAGATGCCATGAGAGGTGCTCCTTCTAGATTCACAAAGATTCCATACCGAAATCAGGGCGCTAGGGTAGCAAGACAGGGTGGGGTAGAGCGAATCCGCGCATATTTGCACGGAAATTACCGAGTCCTAGCGCCTTGACTAGAGAGAATAGGCACATGGCTACCCTTGATTCAAAACTTGTTGGAGTCTTGGGTGATCGAACTGCGAAAGTATTACGAGATCTCTACGGCTACAGCACCATTGGCGACCTGCTTCATCATTATCCGAGAAGATACTTAGTCCGCGGCGAACTCTCTGATATATCAGAGCTCGTTGAAGGCGATGAAGTAACAATTCTTGCGCAAGTTTTTAGCGCTACGAGTCGAAGATTGCATGCGCGCAAAGGAAACATCCTCGAGGTTGTTGTTACTGATGGAACAGCCAAACTCTCCCTTACTTTTTTTAACCAAGCCTGGCGTGAGAAGGAACTCAAAGTGGGAAGACAAGGCCTCTTCGCCGGGAAAGTGGGAGTCTTCAATGGCAAAAGGCAGTTAGCCCACCCCGATTATGAGTTAATTCCAGATGGCAGTGATGTTGACTCTGCGGTGGAGGGATTTGCTGGCAAGTATCTGCCGATGTACCCAGCAAGCGCAAAACTACCCTCATGGAAAATTGCGCAATGCATTGAACTTGCTATTGGGGCGCTCGATGAAGTTCCAGATTTCATGCCTGATTGGGTGCGAACTAAATATGGTTTCCCATCCCTGCATCAGGCCCTAGTTCAGTTACACAATCCAGCAGATTTAAATAGCGCTGAGAAGTCTCGACAGCGCATCACTTTTGATGAAGCGCTTCTCATGCAGTTGCTCTTGCTGACGCGACGACGGGAACTCAAAGAGCTGTCTGCTGTTGCCCGTCCCGAACAGGATGATGGGATACTCAAGAAATTCGATAGCTCACTTCCGTTCCAGCTTACAGGAGGTCAGATTGCAGTCGCGCAAGAAATTGCAAATGATCTGGCGCAACCACATCCCATGCATCGCTTATTGCAAGGTGAAGTGGGTTCGGGAAAGACCATTGTTGCACTCCGCGCTGCGCTGACCGTTATCGACAATGGCGGACAAGCAGCGCTCTTAGCACCAACCGAAGTGCTTGCAGCGCAGCATCTGCGAACCATTGAAAAGTTATTAGGCCCACTTGCACAGGGTGGAATGTTGGGAGCCGAAGAAAATGCAACGCAAGTAACTCTCATCACCGGCTCTCAATCAGCAGCGTCACGACGTGATGCACTAGCAAAAGCTGCCAGCGGTGAAGCAGGAATTGTGGTCGGAACCCATGCGTTACTGGGGGAGAGCGTTGAATTTAAAGATTTGGGTTTAATTATTGTTGATGAGCAACATCCCTTTGGAGTAGAACAGAGAGATGCGCTCAAGAGCAAGGCGGTTAATCCTCCTCATTTACTCGTAATGACAGCAACGCCCATTCCGCGCACTGTTGCGATGACAGTATTTGGAGATCTCGATGTTTCAACTCTGCGCGAACTCCCTCTTGGAAGAGCGCCGATTACTACCCACGTTGTACCGGTTCTGGAGAAACCTAGCTATTTAGATCGGGCGTGGAGCCGCATCAAGGAAGAAGTAGCGCAGGGGCATCAGGCCTATGTTGTGGCTCCGCGAATTTCGGCATCAGTATCGGAAGATGCCGATATGGATTTTCTCATGGGTGAGTCTGCAACGACTATGGCATCTGTTGAAGAACTTGGCCCGCAATTGCAAAGTGGCGCACTTACAGGCCTCAAAGTCGCACCCTTGCATGGCCGTTTATCGGCAGAAGAAAAAGAAGCAACGATGCGCGCCTTTTCTCATAGAGAGATAGATGTGCTCGTCTGCACCACAGTGATTGAGGTTGGTGTAGACGTGCCGAATGCCACGGTGATGGTGATTATGGATGCAGACCGCTTTGGTGTGTCGCAATTGCATCAATTACGTGGTCGTGTGGGGCGCGGTACTTCCCCTGGACTTTGCTTGCTCGTGACGAGCGCTTCACCTGAAAGTGCTGCTCGTGAGAGATTGTCGGCAGTTGCTGCAACACTTGATGGATTTGAACTTTCTCGAATTGATCTCGAACAACGTCGCGAAGGCGATGTGCTTGGAGTAAGTCAATCAGGAGGTAAGTCTCATCTTCGATTATTGCGCGTCTTGAGAGATGAAGCGCTTATTGAGGCCGCTCGAGAAGATGCATCTACAATTCTTGATTCCGGAATTGAATCCCACCCCCGCTTAGTCGCAGAGCTTGCCCAAGTTCAAGCTGATGCAACAGCAGAATTTATTGATAAGGCATAGCAATGAGAATTATCGCTGGTATTGCGAAAGGGCGTCCTTTGGATGCAGTTGGGTCAGCCACACGCCCCACTTCGGATCGAGCCCGCGAAGCGCTCTTTTCGACGCTCATCTCTGAATTCGGAGATATTGAGGGTTTGCGAGTTTTAGATCTATATGCCGGAACCGGTGCTATTGCGCTGGAATCTCTTTCACGAGGTGCGTCGTTGGTTCATGCTGTGGAGAAAGATGATGCTGCTGCACGTGCAATCAGTGCAAACTTTGAAAGTATAAAAAGTGCACAATGTCCTGGAATATTTCATCTATATGCAATGAATGTGCATCGCTTCCTTCAAGATAAGGCATCGCAGAGTTATCACTTCATCTATATCGATCCGCCATATGATCTCTCTGAAATTGATGTGATAGAGACTCTCATTCAGATTAGAGATGGAGGCTATCTAGATTCTCAAGGAATCATTGCGGTCGAGCGGAACAGCCGCACTAAAGAGATTTCATGGCCCGAGGGATTTGCTGCGCTTCGCGAAAAGAAATACGGGCAGGCGACAATTTTTTATGCAGTTCCTACGCCTACAGATGGCGAGAATGGATAACGGCAGGATTCATTGCTAGCGTTTGCACCATGAAACGCGCTGTGTGCCCCGGATCCTTCGATCCAATCACCTTCGGCCACCTTGACATTATTGAGCGCGCCAGCCGGCAGTTTGACGAAGTGATTGTTGCTGTATTTGTAAATCGAAATAAATCAGGGCTCTTTAGCATTGAGGAACGTATCGCCATGATTGCCGAGAATGTAAAGAGATTCCCTAATGTTCGAGTTGATTCAGGTAGCGGCTTGCTGGTCGAGTACTGCAAGAAGAATGATGTACAGGCTATTGTGAAAGGCTTGCGAGCAGTCACTGATTTCGATTACGAGCTCCAGATGGCACAAGTGCATATTCAGGCGTCTGGAGTTGAAACTATGTTTATGGCTACTTCACCGACGCACTCATTCCTATCATCTTCAATAGTGAAAGAGTTGGCTCACTATGGAGGAGACGTCTCTTCAATGGTGCCAGCAAATGTAAATGCCGCCCTTATCGCCCGAGCAGGAGAGCAAAAATGACCATGGATTCAATTGAGAAGCTAAATACAGCAATCGCCATAGTTGAAGAGGCGCGCGGAGTTCCACTCTCTGCATCCTGTGTAGTGCACCGTGGAGAGATGCTCGAGCTTCTGGAAAGTGCCCGTGCGGTATTGCCAACGGATTTTTCTGTAGCAGAGAAAATTTTGTCTCAGCGAAATCAGATTCTCGAGGAGGGTCGTTCCAGTGCTGAAGCCATGATTGCAACTGCTCGTGAAGATGTAGCTCGTATGGTCGAACAAACTTCAATTGTGCAAGCGGCACGAGATGAAGCAAAACGAATCCTCGACGATGCACGCGATCTGGCAGCGCAAGAGCGCGAAGAAGTTGAGGCATACATAGATGGTCGTCTAGCAACGCTGGAAGTTATCCTGAACAAGACGATGGAAGCAGTTGCGCGTGGTCGGGAAAGACTTGAGGGAGCAAACGACAAGGATGTTCTCTCTCAACTCAACGACGATAAATAACTGTCAAGATTAAGGCTGATATAGGCGCAAAGATGAAGAGCAACCCCTTTATCCTCAATATTCATGAACTTTCTCGCCGTGCAGGTGAAATGAAGGAGTACGAATTAGATATTGAAGCACCAACACGCATTGGTGTGCCCCTGATTGGAGTTCCTGAAGGCGATGTCATTGAAGCTGATATTCGCGTGGAATCTGTCACTGAAGGAGTTCTACTGAGCGCGGAAATTTATGCAGTTGCGCATGGGGAATGCATTCGCTGTCTAGATCCTGTGGAGCAAGTTGTTGATAGAAAAATTCAAGAGCTTTATCGCTACGAACCTACTAACGATAAAGGGCGCAAGAAGCGGCGCGAAGAGGACGACATCGATCTCGATGCAGATGATGAATTGCAGATGGAGGGAGATTTGATGAATCTGGAGATTCCCATTCTCGATGCAATTATTTTGGCGCTTCCCGTTAATCCGCTATGCGACGAAGAGTGCATGGGGCTCTGCCCAGAGTGCGGCGAAAAATGGGAGAGCCTGCCCGATGACCATTCGCATAGTGCGGTCGATGCCCGTTGGGCTGGGCTAGCCCAGTTGCTTGAAAAACCGGCCGATTTTGGCAATCGGGAGAAATAAGCGATACTTAGCGCCAAGCAATTGAGGGCCGGAAAAGGTCCAATGAAGATTAAGGACGATTACCGTGCCAGTACCAAAGCGAAAGATGTCTCGTTCAAAGACTCGTTCCCGTCGCAGCATGTGGAAGACAACTGCAGCAGCAATTTCAACTTGCGCACAATGTCAGCAACCTAAGCTCAACCACGTTGCTTGCCCAACTTGCGGTACCTATAACCGCCGTCAGGTTCTAGAGGTCTGATCTGTACTCAAAACTTCTTGAGCGACTAGGGGTTCAACTCTCTCCTGAGGTGCTCGAGTTGGCTTTTACCCATAGGTCATTTGCCTATGAAACTGGAATTTCTACCACCAATGAGCGCCTGGAATTTCTTGGTGATTCAGTCTTAGGGCTGATTGTTACCGAAGAACTTTATTTAAAGTATCCGGATTTGGATGAGAGCCGCCTATCACCGCTACGTTCTGGCATTGTAAATATGAGAGCACTGGCCGATATCGCCCGCTCACTCGAATTGGGCCAATACATCAGACTTGGCAAAGGTGAAGAGGTTACAAATGGCCGAGATAAAAATTCCCTCCTTGCCGATGCGCTAGAGGCGTTGATTGGCGCCATTTATCTTGAATCTGGGTTTTCAGAGACATCGAGAGTAGTCAACAAACTCATCAAAGAGACGTTAGAAAGCGCCATGGCTAGAGGCGCCGGTCTCGATGGAAAGACTGCACTGCAAGAATTAGTTGCATCCCTTGGAAAGGGAACACTGGAGTATCACGTCTCTGAAACAGGTCCTGATCACGATAAGAGTTTTACTGCTATCGCCGTTATTGCTGGCCAACACATTGCAGATGGCGTGGGTAAAAGCAAGCGAGAAGCCGAACAATCAGCGGCGAGAGCGGCTTTTGAAATTTTGCGAACTGAAATGGCGTAAACCCTCAAGTTCAACTTTATACGAGTCGCTTTTATACCAATGGCGTACCTACCGATAGGTTTACCGCGTGTATTTGAAATCGTTGACCCTTAAAGGATTTAAATCCTTTGCTTCAACGACCACACTTCGACTTGAACCCGGCATCACCTGCGTCGTCGGACCTAATGGTTCTGGAAAATCAAATGTGGTCGATGCGCTCACCTGGGTTATGGGAGAGCAAGGAGCTAAATCTCTTCGCGGTGGCAAGATGGAAGATGTCATCTTTGCGGGAACATCAGGCCGTGCGCCACTCGGCCGCGCTGAAGTTGCAGTAACGATCGATAATACTGACGGGGCACTCCCAATTGATTACAGCGAAGTTACCATCTCCCGCATTCTCTTCCGTAACGGTCAGAGCGAATATCAAATCAACGGTGAAGCCTCCCGTCTTCTAGATATCCAGGAGCTCTTAAGTGATTCTGGTATCGGCCGTGAAATGCATGTAATTGTGGGGCAGGGTCAGCTCGATACCATTCTTATGGCTAATCCTGAAGAACGGCGAGGGTTCATTGAAGAGGCAGCCGGGGTGCTCAAACATCGCAAACGTAAAGAGAAAGCGATTCGCAAACTGGATTCGATGCAGGCCAATATGGCTCGCGTGAATGATCTCACCGTCGAACTTCGCAGACAGTTAAGACCTCTAGGCAAGCAAGCAGAGGTTGCAAAAAAGGCAGCAACAATTCAGGCGGATCTTCGTGACGCCAAATTGCGGCTTCTGGCCGATGACTACATCGCCTTATCAAAAACTCTCGATGCAGAAGTTGCTGATGAGAATGCACTTCGTGAGCGTAGGGCGCTGGTGGAAGCTGAACTTGAAAAAGTACGCCGTCGCGAAGAAGAGTTAGATGCGCAATCAGCTTTTGAAAGCCCACTGCTTATCAAAGCGCAAGAAAATTTCTATTCGCTCAGCGCGCTCCGCGAAAAATTCCGCGGAACACAATCTTTGGCGCAAGAGCGCTCTCGATTTTTGGCTGAAGAGGCTGAAGAGGCACGAAGCGCAGGTCGAGATCCACAACTTTTAGAGGAAGAAGCAGCAGCGTTACGAGCAGAAGAGGCGCAGTTGCGCGCGGATGCAGAAACTGCAACAGAACATTTGGCTGCTTCCTCTGCTTCGCTCGTAGCAGTTGAGGCAGCCCTGAAAGCCGAAGAAGACACCATCGCTGCGGCGCTTCGCGCATTGGCAGATCAACGTGAAGGCACTGCACGACAAGAAGGACACATTAAATCTCTTGCTGCACGTCTTGAAGCAATAACGGAAGAGATTTCCAGGCTTATTGCGGCGCGAGATGAGGCGCAGAGTCGAGTGGATTCTGCAAAGGCACATTATGCTCAATTTGAACTGGAGATAGCTAATGCAGATTCTGGTGAACTTGGTCTTGATTCAGAGTTTGAAAGTGCAAAAAACTCTTTGGAAGAAGCCAAGACAAAGCTCGCCAACTTAGTTGATGCTGAGCGCGCTGCTGATCGAGAACGTAACGCTGTCGAATCTAAATTAGAAGCAATCAAGTTAACTTCAGATTCTCGAGACGGTGCAACTGCGCTACTTCGGGATTCGCATGGAGTTTCTATGCTCGGCTCAGTAGCCTCATTAATAGAGATAGATCGTGGCTGGGAGGCTGCCACTGCAGCGGCGCTTGGCCAGTTATCCAATGCAATTGTTGTCCGTGACTTATCTTCAGCAGTTGACGCCTTAACAATTCTGCGCAGCAAAAACCTTGGAAAAGCTGATGTGCTTGTATACGAACCAGGACAGAGTGCAAATAGAGAGACTCCTCCTGGATTGACTTCGCTATTAACCCACGTGCGTTCTTCACAAATTTCTGAATTGCTTAATTCGCTCTTGTCGCACACTGTGGTCGCCGACAATCCTCGCGAAGCCCAACAAATTCTGAGTCAACACCGTGGTATCACCGTAGTTACTCGGGATGGGGATATTGTCACTACTACTCGTGCACGTGGAGGATCAGCATCATCTTCATCGCTGATTGAGATTCAAGCGCTCGTGACTGAACTTACAAAGAAACTCGAAGATTTAACCCATACCTGTGACCGATTGAAGTTTGAAATTTCCACAGCTGCCACAGATGTTGAAACGAAACAAAGTCTTTTTGATGCAGCGCTTTCAAAGCTCAATGAATCAGACGCTCGTATCGCTGCCCTGACTGAACAACTTGCCGTATCTGGCCAGAATATTAAGTCAGCGATGGCCGAAGTTGATCGTTTAACTAATGCGATTAATGAAGCAACGGCGGCGAAGGCGCGTGATGAAAATGAATTATCTATTGCATCTCATCAGATGCAACAACGCGGTGATATCGCAGAGCCAGATCACTCCAAAGCAGAGTCACTACGTAACCAAGTATCTAGCGCCCGAACTGCAGAGGTTGAAGCTCGTCTGGCAGTGCGCACATCTGAAGAGCGAGTTGCCTCACTTGCAGCACGTGCTCAAGCGCTAGAAGATTCTGCTCGAGCAGAACGGGAAGCATCTGAACGGGCAGTCTCTCGACGTGGAGCACGTGCCAGAGGCGCGGTGATTTCACAAGCAATCGCAGAGGCCGCATACGAAGCGCTCATTCAAATTGAACGTTCGATTGCTAAGGCATCGACTGAGCGAGCTCGCCTTGAAGCAAGTCGAACAGAGCGGGAGGGCGAAACACTCACAGTTCGCTCTCGCAATCGAGAACTCACTCAAGAACTCGATCAACTTACATCCAGTGTGCATCGCGATGAAATCGCCCGTGCAGAACAACGCATGCGTGTTGAAGCGTTACAAACAAAGGCTGTCGAAGAACTAGGTATTGATATCCCAACACTAGTGAGTGAATATGGACCAGATAGAGATGTGCCAACTTTCATCGAAACTGACTCAGGTGAAGTCGTTGCCACGGAGCTCATTCCTTATCGACGTGATCAACAAGAGAAGAGATTGGCATCAGCCGAACGCTCTCTAAATTTGCTTGGAAAGATTAATCCGCTTGCTCTTGAGGAATACAACGCTCTCGAAGAGCGCCTCAAGTTCTTGGCGGAACAATTAGAGGACTTAAAGCGCACCAAGAAAGACCTGCTCGACATCATTAAAGAAGTTGATGATCGAGTACAGCAAATTTTCATGGAAGCGTATGAAGATGTCGCAGAGCACTTTAAGGATATTTTTGCGCGACTCTTCCCGGGAGGCGATGGAAAGTTAATTCTTACCAATCCTGATGATCTTCTCAACACCGGCGTAGATGTTGAAGCGCGCCCACCGGGAAAGCGCATTAAGCGCCTCTCGCTTCTCTCAGGTGGAGAAAAGTCACTGACAGCTGTGGCGCTGTTGGTGGCAATCTTTAAGGCGCGGCCAAGTCCGTTCTATGTTCTGGATGAGGTGGAAGCCGCACTTGATGATGTGAACCTGGGTCGTCTGCTGACAATTTTGGAAGAACTTCGCGAAAGTTCTCAACTTATTATCATCACTCATCAGAAGCGCACAATGGAGATTGCAGATGCTCTCTACGGTGTCACGATGCGGGGAGATGGTGTCACTGAAGTCATTTCTCAACGTTTGCGTGAATCTGAAACCGCCTAAAATTTCTCTTTCACATGGGTCTATTTAATCGTCTAATTGCCAAAGTTCGAGGTGCTACATCCGCATCAGCTCTTGATTGGCGCGAGATTGAAGTTGAATTATTGGCGGCAGATTTAGGTCCGGCTCTTGTGACAGAACTAATAGATTCAGCAAAGAAGATTCGCGGTGAGGATCCAGAGACGGTCATCAAAGAGATTCTTATCTCTAAACTCTCGAAAAAGAGTCGAACTTTAGTTGACAATGGAAAGACAAATGCGATTTTGGTTGTTGGAGTTAACGGAACTGGAAAGACTACCTCCGTTGCCAAGTTAGCAGCTGCACTGAAAACTTCGGGAAATTCAGTACTTCTAGGAGCCGCCGATACCTTCCGAGCAGCAGCAGTATCACAGTTGCAAACGTGGAGTGATCGAATTGGCATAGAGACAGTCAGCGGCAAAGAGAGCTCAGAACCTGCAGCTGTTGCTTTTGATAGCGCCAAACGTGCACTCGATGAGAAGATTGATTTTCTGATTATCGATACAGCGGGTCGACTTCATAATAAGAATGATTTGATGGCAGAACTGGGCAAAGTGAAGCGAGTGGTTGAGAAGGTAATCCCAATAACTGACGTTCTTCTTGTGATTGATGGCACCACCGGTCAAAATGGGCTTACACAAGCGAGAATTTTTAGTGAGGTTGTGGATGTCACTGGAATTATCGTGACAAAACTAGATGGCAGCGCCCGTGGAGGAGTAGCTTTCGCAATCGAGAGCGCCTTGAATATTCCAATCAAGTACATCGGCACTGGTGAGGGGCAATCAGATTTTGCCCCCTTTGACCCAGAAAGTTACGTAGCTGGGTTGCTCGCTTAGAGCCAATCTGGCCTCAATTCGAGCGTGGCGTAACTCGCCTGTAACAAATCCAGGTCATTTGTGACCGTTTCTTAACCTGTGGCGCAATCTGATGTAACCGCATCACGGCACCTTTGCCCCATCTCAACGACGAGTTCTGTAGTTATCGTGAAATGGATTAAATATGGAAGAGATAGTTCTCAATGGCGGTGACACCGCCTGGATGTTGGCAAGTACGGCACTCGTGCTCTTAATGACGCCAGGGCTGGCCTTGTTCTATGGAGGAATGGTTCGTACTAAGAGCGTTCTCAATATGATGATGATGTCGATGGTAACAATTGGAATCGTCAGCGTACTTTGGGTGATTTACGGTTTTGAAATTGCTTTTGGACACAAAGCAGATTCCCCTTGGTATGGTGGAATTGGACTCAGCGGACTCGGAAGTTCAGTGAATGAGTTTGCAAATAATGGTGGGGTTTATCCAATTCCACTTCTTGTCTTTGCAGCATTCCAATTGATGTTTGCAATTATTACGCCTGCTTTGATTTCTGGTGCGATTGCTGATCGCGCCAAATTTTCAGCGTGGGCAATCTTTGTGGCGCTCTGGTCCACTCTTGTTTATTTCCCCGTAGCACACTGGGTTTTTGCCTTTGGACACAAAGTGGGCGACGTTGTTACAGGTGTTGGATACCTTGCTGGTAAAGGTGTGCAAGATTTCGCGGGTGGAACAGCAGTTCATATCAATGCCGGTGCGGCAGGTCTAGCTCTAGCTATCGTTCTAGGAAAGCGAATTGGTTGGCGTAAAGAATCAATGCGTCCACATTCACTTCCACTAGTAATGCTCGGAGCAGCGCTACTGTGGTTTGGTTGGTTTGGATTTAATGCCGGGTCCTCACTTGCAGCAAATGGAATTGCTGGTCTTGCTTTCATCAACACTCAAGTTGCAACAGCAGGAGCCGTTTTAGGTTGGCTCTTAGTTGAGAAGGTACGTAATGGCCATGCAACATCTCTAGGTGCGGCATCAGGTGCTGTCTCTGGACTCGTTGCAATCACTCCAGCATGTGCTTTTGTTGCCCCATGGGCTGCAGTCGTTATCGGACTTATTGCGGGAATTCTCTGTTCACTGGCAGTCAGCCTAAAGTACAAGTTTGGGTTTGATGATTCACTAGATGTCGTTGGAGTGCACCTTGTGGGTGGAATCTGGGGATCTCTTGCGATTGGTCTCTTTGGCGCAAGCGCTGTGAACAGTGTCGGACTCGATGGAATCTTCTATGGTGGAGGAACTGAACTCCTCGTGAAGCAACTTCTAGGAGTCGGAGTCGTCGCTGCTTACTCATTCGTTGTAACTCTTATCATTGGATTTGCAATCGAAAAGACAATTGGCTTCCGCGTATCTCGTGAAGTTGAAATTGAAGGCATAGACCTTAAGGAACATGCCGAATCAGCATATGAAATGGCTAGCTCATCACGTGGAGGTGGATCACTATGAAGTTAATTACCGCAATCCTGAAACCATTCAAATTAGATGATGTCAAGGATGCTTTACAAGCAGCAGGAATAACTGGCATGACTGTGTCGGAAGCTAGCGGCTTTGGTCGCCAGCGAGGACACACTGAGGTCTATCGTGGCGCGGAATACACGGTTGATCTTGTACCTAAGGTGCGCCTAGAAGTTCTTGTCGACGATAAGGATGCAAATTCAGTTGTAGATGTCATTGTGAAGGCAGCATCAACTGGTTCAATTGGAGATGGAAAAGTTTGGACAACTCCAGTCGATCAGGTAGTTCGTGTTCGTACCGGTGAGAAGGGTCCAGACGCGATATAGGAACACTGGGTAAAGCGCTGTGGGGACTCGAGAAAGACGTATTCGATCAAACGAATGCGACCGACTCATTTCTTCACTCTATGAAAATAGTGGCGCAGATCCACTTGAGGTAGCAATCGCCGCGGTCGGAGGTTTCGGCCGCGGCGAGCTATCTCCAGGATCTGATTTAGATATCGTCATTATTCATACAGGTTCGTACAAGGAGGCGCAGCTCTCGGAGTTGGTAAATAAGATTCTCTACCCTCTGTGGGATGAAAAAATTTTTGGCCGCACAATCAAGGTGGACCACGCAGTGCGCACTCGAGTGGAGATGCACTCTGCTGCAGAATCTGATTTGAAGGTAGCCCTTGGACTGCTTGATATACGCCTTGTCTGCGGGAGTGCTGAGTTAGTTGCAGATGTGCAACATGACGCCATTGATGCATGGCGTAAACACTCAAAGAAGCGGCTACCTGAACTGCAGAAATCCCTTGTCGAGCGCCACCAACGCGCGGGCGAATTGGCCTATCTACTTGAACCCGATCTAAAAGAGGCTCGTGGCGGTTTGAGAGATATCACAGCGCTGCGCGCGATTGAGCGAGCTGATGTCATATCAGTCCCCATCGAAAAAATAAGTGTTGCAGAATCACTATTAGCAAATGTTCGCGAGGCGCTTCATACAGTCAGCGGACGTGATAAAGATAAATTGCTCTTCCAAGAGCAAGACCGAGTTGCGCAATTACTGGGCTACCACGATGCTGATCAATTAATGGCTGATGTAGCTCAAGCTGCCCGAGCAGTTGATTATGTTCTTGAATCTACCTGGTACCGCTTGGCGCATCGAGGAAGAGATGGTGGTGGGCGATTCCTGAGGAAAATTCGCTCTACAACAATTTCTCGAGACATAGCTGTCGCTAACAAAGAAGTAGTTATAAGTGCAGATGCAGATTTCTCTCGCGATCCGGTTATCGGATTACGTGCTGCCGCAGCAGCGGCTCAATTAGGGCTACCTATTTCTCTTGAATCTCTTTCACGCCTAGCCACTTCACTGAATGCTGGAGTAGGAGCGCTTCCTAGCCCTTGGCCGCGTGAAGCGCGCGAGAATCTCATTTCACTCATCGGCGCTGGCTCGGCCATGGTGCAGATCTTTGAAGCACTTGATCAAGAGGAGATAATTTTCAATTGGATTCCAGAGTGGAGAAAAGTTCGTTCACTTCCACAGCGCAATGTTTTACATCGACACACTGTTGATCGCCATATGGTTGAAACTGCAGTCCACGCGGCAGCTCTGACTCGCCAAGTGCACCGCCCGGACCTGCTTCTCTTTTCTGCACTTTTCCACGATATTGGAAAAGGAACCGAATCAGATCATTCAGAGCTCGGAGTACAACGCATCGGACCGATAGCTTCTCGCATAGGCTTTAGTAGCGAAGATATTGAAACAATAAAGCTTCTCATCAAGCATCATCTGCTCTTAGCAGCCACTGCTACCCGAAGAGATCTCGATGATCCTGCAACCATCGCATCTGTTGTCGATGTTATTCCTGATCTGAAAACTCTTGAGCTCTTGCATGCGCTGAGCATCGCTGACGGCGAGGCAACAGGTAGAGCGGCATGGAGTGATTGGAAGGCGGCTTTAGTCTCTGAGCTAGTGGCTAAGGTAAAGAGCGCGCTCACGGATAACACAGTGGCGCAGCAACCAGAAATTTCTGAACCGCAAAGATTGAAGGCTGAAGCAGGTGAGTTATCTGTAATCCTTGATAACAGGGGCGATGTTTATGCCATAGAAGTTATAGTTGTAGATAAACCAGGTTTACTTTCCACTGTTGCAGGAGTGCTCAATCTTCTGCGGATGGATGTTCGGTCAGCGCGAACAAAGTCATATGGGTCATCAGCTGTGATGGAGTGGATTGTGGTGCCAGATCCTCACGCTCCGCTACTTACCGAAAAAATTCTGCAGCGAGAAATTGCAGATGCCTTAGTGAGCAAGAGTTCCTTGGAGCAGAGAATTTCCGAGAGAATCGCCGCATACGCGGAGCTTCCTTCCATTCCGGTTCCTGCACCTGTCGTTGAAACATTCCTTGCATCTGCAACTGATGCGACCATTATTGAAGTACGCAGCCACGATAGACCTGCGCTACTTTTTGGAATCGGCGACACAATCACAAAGTGCAATGTCGATATTCGTTCCGCAATTGTCACCACCCTGGGCGCTGAAGCTATAGATACCCTCTATGTCACCGAGATTGATGGTGGGGCTTTATCACAAGAACGCGCCTTTGAGGTCGCGCAAAGATTGCGTTCAGCACTGAAGTAGACTGCCCGTCCTATGTTTGAGTCACTCGCTACCAAGTTTACTGGCGCACTCGGTGCGCTAAAAAGCCGTGGCAAGATTTCTGAAAAAGATATCGAAAGTGCAATCGCTGATATTCGCGCTGCCTTACTCGAATCGGATGTTGCTTTAGAGGTTGTTGAAAGTTTTACCGAAAATATTCACGATAAATCGCTTGCCGTTCTATCCACATTGCAAGCAGGTACAAATCAGGCGCAGGCAATCTTCGATGTTGTAAATCATGAGCTCACGCAAATTCTGGGTGGGGGAGCTCGCCGCATTCGCTTTGCGAAGAACCCTCCAACCGTCATTATGTTGGCAGGTCTCCAAGGTGCGGGAAAGACAACTCTTGCCGCGAAACTCGCCAAGTTCTACAAAGATCAAGGTGAAACCCCAATTTTGGTGGCAGCTGATTTACAGAGACCCAATGCAGTCAATCAACTGCAAGTTGTTGGTGATTCTGTTGGAGTTACCGTCTTTGCGCCAGAGCCAGGTAACGGAGTTGGTGACGCTGTACGTGTTGCACAAGATGGAATCAAGTTCGCCCGCGCAAAATTACACAGCATGGTTATCGTTGATACGGCTGGTCGCTTGGGTGTAGATGAGGAATTGATGCAAGAGGCGATTGCAATCCGCGATGCTATTTCGCCCCAAGAAATTCTCTTCGTAGTGGATGCCATGATCGGACAAGATGCAGTTCGCACTGCAAAGGCTTTCCAAGCAGGTGTTGGCTTTGACGGAGTTGTACTGACCAAACTCGATGGAGATGCTCGAGGTGGAGCCGCACTTTCTATTGCAGCTCTTACCCGCGCACCCATCATGTTTGCATCGACTGGCGAAAAAATTTCCGATTTCGATATTTTCTATCCAGAGCGTATGGCCTCCCGAATTCTGGGAATGGGTGATGTGGCTACTTTGGCAGAGCAGGCTAAGCGCGCCTTTGATGGCGATTCAGCGAAAAAGTTGGAAGAGAAATTTGCTGCCGGAGAAGATTTCACTCTTGATGACTTCCTTGAACAACTCGAAGCGATGTCCAAGATGGGTTCGATGGGCAAGTTACTGGGCATGCTTCCAGGGGCTGGGGCCATGAAAAAACAGATCGAAAATTTCGACGAGTCAGAGATAACTAGGACCAAAGCAATTGTGCAGTCCATGACTCCATTAGAACGTCGAGACTTAAAAGTTCTTAATGGTTCACGGCGTGCGCGCATCGCACTTGGCTCTGGTCGAAAAGTTTCCGATGTCAACGCATTGGTAGATAAGTTCACTGCGGCGCAGAAGATGATGAAGCAGATGCGAAAGGGCGGTGGCGCGCCACAGGGGATGGCGCTTCCCCCAGGGATGCCGGGCATGGTCGGTATGCCTGCCGTAAAGAAATCAGCGCCTATCCAGAAGAAGAAATCGAAGTCTGGAAACCCGGCCAAACGAGCGTTGGAAAACGGCTGATTTCCAGTTTTCTTACGTAACTGGCAAGATTGGGCACCTGTTGCAGGGCCCTCTACCCCGGTAACAATCCAATCCACAGTTGGACCTCATCGCTACGCACCCCGCTGTAGCTGTTGCGGATCGACACACTTTTTAGGAGCAC
>JACCDK010997425.1_pt1 | contig 20328 bp, 16 predicted proteins | sample 7445871 | NCBI WGS metagenome assembly JACCDK01 (sample SAMN15323436, study PRJNA562643) | freshwater metagenome | isolation source: river surface water | place: USA:Blue River Watershed | collected 2017-08-15
AACTGCTGCTAAGAAGCCAGCCGCTAAGAAGGCTGCTCCTAAGAAGGCAACTGCTGCAAAGAAGACTGCAGCTAAGAAGCCAGCAGCAAAGAAGACCGCTGCTAAGAAGCCAGCTGCGAAGAAGGCTGCTCCTAAGAAGACTGCTGCTCGCAAGCCAGCTGCTAAGAAGGCTGTTGCGAAGAAGGCTGCTCCTAAGAAGACTGCTGCTCGCAAGCCAGCTGCAAAGAAGACCGCTGCAAAGCGTCGCACTGCAAAGAAGTAAATTCTTCTAAATTAAAATCCCGCCGATTCGTCGGCGGGATTTTTTTATTAAATTCAATGTAGGTTGAAGTCGATGAGTATCAAAAGAGAGTCGCTTGGCCCGGCCTTCAACCGCCTGTGGCTCGCCAGCCTAACCAGCAATGTGGCCGACGGACTTTTCAAAACAGCGGTTCCGCTGTTGGCGGCCCTGCTAACCAGAGATCCGGTGCTGATTGCCGCTCTGGGTGCCGTCGTGATGCTGCCCTGGCTGCTTTTCGCTATTCCAATTGGAACAGTCGTTGACCGGGTCGACAGAAAGAGTGCGCTGGCCTTCGCCAACGCCGTGCGCGTGGCCTCAGGAGCTGTGCTTTCCGCGGCAATCCTCGGAGGCTGGGTCAGTTTCTGGCTATTGTGCTTGATTGCTTTTGTAATTGGCATTGCTGAGGTTCTTTACGACACCACCGCTCAGGCGCTTGTTCCAACGCTCTTAGAGCCGCATCAACTAGAACGAGCAAATTCCCGTTTGGAAGTGGGCGGATTGATTCTCGGTGAGATGATCGGAACTCCGCTAAGTGGGGTTCTGTTCGTAGTTGCTGTGGCAATCCCTTTTGTTTCAGGGAATGTGGGCATCCTGGTTGCCTTTATTTTGGTGCTCACGATTGCCGGCACACACAAGTCATCCAGGGATCGTTCGGGCCAACAAAATACTTCAATGCTGGCCGACATGAAATTTGGAATTCGATATCTCTACGAAAACAAGACTTTATTGAAACTCGTCCTATTCACCACGTTGGCTGGTTTCTGGTTCAGTGCTACCGGCTCAACTATTGTTCTATTCCTACTTGACACCTTGCAGGTGCCAACAACTTTTTTTGGCCTAGTGATGTTAGCCAATGCGGTTGGCGCAATAATTGGCGGCGTCATGGCACCAAAAATTTCAACCAAATTCGGACGAATGAACATTATGGCCGCAGGGATTTTGGTTAGTGGAATAAGTGCGTTTGCAGCAGGTTTAGCCGGAAACATTTGGGTGTGGCTTGCGCTGCAGTTTATCGGGGGAGCAGCGATCACCAATTGGAATATTTTGTTGATGAGTACCTACCATCAAATAATTCCTAATGAGTTATTTGGCAGAATTCACGGCACACGGCGAACCTTGGTTTGGGGCGTGATGCCAATTGGTGCCATGGTTGGCGGTTTGCTGGCCAAGATTGATTTGCGGGCACCGATGATTGTTGGAGGCGCGTTGGTGACACTTATTGCAGTTCTTGGCGTGCCATTCATTCGAAGTCTTTCGAATTTGGTCAGCGAGCAACAACCCAGCGAGCGGCCGACTCAAGAGTAGGGTGCTGAAACTTGAAGCCGGTAGCTAAAAGTTTTTGGGCAGAGAGTTTTTGAGAACAAATAAGTAACTCGTCCGCTCCCTCGCCGAACGCCAACCGAAGCGCAAAAGATGGAACCGGTATCACGGTAGGTCGACGCATTGCTCTACCGAGTGCTTGTATCAATTGTTCGCAAGTGGCCGCTTCAGGAGCGGTCAGGTTGAAAGCTCCCGTGGCACTCTTGGTATCGATTAGATGCAGAATTGCGGCGGCTTCGTCGGGAAGAGAAATCCAGGCCCACCACTGCTTTCCAGGGCCAAGCGGCCCAGCAACTCCAAGACGGAGCAAAGGCATTAGCCTGCCGAGAGCGCCCTTCTTTCGAGACAGCACCATCGTGGTGCGCACTAGAACCACGCGGACTTTTTTAGGTGCACCAAGGGCTGCTTGCTCCCAGGCGTGAGCTAGGTCTGATAAAAATCCGGTTCCCTTGGCATCAGTTTCAACTTTGTTGTCGTCGAAAGTATCGCCGTAAAAACCGCTGGCACTTCCCGAAACGAATACTTCCGGCTTTACCTTGACTTCATCCATTGCTTGAACCAGCAATTCGGTTGCTCGCACTCGAGACCAGACGAGTTCTTGTTTGTATTTTTTGGTCCAGGGTAGTTTGCCGGTTGTGGCACCGGCCAGATTCACCACCGCATCTACGCCGACCATAGTTTCAGGTTGAATGTATCCGCGATCTGGGTGCCACTCACGCTCATTTTCGTTCTGTGGTTCTCGGCGAACCATGGTGACGACTTCATCTCCGCGGGATTTGAGTTGGCGAATTACTTCACTTCCAATTAGTCCGGTTGCTCCGGTTACCAAGACTCTCATGACTAGTCGAAGTCATCCGGGTTATTGCTGGCCCGAACGCCCGTTTCCATTCCGTCGATTTCTTGCATGTCTGCTTCACTCAGAACGAAGTCAAAAACGTCCAAATTCTCGGCAAGCCGATCTGGGTTGGATGATTTTGGGATTACTAAATTGCCAATTTGAAGATGCCAACGAATTACTACCTGTGCCGCGGACTTGCCGTGTGCTGAGGCAATTTTGGCTAGCACCGGATGGTCGAGAATTTTGGCCCGACCCAAAGGCGCCCATGCTTCGGTTGCAATTCCCCTGCTGTCATTGAAGGCACGCAGTTCAGCCTGTTGGAAAGTTGGATTTAGTTCGACTTGGTTTATTGCCGGCACGATGTTTGCATGTTCCAGCAATTGCTCTAGGTGGTGAATATTGAAGTTGGCTACTCCAATCCCGCGTACTTTTCCAGTTTCGAGCAACTCTTCGAATGCACGCCATGTTTCTACGAATTTGTTCTGCTTCGGTGCGGGCCAGTGAATCATCAACATGTCCACGTAATCTATGTTCAATCGATCCAGGCTCTCCTGGGTGGCCTCTTTAGCCTCGTGGTAGCCCTGACGGTTGTTCCACACTTTGGTGGTCACGTAAATCTCTTGGCGGTCAATCCCGCTGCGTCTAATGGCTGCGCCAACCTCTTGTTCGTTGTCGTACAGAGCCGCGGTGTCGATTCTTCGGTATCCGAGATTGAGGGCGGTCCCGACGAGCTGCACAGCGATGTCTTGATTTACCTTATAAACGCCTAGGCCTAGCTGCGGAATATGTTGCCCGTTATTCAGGGTTAGTTGCAGCATGTCTACTTTCCTTCAAATGGGCCGATTAGGGCATTCCATTCGGTGATGGTCAATTCCCTGACGACGCCAGCGATATTGAATGGATCCTGACTTAGCAAACCGCTAAGTGTCTCAATATCTTCCGACTGCCAAATAAGCAGTGCAACTGGTTCTGGTGTTACCAGGGGGCCGCTGGCTAAGAGGTTTCCGTTCTCAAGCTGCTTCCTTAGCCAGCCACGGTGTTCGGCTCGCAGGGCGTCCTGCGTCTCTTTGTCTTCGTTATAGAAGTAATTAACCGCGTAGACCGTCATTTCGCCTCCTGGCTTCTAGTTTTGCTTTTTTGGCATTGTCTCTAAGCCAATCAGAGAGATTGCCAGTCCGAGTGCGGCGCAGCCCACGGCAACCAGTAGCCCACTTTGAGCGCTCAGGTTATCGATTAGGTAACCAACCACCACTGCAGCTCCGGCGTAACCGAGGAGCTGTCCGGTATTCAACCACCCGTAAGCCTCAAGTGCGTCGGCTTCTTTGGTTGACCTCGAAATCATCGCGTTGATTGTGCCAAGCAGAGGCGCAACCGCAAACCCGCCGACAAACCAGCAGATTGCCAACCAGAGTGCGTTACCGGCATCAAACAATGCAATTGAATAGCCAAGCAAGGCCAGCGTGAAAAGTATTGGCACTGTCCATTTACCGGGGGTTCGGTGGCCCAAAGTTAATCCTCCAACTATTGAACCAATTGAGAAGATCGCGATTACAACTCCAGCCAGAGTCTTATCAAGAAGTGCAACTGTCGGAATTTCCATTCCGGCGAAGCTGGCAACCAGCACCGTGCCAAGCAGCACCATGACGATCACAGGTTTATTTTTCATAACGTGACCGATTTGTTTTTGGGTAGGTTCAATCACTGTTTGCGTGACATTTTTGTCGGTGAGAAAAATCAAAATTCCCACCAATTGAATGACAGCCATTAGAACCATTGTGAACTCGGTACTAATTTGGGCCACCGCAAAAGTTGCTATTACCGGACCAAGAATCCAAATCAATTCCTGCGAGGTGGCATCGAGGGTAAAAATACTTGGACGCAATTCTTCCTTTACCAAGCGAGGGTAAACGGTGCGCGCAACCGATTGAATTGGCGGCTGAACCAGTCCCAAAAGCGCCGCTAAAAAGATGACCCAAATTTCTGAATAAGGCGTATAGGCGAGAAGAATAAATGTGGTGATCGAAAGTGTGGCACCGGGAATGAAGATTCGCATAATGCCAAAGCGGCCGACTAGTCGACCAAGCACTGGGCCACTAATCGCACTAGCGATTGTTTCTGCGCCAAGTGCGATTCCGGCTAACGCATAAGAATCAAATACCTTTTCCACGTGCATGACTAGAGCCAGAACCGTCATGCCATAGGGGAACCGAGCCAAAAGCTGTGCCGCCACAACGCGCATCAGGCCAGCGCTTCGCCAAAGGTCTAAATAAACTTTCATCGCCTAAATCCAACTCGGTATCCACATGTGAAGGTACCAGTACCAGTAGGGAGTCCAGGTGCCTAGCCAAATATTCAGGAAGAAGAGGCTAAAGGCCAGGGCAGCAAAGCTAAAGGCTGCATAAGCAGCGAGCAACCTGGGCCGGCGAGGTAACTCGGTATTTCGCCAAATCCAAGACAGTGCATAAACCAGGGCGATGATCATGAAGGGCTCAAACGCGATTACGTAAAACTGAAAAACCGTGCGCTCGAGATAAAGTAGCCACGGCAAATAGCCAGCAGCCACACCGAGCAGGATGAAGCCAGAGGCTTTATCGCGGCGGGCGATAAATAGATAAAGCAAAAATAAAACTGCGGCGAGGGCTGGCAGCCAAATCACAGGGTTTCCGAGTGCCGTGATTGCAGATGAGCAACCACTCTCAACTTCGCAACCACCGATGCCCTTGTCAAGCCCTTCATAAAAGAATGATGTTGGTCGAGTAAGAAATAGCCAAGTCAATGGGTTCGACTGATAACTGTGGGGAGTGCGTAAGCCGATGTGAAAGTTGTAAGCCTCAACGTGATAGTGCCAAAGAGATTGAATTGAAAGTGGCACCCAGGCAAGAACCCCAGTCCATGCGTTTCCGGCTTGCTCTGCCCAATTTCGTGCGTAACCCTGCGAGGTGTTCAACCAGCCAGTCCAACTCAAGAGATAAATAACAAATGCGGAAGGCACCAAAATTACAAATTTTGCAAATGCTTGCTTGGCAAACTGAAGCAGATCTAATGAGCCATTTTCAAAATCGAGCTCACTCACAACAACATAGATACCAACTGCGGCTAGAAAATAAAGTCCACTCCACTTAACGGCTGTGGCCGCACCCAGAGAAATTCCAGCAGCCAGCAGCCATGGTCTTTGCCAAATCGCACCGAAGTCGCGCTCGCGATCAATTACTAAAAACCAAAAAGCGAGTAGCACGAAAAACATCAGAATGCCGTCGAGTAAACCGGTGCGACCCATCACGATTGCGAGCCCATCGATGGCAAATAGGAATCCAGCCAGTGCAGCCCAAACGGTCGATTCGGTCAACTTGCGCACCAAGAGCATCACGAGAGCTACGGCAGCAATGCTTAGCAAGGCGACACTAAACCGCCAGCCGAATGGATTTTCAGGCCCGAATAACCACATTCCGGCCGCAATGATCCATTTTCCGAGTGGCGGGTGCACCACGAATGAACCGGTGTCCAAAAATCCCGAATATTGCCCGGCCTCAAAGGCAGCGTTGGCATTATCAGGCCAATTACGCTCAACGCCGGTGAGAGACAGGGTTAGCGCGTCTTTGACGTAGTAGGTTTCGTCAAACACCAGGGCCCTCGGATACCCCAGATTCCAAAGCCGTAATACCGCAGCCAATGCCAAAATCGCCCAAAAATACCAACGATCGAACCACACGCGGAGGCGAGGTTGGTAGATAACCCTGGTCAGATTGGCGAGCATCCTCTAATGCTAGTTTGCGACAATAGAGCGTGCTCATTCTCGCTGCGACCCCTATTGGAAACTTGGCCGATGCCTCACCGCGCCTAGTGGAACACCTGCAGCAGAGCAGATTTATTGCTGCCGAAGACACCCGCACGCTTTTCAAGCTGGCTCAGGCTCTTGGACTTAAGCTGCAGGCCAAGACCTTTAGCCTGCACGAACACAATGAGCACGAGCGCATATCGCAACTGGTTGATATAGCCCGCGAGCATGACTTATTGGTTGTGAGCGATGCCGGAATGCCCACTGTGAGCGATCCGGGCTTCACCCTGGTTCGGGCCTGTGCTGACCAAGGTATTGCCATCACCGTGATCCCAGGGCCATCCGCGGTAATTTCCGCGCTCGCGGTATCTGGGTTACCAACCGATCGTTTCACTTTTGAGGGTTTCTTACCGCGCAAGGATGGCGAGCGTCGAACACTGTTCGAAGAATTAATTCGCGAACAGCGCACCATGATTTTCTTTGATTCGCCACATCGCATTCACGATTCACTCAAGGTGGCTGCTGCAGTTTTTGGCGAGGATCGCAGGGCAAGTGTTTCGCGCGAGTTGACTAAGAAATTCGAACATACCGAGCGCGGAACATTGGCTGAACTCCTGACTTGGGCTGCCGACGAGCCCAAGGGCGAGATGGTTTTGGTCATATCGGGAGCTGTTGAGCAAAGTAGAGATATCGGCACGCTGGTAAAAGATGTACTCGATCTAGCTCAAAGTGGCATTGGCCTGAAGCAGGCTGTTGCTGAAATTGCCGAAATTACCAAAGTCAGCAAGAGCGAGCTTTACCAATTGGCTTTGGATGCCCGAAAGTCGAACGGTTAAGATAGAACAATGTCCAGCAACCTCCGCGGGTCGTTCTATGCCACGACCCCGATTTTTTATGTGAACGATGCGCCTCACATTGGCCACGCTTACACCGAGGTTGCCGCAGACGTGCTCACCCGTTGGCACCGCCAGCGCGGCGAAGACGCCTTTCTGCTCACCGGCACAGATGAACATGGCGAGAAGATTCTGCGCACCGCCGCGGCCAATAAAGTGGAGCCGCAAGACTGGGTAGACAAACTCGTTCATGATTCCTGGCTGCCGTTGCTCGAGACCATTGACATTGATAACCAAGATTTCATTCGCACCACTGAGCCTCGTCACGAGCGCAATGTGCAGAAGTTCTTGCAGCACCTCTACGACACCGGATTTATTTATCGTGGCGAGTTTGTGGGCAACTATTGCGTGGGATGCGAAGAATACAAAACCGAAAATGACCTAATCGATGGCGAAGGCGATTTTGCCGGACAGTCGGTCTGTGCGATTCACTCAAAACCGGTTGAAAAACTTCAAGAGACTAACTACTTCTTCAAGCTCAGCGAATTCGAACAACCATTGTTGGACTTTTACGCAGCGAACCCAAATTTTATTCAGCCAGAATCAGCACGCAACGAAGTAGTTTCTTTTGTTCGTCGCGGTCTCGAAGATCTTTCTATCTCACGTTCAAAAGAAAAATTTGACTGGGGAATTGATATCCCCTGGGATGATTCACACATCACCTACGTGTGGTTCGATGCACTGCTCAACTACATAACCGCAATTGGTTACGGCGAAGACCAAGCTGCATTTGAAAAGCGTTGGCCGGCTTCGGTGCAAATTGTAGGTAAAGACATCCTTCGTTTTCACGCGGTAATTTGGCCGGCAATGTTGATGGCCGCAAACTTGCCTTTGCCTGGTCAAGTGTTTGGTCACGGCTGGTTGCTTGTGGGTGGCGAAAAGATGTCAAAGTCGAAGCTCACCGGAATTGCGCCTAACCAAATCACCGACACCTTCGGTAGCGATGCATTCCGCTACTACTTCATGAAGGCAATTTCTTTTGGACAAGACGGATCTTTCTCATGGGAAGACCTCTCGGCTCGTTACCAGTCAGAGTTGGCTAACGGGTTCGGCAATCTGGCATCGCGATCTATTGCCATGGTGCACCGTTACTTTGATGGCGTGCTGCCGACTCCGAGCGCTTATGAAGCGGGTGACCTAGAAATTCAGGCCATTGCCGCTAGCGCCACCAGGAACGCAGACGAGGCTATGCAGCAGGTGGCCATCCAGGATGCCATTAACTCGGTTTGGACCTTGGTCGATGCTCTAAACAACTACATCACCGTCCAGGAGCCTTGGGTGCTGGCCAAAGCTGAGGCTAATCGTGAGCGTCTCGGGACCGTTTTGTACACCACCATCGAGGGTCTTCGAATACTGGCAGTACTGCTCAATCCGGTGACACCGAAGGCCACAGCAAAACTCTGGAGCGCCCTGAACGCAGGCTCTCTCGGCGAGCTCGCCGCTCAACCATTAGCCGATGCCGGCACCTGGGGGCAATTGCAGTCGGGCATCAGGCTTGCCGAACTCGAGGCTCTGTTCCCGCGTATCGAGCAAGACGAGAACAAGTAGTCTCGTGTACCCGCCGGTTCCAGAACCATTAGAGGTTGGCACCTACGACAACCACTGTCATCTTGAATTCAAATACGACGATGACAAACCGCAAATGCCATGGGATGAAAATCTCGATAAGGCGCAATCGGCCGGAATCATTGGTGTGGTTCAAGTTGGCGTAACTTTGGAGAGTTCAAAGTGGTCGGCTGAACTAGCCACCAAGGATTCACGAGTGCTGGCAGCCGTGGCTCTACACCCAAATGAAGCTCCGCTCTATGACAATAAATCTGCGCTAGACGCATCCATTGTTGAAATTGCTGAATTGGCAGCGCAGCCTAGAGTTCGAGCAATTGGCGAAACCGGTTTGGATTTTTTCAGAACCGAGGGCGACGATTCAATTGCTTTGCAAGTGCACTCCTTTGAAGAACACATTCGCATTGCCAAAGAAAACAATCTTGCTCTAATGATTCACGATCGTGATGCGCACGAAGAAGTGATTAAAACTTTGAAGCGTGTTGGTGCTCCAGAAAAAGTTGTGTTTCACTGCTACTCGGGAGATACCGATTTGGCAGAAATTTGTAACGCTAACGGATGGTACATGTCGTTCGCCGGCAACATCACAATCAAACGGAACCAACATCTACGCGATTCACTAAAACTCGCTCACAAAGAACTTATCTTGGTAGAAACCGATGCACCGTTTTTGGCCCCGGAGCCTTATCGCGGCAGAACCAATAGCCCGTATCTGGTACCAATCACGGTGCGATTCATGGCCGAGCAACTCGAACTAAGCGTTAACGAGGTTGCTGCCCTAACCGCGGCAAACACCCAAACCGTTTACGGCAGTTGGAACTGATGTCGCATCAGGTGGAGCTATTGGGTAGTGCTGACATCCGCGAACTGGCTGCCAAGCTTGACGTGAAGCCCACCAAGAAACTTGGCCAAAACTTTGTTACCGATCCAAATACCATTCGACGGATTGTTGCGGCCGCCAAACTTACCGGCGGGGAGACCGTGGTTGAGATTGGCCCCGGCCTGGGATCCCTAACCCTAGGACTTCTAGAGCAAGCCGGCAGTGTGATTGCCGTCGAAATCGATTCGAAACTGGCCGGCGAATTGGAGCACACCGTGGCCCAGCGAGCTCCTGGCTGTGATTTCACGCTGGTGCGCGGCGATGCTCTCAAAATCACAGACCTACCGGCCGAACCGCAGGCACTTGTGGCCAACCTTCCCTACAACATTTCGGTGCCGGTTCTTTTGCATTTCTTGGAGTGTTTTGAGTCACTGCAATTTGGTTTGGTTTTGGTTCAGGCCGAGGTGGCACACCGACTCGCCGCGCTTCCAGGCAACAAGGTTTACGGCACTCCCAGTGTGAAACTCGCCTGGTATGCCGATGCCAATTTAGCCGGCAACATTGGACGCAATATTTTTTGGCCGGCACCAAACGTAGATAGTGCCCTGGTTTATTTTGCCAAGCGAAATACACCTTTGGGAGATGAGGCACTCAGGCTAAAAACTTTTGAGGTAATCGACGGTGCGTTTTCGCAGCGACGTAAGACCCTTCGGCAGGCACTGGCCGAATGGGCAGGTAGCGCAGCGAAAGCCGAAGAAATCCTAATTCGAGCCGGAATCGATCCCACCAAGCGTGGCGAGCAACTAGATGTGCACGATTTTGTAAAGATTGCGAAAGCCAAATGAGCGAGTTATCCAAAAACTCACACAGATTGCAGTACTCATTCGTGAAGCATCTGGCTTGTGCCGATGGACCACTGCATTTAATTTTTGCCGATGTCGATCGTTGGCCCGGAAATCTAAATCCGCGACTCTTGACCAATACCGAGAATGAGATGGTTGTTGCCTTTCGCGACAATTCACGAGCACGAATTCGATTTTCCAAAATTGCCGGCGGAGTAAACAAAATCGCCATTGAGCACGAAGCCTCACCAGAGACTGCCACCGGAGTGGACTACGAGATTTTCTGGTTCGAGTTTTTTGAATCACTGCAGGCACGTTTGATGCCGGAGCAAATTGCCGTGGCCACGGCCCCCGGAAAGGTGAACCTGTATTTTCAGGTTGGCCCAGTAAAGGAAGACGGCTATCACGATGTTGCCTCGCTCTATCTCGCCGTCGATCTCACCGAAACCGTGGTTGGTCAGATTTCCACCGAGTATTCGGTAAAGGTTTCCGGTTCGCTCGACGACTTTGCTCTTTTGGCTGTGCCAACCGATGAGAGCAATCTGGTGGTCAAAGTGGCCAAGCAGGTAAAGGGCTTGAGCACCACCCCCGAGGTGATCAAACTGCAACTCGGCATAGACAAACACGTGCCGGTGGCCGGTGGCATGGGCGGCGGTTCGGCAGATGCGGCGGCCGCGCTGCTGGTGAGCAATGCCCTGTTTCGCACCGAGTTGAATCAATCCCAGCTACTTGAGATTGCGGCAAGGCTAGGCGCTGATGTTCCGTTCGCGCTAACGGGTGGTGCAGCCGTGGGCCTTGGTAAGGGCGATCAACTTACCCAAATTCAAGACGTCAAGCCGATACACCTGGTTGTCATCGGAGATCAGGGCGGACTATCTACGCCCGCGGTTTACCAGCGGCTAGATGCGCTGCGCGCTGCGCGCGGCGAAGACCCTGCACAGGTGAAGTCTCCTGGAGTCAACTCCGAATTGATTCGCGCATTGCAAAACGGCAACGTTTACGAAATCGCCGAGTTGCTGCACAACGATTTAGAAGAAGCCACACTTTCACTTCGTCCTGATTTAGAGACTCGAATGGTTGCCGCTCGTCAACTGGGTGCCCTAAAAGTTATGGTCAGCGGAAGCGGACCGACCACACTTGCATTCTGTGGCAGTGAAGCTGCTGCCAAAGAGATTGCCGGGAAATTAGTAAAACTTGGCTACGATGCCAAAGCGGTCAGTGGCCCTGCAGTCGGTGCGGAGCTAATCGACTAATGGCTCACCTTCTCGGCGCTGAAAATATTTCACTTGAATTTCCAACCAAGCAGATTTTTAGAAATTTAACTATCGGCGTAAATGAAGGCGATCGAATTGGAGTCGTCGGAAGAAACGGTGATGGAAAATCGACGCTGATGAAATTGCTCGCAAAACGCCTGGAAGCAGACAGCGGACGCGTTACGCATCGAAGCAATTTGCGAATAGGTCTACTAGATCAATCTGATGTTCTCGACCACTCGATGACCATCGGTGAAGCCGTGGTTGGCGATACACCGGAACACGTGTGGGCTGGAAATGCCAAGGTGCGCGATGTAATCAGCGGCCTACTTAATGATCTCGATTGGTCAAAACCGATTGGTCAACTATCCGGTGGTCAGCGCAGGAGAGTGGCCCTGGCGGCACTGCTTGCCAAAGACTGGGATATCGTCATGCTCGACGAACCAACCAACCACCTCGACATCGAGGGCGTGGCTTGGTTGGCCGAGCACCTAAACCAGCGTTGGCCAGCCAGCCAGGGCGGGCTTCTGGTGGTTACACACGATCGTTGGTTTCTTGATGCCATTTGTACGCTCACCTGGGAAGTGCACGATGGAATCGTTGAACCGTTCGAGGGCGGATACGCCGCATACATTCTTCAGCGCACCGAGCGCGACCGAAGCGCTGCAGCAAGCGAGGCTCGGCGTCAAAACCTGCTTCGCAAGGAGCTGGCGTGGCTTCGTCGTGGAGCTCCCGCCCGCACCAGCAAACCCAAGTTTCGACTAGACGCCGCAGCAGAACTAATTGCTGGAGAGCCAGACCCCCGAAACAAACTTGAATTACAAAAACTCGCTACCGCTCGGCTTGGTAAAGATGTCATCGACGCAGAAGACCTCAGCTTCCAAATTGGTGAACAACATTTACTTAGCGATGTGACATGGAGAATTGGTCCCGGTGATCGAGTTGGTTTGGTTGGCGTAAACGGAGCCGGAAAAACCACACTGCTGCGACTAATCGAAGGCCTGCTACAGCCAACTTCTGGAAGAGTCAAACTTGGTAAGACTGTCAAGATTGCCACCCTCTCTCAAGAGGTAAAAGAATTACAAGAATTTTATGGAGAACGAATTTTCCAACTGCTCGCGCGTGAGAAAAAGACTTTTATCACTGCTGGCGGAAAAGAGTTTTCACCATCGCAGCTAATCGAGCAGCTCGGTTTTGATTCGGCGCAACTGCAAACTCCGATTGAAGATCTAAGCGGCGGTCAAAAACGCAGACTTCAATTCATGCGACTGCTGATGGGCGAGCCAAACGTGCTCATTCTCGACGAACCAACCAACGATCTTGACACCGACATGCTGGCTGCCATGGAAGACCTTCTTGATTCCTGGCCGGGCACATTAATAGTTGTAACTCACGACCGATATTTGTTGGAGCGTGTCACCGACATGCAGTACGCGTTGCTCGGCGACGGTCAGCTACGGCATTTACCAGGGGGAGTCGACGAGTATTTAAAACTCAGGAGGCTTTCATTAGCGCCAAGCAAGGTTGAGAAGCCGCAAGATATCAAATCGACAGTTTTGTCTGGTGCCGAAAAACGGGAAACCGAGAAAAACCTAAGTCGCATTGAGCGCGCACTAGAAAAACTCTCGAACGAAGAAACAGATTTACACGCCAAGATGGCCAGTCACGATCAAGCCGATTACGAAGGTCTGAGCCGGTTGGCCAAACAACAGCAGGAGCTCAACGAAAAGCGCGAAAACCTTGAGCTCGAGTGGCTTGAAACCACCGAAAAACTGTCATAGCCACATCTCATCTGGCAGACTTAGAGGGCAGGGAAACTTGCACTGCCCTATGGTGTAATGGCAACACTCCGCTCTTTGGATGCGGCATTCTAGGTTCGAGTCCTAGTGGGGCAGCGCTTGCAGCGAGAGGACGACATGGCAGAGCAGCATCTTGCGGTAGTGGTCCTAGCCGCCGGGGAAGGCACTCGGATGCGTTCACGTAAACCCAAGGTGATGCACGAACTTGCCGGAATGCCCCTGCTCGGACACGCTTTGGTTACAGCCTCCCAGCTTGGCGCTAGCCACGTGGTGCCAGTTATTCGCCACCAAAAAGATCTGCTTGCCGAATACATAACCGCATTCTTCCCAAGCGCGACCATCGCCGAACAGGATGACGTTCCGGGCACCGGCCGTGCAGTGGAATGCGCGCTAGAAAAACTTCCCTCCGATTTTGAAGGAGCGATTGTTGTAACCAGTGGAGATGTTCCGCTACTCGATGTTTCAACTCTCGAAAACCTAATCGATGCTCACTTGGAGACTGGCTCTGCCGCAACTTTGCTCACAGCAATTTTGGATGACCCGAGTGGTTACGGGCGCATCATTCGCAATAATGCCGGTGCATTCCTCGAGATAATCGAAGACCGTGACGCCACCGATGCTCAAAAAGAAATCAACGAAGTAAACGCTGGCGTCTACATATTTGATTCCAAACAACTTCGCTCCGCATTAGAAAAAATTGGCAGTCACAATGCACAAGGTGAAAAATATTTAACCGATGTTGCCGAGGTGCTCATCAAGAGCAAGCAAAAAGTACAGGCACTAGCTGTTACCGATAACTGGTTGGTTGCTGGAATTAACGACCGCCGCCAACTCGCCGACGTTGCACTTGAGCTCAACTTACGAATTTGCGAAGCTTGGCAACTGGCTGGCGTTACGATCCTTGATCCTGCCTCAACTTGGATCGATGTCACTGTGCAACTCGGTGAAGACGTGACGCTATTGCCTGGCACCTACCTCAGGGGTTTCACAACAATCGGCACTGGCACAACCGTTGGGCCCGAAGTTACCGTGACCGACACCGAAGTTGGTTCAGAAGCCTCAATCGTCAAATCGCACGTTACAGGCTCAAAAATTGGCGACGGCGCGAGTGTTGGCCCATTCGCCTATCTACGCCCGGGCACAGACCTCGGTGCCGATGGCAAAATCGGCACCTTCGTAGAAACCAAGAATGCCAAGATCGGTGCTGGCAGTAAGGTTCCGCACCTGTCTTATGTGGGCGATGCCGAGATAGGCGAGCACAGCAACATCGGAGCGGGAACCATTTTTGCCAACTACGACGGTGTAAACAAACACCGCAGCACAATCGGCTCTCACGTTCGATCTGGCTCGCATAACGTCTTCGTGGCACCAATTACGATTGGTGATGGAGCCTACACAGCAGCGGGAACCGTGGTTCGCAGAGATGTCGAACCGGGGGCACTCGCACTGAATGTGGCACCACAAAAAAACTTGGCTGACTGGGTGTTACAAAAGCGCCCTGGCAGTAAAGCAGCAGAAGCAGCCGAAAAAGCTAAAAACTAGAGAGAGCGGTAATCCACTTGGATATCACAACCAGCAATTCAAAACGACTGGTAATTGTAAGTGGCCGCGCTCACATGGCTCTCGCCGAAGAAGTTGCAGAACTTCTAAGCACCAAACTATTGCCAACCACCGCGTACGATTTTGCAAACGGTGAAACCTTCGTTCGTTATGAAGAATCCGTGCGCGGCGTTGATGCCTTCGTTATTCAGTCACACGCAAGCGGCATTAATAATTGGGTCATGGAACAACTACTAATGGTTGATGCTCTAAAGCGCGCTAGCGCAAAACGCATCACCGTGGTTGCCCCTTTCTTTCCATATGCGCGTCAAGATAAAAAACACAAAGGGCGCGAACCAATCTCTGCTCGACTCATGACTGATCTGTTTAAAGTTGCAGGTGCAAACCGTTTGATGTCCGTCGATCTGCATACTCCACAGATTCAAGGATTCTTTGACGGGCCCGTCGATCACCTTTGGGCACTGCCAACTCTCGCCGACTACGTGGCCAGCAAGTACGAGGCAGACAACCTAACCGTGGTTTCTCCAGACTCGGGCCGCGTGCGCGTTGCCGATATTTGGGCAGAGCGGCTTGGTACTCCGCTGGCCATTATTCATAAGCGTCGCGATCCAGACCGCCCAAACCAGGTGGAGGCTCACGAACTTGTTGGTGATGTAAAAGGACGCGTTTGTCTATTGGTTGACGACATGATTGACACCGGTGGCACCATCGTGGCAGCTGCACAGGCACTCAAGAACAACGGCGCCAGCAAAGTAATCGTGGCTGCCACCCACGCGGTATTCTCGCACCCGGCGGTTGAGCGTTTATCGGCCGGAGTGGTCGACGAAGTAGTGGTCACCAACACCTTGCCTATTACTAAAGACAAAGATTTCGCGCAGCTCACAGTGCTTTCAATCGCACCGCTTATCGCGGCAGCCATAAGCGCGGTCTTCGGCGACGATTCAGTGAACAAACTGTTCCCGGGCCACGCCTAACCTCAAATTCCATTTGCTAGGTTCCTTTCGCGCCAGATAGACTGCTGTTACACAACGGCGAGGGTCGCAAGACCGTAATCGACGGGGCTGGTACTCCAGAAGCTCTCTTCTTCAGAGGATTTTGGAAAGGTCCTTATCGCCAATTCGAAAGGACAGTAAATGAACGATCAAATCCACATGAAAGCCGAAGTTCGCAGCAACTTTGGTAAGGGTGCAGCTCGTAAATTCCGTGCAGCAGGACGCACTCCTGCCGTTATCTACGGACACGGTGGCAACCCAGTACATATCACCCTTCCGGCTCACGAAATTGCACTTGTGCTTCGTCACAAGAACGCACTGCTACAGCTAGACATTGAGGGCAAGAACCAGACTGTTCTAGTGAAGAGCGCTTCGAAAGACTCTGTTACCCAGGTGATTGAGCACATCGATCTCATGAGCATTGTGCTTGGTGAGCGCGTTCACGTTGAGGTTCCTGTTCACATCGTTGGTGAAGCAATGGGTGGGCACACTATCGACCTCGAGCACAAGACCGTAAAGGTTGAGGTTGACGCTACTGCAATTCCAGAATTCGTTGAGGTTCACTTCAACAAGGAAGGCGCTGGCTTCCACGTGCTTGCTGGCGACATCAAACTTCCTGCCGGCGCAAAGCTTGACCTTGCCCCAGACGTTTTGATTGCATCTGTAATCGTTAACGCTGCGGAGCACTCAGCAGAGCTTGCTACTGCCGCAACCGAAGCTCCAAAGGCTTAGTCAAAAAACTTGTCTAACCAAACTTGGCTTGTGATCGGGCTCGGTAACCCCGGGCCCGATTACGCCAACAATCGTCACAACGTGGGTCAAATGGTGCTCGACGTTCTGGCAAATCGCATCTCTGCGAATTTTAAATCGCATAAGAGCAACGCAAATGTTGCGGAAGGCCGCATCTCAATGGGTGGCCCAAAAGTTATCCTGGCAAAACCGTCAAGTTACATGAACACTTCGGGCGGTCCAACCAGTTCTCTAATGAAGTTCTATGACATCGAAATCGACCACGTCATCGTGGTGCACGACGAACTAGACATCGATGCCGGCTCGGTAAAAATCAAAAAGGGTGGTGGCCACGCCGGTCACAATGGCCTGCGCGATATCATCTCGGCGGCCGGGTCAAACGAATTCGTGCGCGTGCGCGTTGGTATTGGCCGTCCACCTGGCCGCCAAGACGCTGCCGACTTCGTGCTAAAAGATTTCTCATCTGCAGAGCGCAAAGATCTCCCGTTGCTACTCGAACTTTCTGCCGACGCCGTTGAGGCTATCGTGAGCAAAGGCCCGCTCGACGCCATGAATATCGTCAACGCGAAATAGTCGGCATTCACTTCCTCTAGTTCGGAACGTAGACTTACCCCCATGAGCACGACAAACTCTGAGGCCCTTGCACGCCTTGTCGCGCTCACCGCAGACGGATACCCTTTTGCAAGCCTGCAGAAAAAACTTAAAGAATCTCGGGCTGACCTCATCGCCCCGCTAGGTGCACATCCCATAATTGTCAAAATTCTGGCCGATTTCCGTTCGGAAAAAAATCTGTGCCGAACACAACTCATAGTGGTTGCTACCGGCCGCGAGGCCGAGGAACCAGCCCAGACCCTTCGCACCCTCGACCCAGCTGCCGAGGTGCTCGAGTTTCTCAGTTGGGAAACGCTGCCGCACGAGCGTCTGAGCCCGAACCCCGAAACCGTCGGCAAGCGTCTGAAGGTGCTTCACCGCTTAGGCGAATTACAAGAAACCGAACCCGATCATGACGTTTATGTGATCACCAGCATCCGTGCGGCATTGCAGCCGGTGGTGGCCGGCCTCGAGAAACACCCGCCGCTCAACCTAAAGAAAAACGAGGACTACTTCTTGCCGGAGTTGAGCCTCAAGTTAGTGGAACACGCTTACACCCGAGTGGACATGGTTACCAAGCGCGGAGAATTTGCCGTGCGTGGCGGCATAGTCGATATCTTTGCCACCACCGAGGAGCACGCCGTGCGACTGGAGTTTTTTGGTGACGAACTCGAAGAGCTTCGACCATTCTCGGTTACCGATCAACGTTCGCTGGACTACAAGCTCGATGAATTACAAATCTTTGCTGCACGCGAAATCATCATCACACCAGGAGTAGCCAATAAAGCTCGCCAGATGATGCACGAGTTTCCGAATCTCAGCACCATGTTGCAGAAAATTGCCGAGGGTATACCGGTGGACGGAATGGAATCACTCGCCCCAGTGCTCGTGGATCAACTCGTTCCACTCTCTGATTACCTTCCGAAGAAAGCATTGGTCACAATGCTTAGTCCAGAAAAATCGAAGGCTCGAGCCGCTAACCTCGTAGAAACCAACGAGGAGTTTTTGCATGCCGCCTGGGATGCTGCGATCGAAGGGGCTAAGGCTCCAATTGATTTGAGCGAAGGCGGCTTCACCGACATAGGTGAATTCACTCAAAACCTCGGTGACAAACAACTTTTCACAATCAGTCAATTTGGTTCCGACGACGAATCACTTGTAAACCTAGAACTTCTGGAGATCCCAAACTTTTTGGGTCTCGAGACTTCACCACTCGATTGGCTGCAGGATCAAGCAAAAAACAATCAAAAGATTTTCATTACTGCTGAGGGCCACGGCACTCAAGAGCGCATCAATGAGAATCTGCAACTAGCAAACCTCAATGCCACCGCGGTTCAAGCCAGCCTTAAAAAAGGCTTTGCCGCTCCGCAAAGCAATCTGATTGTGATCACCGAAAACGAGTTTTACAACCGCCACAGCAATACTTATCAGGCTCCTCAATCGCGCAAACTGGCAGCCAAACGCGGACAGGCGGTTGACCCCCTCACCCTCAAATCCGGCGACTACGTGGTGCACGAGATTCACGGCATAGGGCGCTTCAAGGAGCTGGTAACCCGAGAAACTCTGAGCAAGAACCAGAGAGAGTACCTGCTAATCGAATACGCACCAAGCAAACGCGGACATCCGGGCGACACCCTCTACGTGCCAACTGATCAACTCGACTACCTCACCAAATACGTGGGCGGCGAGGCCCCCGTGCTCTCCAAAATGGGCGGCACTGATTGGAGCAGGACCAAGTCAAATGCTCGCAAGGCGGTGCGCAAGATTGCTATCGATCTGGTCAAGCTTTACTCTGCGCGAATGAAGTCAAGAGGGCATGCCTTTGGAGCCGACACCCCTTGGCAGAAGGAGCTCGAAGAGGCTTTTGCCTATGTGGAAACCCCCGACCAACTCACCACAATCGAAGAAGTCAAAAAAGACATGGAATCCGAAGTTCCGATGGATCGACTGCTCGCAGGCGACGTTGGTTACGGAAAAACAGAAATCGCGGTGCGCGCCGCGTTCAAGGCAATCCAAGATGGCAAACAGGTGGCCATGCTGGTACCAACCACACTTTTGGTTCGTCAACACACCGATACCTTCGAGGCCAGATTTGCTGGATTCCCAGTAACCGTTCGCTCACTATCGCGTTTCCAAACTGCCAAAGAAGTTAAAGAAACCATCGAAGGACTCAAAACTGGTGCAGTAGACATGGTGATTGGCACGCATCGCCTGCTGAGCAAAACTGTTCAGTTCCGCAACCTTGGACTGATTATCGTCGACGAAGAACAGCGCTTCGGAGTGGAACACAAAGAGCAACTCAAAGCTATCAAGACAAACGTAGATGTGCTCTCAATGAGCGCAACACCAATTCCGCGAACACTCGAAATGGCCATCACCGGCATTCGCGAAATGTCCACCTTGGCAACTCCACCAGAAGAGCGCCATCCAATCCTCACCTATATCGGTGGCTACTCAGAAAAACAAGTTGCGGCAGCAATTAGACGAGAGTTAATTCGTGAGGGCCAGGTGTTCTTTGTTCACAATCGTGTGCAAACCATCGACCACACTGCCAACGAATTACAAAAACTTGTGCCCGAAGCGCGCATCGCAGTTGCTCACGGACAGATGAACGAAGCCCAACTTGAACAAGTGGTTGTCGATTTCTGGCAAAAGAAATTTGATGTTCTAATTTCAACCACAATCATTGAAACCGGAATCGACATTCCAAACGCCAACACCCTTATCGTCGACCGAGCCGAAAACTTCGGCCTCAGTCAGCTTCACCAAATTCGTGGCCGAGTGGGCCGAAGTAGAGAACGCGCCTATGCCTACTTCTTCTATGACCCAAGTAAGCCACTCACCGAAACGGCCCACGACCGCCTTGCCACCATTGCCACCAACAACGAACTTGGTGCCGGCATGCAGGTGGCGCTGAAAGACCTAGAAATTCGCGGAGCCGGAAATCTACTCGGCGGAGAGCAGTCTGGTCATATCGCTGGAGTTGGCTTCGACCTCTATCTGCGCATGATTGGCGAGGCGGTTGCCGAATTCAAGGGCCACAAGATCGAAG
>JACCDK011171473.1_pt1 | contig 20322 bp, 18 predicted proteins | sample 7445871 | NCBI WGS metagenome assembly JACCDK01 (sample SAMN15323436, study PRJNA562643) | freshwater metagenome | isolation source: river surface water | place: USA:Blue River Watershed | collected 2017-08-15
AGAAAATTGGGGATTTCTTTTTCTCTAACTTTGGTCAGTAAGTTGGCAAATCCTGTTAAATTGCTAGAGATGTACCTTTGGTGCTGACTTATAGGCAATCGAACTCCAGGTTGAGCAGCTAAATGAATCACACTTTCAAAATTGTGTAAATTCAATAAATTGGAAACCTGAGATCCGTCTGCTAAATCGATTCTTTGAATATCCAGCCCGAGGGGATTTATCAGGCTGGTTTCCCTAGCAATTTTCAAATCTCGAGAGTAATAATCAGTAAAACTATCGACTGCAACTACATTCTTTCCTAAATGTGTCAGCTCGCGAGTAATGTGTGAGCCAAGGAAACCTGCTGCTCCCGTTACCAGATATGTCACACGTTGAGTCTAGCGATTATGGACGGTTTATAGTTAAAATAGCAACATTCTTAGTGAATAGGTCTAAATTGAAGCAAAATATAATGGTTTTGAATTATGCCATGGACGACTCAGATCCTATATTCGCGCATCAAGTACAGGCCGTGGAGGCTCTTTCTAAGTTCTTTGAAGAAGTAACTGTTGTTACTGGCAAAATAGGTCGTCATGAATTAGCCTCAAATATTCGAGTCATCAGCACTGAATGGGAGCCGGGAAAAAGACTTCGCAGTTTTTCCAGGTTCTATCTAATTGTATTGCCTCTTTTGTTCAAGAAAAATACTCAGGTTTTCTCACATATGACTGAGGTCCAGTCCGCACTAATTGCCCCGTTAACGAGGCTATTTCGAATAAGACACTATCTTTGGTATGCACACACTTCCAATTCCTATTCTCTCCGATGGTGCTACTTTTGGTTAACAGGGATAATTACGTCAACTGCTGGTTCCTGTCCAATTGTTGGCAATAGGGTTTACCCAGTTGGCCAGGGTATAGACGTTTCAAAATTCTTGCCTGGTTCTCGCGAATTCAAAGTGAAAGAAAATAGATTTGTGCATTTTGGAAGATTCGACCCAAGTAAGAACATTGCAGAAATACTAGAAACGTGCAGCCGATTGAATGATGTTGGATATGATGTTGAATTCACGCAAATAGGCTCTTCCTCAAACGATAATTATGCAAAAATTGCACAACAAATTTCACGGGACTGTGTGGGAAATGAACGTGTGATTTTCTTGCCTTTCATGTTACGGGAACAAATTCCACGTGAAATGACAAGATACTCCGCATTCATCCATGCATACCGAGGCTCGCTGGATAAATCATTAGTCGAAGCAACCTTGCTAGCAATACCAGTAATAAGTGTAAACCCAGAGTACTTAAGAATTTTTGGATCGTGGACTGGAAAAGAAGATCCCTCACTTTTTGAAGAATGCCAATCCTTTCTAGATTGCAGCACAGACCATAGAGAAACAGTCACACAAAGTCGGCGTAACCTTGCTTTACAAAGTCATAGTTTGGAAAATTGGAGCAAATTGGTCGCAGATTTCTTCAATTGAAAATACCTTGGCCTATAAACTTTCCGTTATGATTATGAAATGAAGATTATGCTTGCTGGTGCAGCAGGATTTTTGGGTTCGCACCTGACCGCTAAACTCTTATCCCAAGGCCATTCGATCATTGGAATAGACGACTTATCCACAGGAAGAATTGAAAATCTTAAGAGTTTTCTTCAGAATAAAAATTTCCAATTTATTAATCATGATATTCGAAACCCAATAGATTTAGAGGTCGATCAAATTCTTAATTTTGCATGTCCCGCATCACCAATTCACTATCAATCCGACCCAGTAAGGACTATGGAAACAAATTTTCTGGGTATTGTTAACTTGCTTCATCTGTCAAGATCTTTAGGTATTCCAATTCTCCAGGCCTCAACCAGCGAGGTGTATGGTGATCCAGATATTTCGCCGCAACCCGAAGAGTACTGGGGCAATGTAAACCCAATTGGAATTCGATCGTGTTACGACGAAGGCAAGAGAGCTGCTGAAACTCTGTGTTTCGACTACAAGCGTCAGTATGGAATCGATACAAGAGTGGTAAGAATATTTAACACTTATGGGCCTAACATGGCTATTGGAGATGGTCGCGTTGTGAGTAATTTTATTGTCCAAGCTCTTACTGGCAAAGACATCACCATATACGGTGATGGATCACAAACAAGATCATTTTGCTTCGTTGATGATTTAGTGCGAGGCATCCTCAACATGATGAACCTTCCGACCTCACCGGACACACCAATAAATCTGGGGAATCCTAATGAGTCTACAATGATAAGTCTAGCTGACACAGTAATTGAAATGACGCGTTCTAATAGCAGGGTCGTTTTCCTCCCTCTGCCTCATGACGACCCAAGGCAGAGACGTCCGGACATAAGCAAAGCAAATATTTTTTTGAATTGGCAGCCTGAGATTGATCTTAAACATGGATTACAAAAAACTATCGAGTACTTTTCAGGTGAACTAAAGAAGTGAGGGAAGTTGTCCACATAATCACTACCATTGAACGTGGTGGCGCAGAAAATCAACTATTGATTTTAGTGCGAGAACAAGTCGCTCAAGGTTTAAAGGTAACAGTGATTCCTCTAAAGGGGAGGGCAGAATTACTGGAGGATTTGACTAGTGCTGGAGCATTTGTCGATTTATGTCTGATCAATAAACCGATCGGTACGCAAGTCCCGATAATTCGTAAGTTAGTCAGCTCAGAGAAGTTGTTTCATGCCCACTTGCCGCGGGCAGAACTTCTAGTCGCTCTCTCTGGTTCAACAAACTTTGTATTCTCTCGCCACAACACTGAACCATTTTTTCCGAGGGCTCCCCGAACCCTATCCAAAGTTCTCTCTCGATTTGTAACTCTTCGTGCGAATCGAGGGATTGCGATCTCTCAGGCTGTAAAGTCGTATCTGATTGAGTCCGGTGAAATATCGCGTCACTTCCGAATAGACGTAGTGCTGTATGGAATCCCAGATAAAGCAGAAATTAATCTTCCCCGAGTCCAGCAGTTAAAGAGAGACCTCAATTTTTCAAATTCTAATTTTATCGTTGGCACGGTAGCGAGGCTTGCACCGCAAAAGGACCTCTCAACACTCTTGCAAGCCTTTTCTATTATCCGTGTTAACTTACCAAGTGCAAGATTAATCATTATTGGCGCTGGGCCAGACAGAGAGATTCTGATAAAGCAAGCCTCGGAACTTGGCGTTTCGGAAGAAATCATCTGGGTGGGAAGAACTTCTGAAGTATACGAATTTCTCTCACTGATGGATGTTTTTGTGTTGACAAGTCTTTATGAGGGTTTCGGACTGGTTCTGATAGAGGCGATGGTTGCTAAATGCCCAATAGTCGCTTCAAGGAATTCAGCTGTTCCCGAAGTTTTAGGTTCCGGGCATTTGGGTTTAGCCGAAACCTCTATTGCTCAAGACTTTGCAAAAAAAATATCTGCCGTGCTTGATGGCGAGACTCGAGAAAAAATCTTGGCCCAACAAGCACTCAGAATTCCACTTTTTGATCCGCGTGAGATGTCACAAAAAATCCTTAAAATTTACAAGGAAATTAGCACTTAATCTCAACAATTTCTCTTATACGGGCTCCGAGTAAGGACTGCGAAGCTTTCTCTATATATCGAAGCTTGATGTGTCTTTCACAATTAGCTCTTAAATTAGGATCTGATAATCCCAGTTTTATAGAACTTGAAAGAGCTTCAGGGGTAATCTCAGAAACACGAATAAATGAGTTCTCATCCAAAAGCTCAAATAGTGCTGGATTTGGCGGTGACAGGTAGCACTTGGAAAAGTACGCCGCTTCGAAAAGTTTATGGGGTATTGTTCTATTCAGTCTTTCCGCTTTTGAAATTTGGCCCAGTACTAGAGTGCTGTTTGTGTATAACCATACAAGTTCCTCATAGGTGACAAATCTATTTATCAAAATTACATTTCTTGGACAATTATTAATCAATTTGTTTGTTACCAACACAAATGTGACTTCTGCTTCCAATAATTGTGCAGTTGAAATAATTTCGTTTAAACCTGATTCATAATTATCCTTCCCCCTGAATAAAACAAATTTGCTTCCTAGACTTAGATTATTTGCAATTTCTGGTGGTTTTTGTGGATTATCTAGAGCAGCCCCAAATTCAATCTCATTGAAGCCAGTCAGTATGCTGAACAACTTTGATTCTTGTACCCCATAAAAAGCTTTAACGAATTTAACTTGTTCTCTAGATTCTAGAATAACTCGGGTCGCACATTTAAAGCTTGCTTTGTCAATCAATCTATTCAGGATATGCCTGGTTTGAAGAGATCTTGCACCTATATTGCCTGTTGAGTCCGACAATGGCCATCCCGCATCTAGCACAATTTGAAACTTAGTTAGTACACGAAATATTGGAGCGAGAGTATGATTGGGTGACATAAGCACTATGCATGCATTATTGGTGTGGTATAGCTTTTTGAGTGCAAGAACTTTCCGAACTTGACCTAGTCTTTTCAAAGGAAACTTGACGAAAATTTTTTCTCCGGGATCAGATGCAAATAGAACCCCTGAACGTGAATATTCTGCCTCCAGAGTTGACACGTATACAGCCAACATTATGCCCTCAACACTCCCACATTAAGATAATCTTGCTTATTATGCGAATAGCCTACCCCCCCATTCGAGTCCATATTTGGGGAGGGTTGGGTTCTCAGCTCTACGCATGGGCCCTCCTCATTTCTCTCAAAGAAAGATTCCCACACAGAGAATTGGAGGCTGTCTTTCACAATGGTGGTGTAACTCAAAGGGAGTCGGAACTAAATTCCTATATGGCTGGAATCAGAAAAGACTTCGTTCGAGACTACGTGAATATTTCACACAATTCCTTATTGACTAGGTTTTGTTCGCAATTGGGCGCACTCATATCTGGGGCCTTAAGATTTCCATTTAAGTTTTTGGGCTTAGTAGCTCAAGCAAATACTAATAATGAGTTTGGAAGCTTGAAGCCCTGGGTCATCTCTCTGCGTGGGCATTACTCAAAAAGAACGATTTTACCGGACGTTAGTTCTTTAATTAGCAAAGAGTTTTTCCACGATGTCTCCATATCAGACAACAATTACCGGAATTCAGAACTTGCTATCCACTTCAGATTAGGGGATTTACTTCATTTAGAAACCAAAAAGCCCCTAGAGGTTCAATCTCTGGTTACCGGTCTTCGGCATGCTAGAAATTCGCTGTCAAATGCTGATAGTGAAATCATTGTTTGTTCGGATTCTATAGACATAGCGACATCCATGTTAGGCGCGTGTTTTCCAGATGCCAAGTTTGCTCCCGCACAATTACCTCCTCGAGAAACAGTTTTTTTGCTCACGCAAGCATCAAAGTTCGTTGGCACCCCAAGTAAAATCTCTGAATGGGTGGCAGTTTTTCGTGTACATGGTGGAGAGAACCAAATTACATGGTTGCCCCGTCAGATGGAATCGCATATGAGTCGGATTCTGGGCGAGACGCAACTCATTCACTATTTTTGAAGTAGTATTTCGATATGGCAGGTTTAGAACCGATTGTGCCCATTAATGATCTCTCGCGGCGATTTACGTTGGGGAGTGAATTGATGAGTTCGGTGTGTGAGTTAGTTGCGAATGGGCCATATTTCAACTCAGAGTACACGGCCGCCTTTGAAGCAGAGTTTTCCAAATATGTCCGTTTGAGTTACTGCACTTCAGTTTCCTCTGGAACGGCTGCTCTCGAACTCTCAATTAAAGCTTTGGCACTCCCGGCTAATTCAATAATCTTGATGACAGCGAATGCTGGTGGTTACGCTGCAATTGCTGCGAAGAATTCTGGATTCGGAGTGCGCTATGTCGAAGTGGATGACTTTGGATTACTTGACCTTAGTAAAATAGAGCAGAATCTAAATGGCGTATCTGCGATCATTGTGACTCATCTATATGGGCAGGTATGCGACATGGAGGCTCTTATGAGTTTGGCTACCCGGAATGACCTAAAGGTGATTGAAGATTGCGCCCAAGCGGTCGGCTCGGCTTTTAAATCTAAGCCTGCAGGTTCTTTTGGGCACATTGCAGCCTTTAGTTTCTATCCCACAAAAAACTTAGGTGGGATTGGAGATTCAGGTGCTGTTTGCACAAATTCTCAAGATCTCAACAATCGCGTGCTACGACTTCGAGAGTACGGCTGGACGGATAGATATTTCGCGACTGAGAAGGATGGAGGAAATTATCGAAATGATGAAATCCAATCTTTGATTCTTCTAAATCAACTCTCAAATTTGAGTACAAAGAATGACACCCGAAGAAGAATTTGGAAACGTTACTGGCAAGTCTGTGAAACTTTTGGTGTTCAAATACTCGGGAATCTCTCAGATGACTTTGTGCCACATCTAGCCGTTTTAAGGATTTCCAGACGAGATGAATTTATTGAACATATGAAAGAAAGAAGAATTGGGGTTTCAATTCACTATCCTTTCCCAGATTACCTTCAACCTGGACTTCCTTCCGGGGAAGCAGCAGAATTGACTCTCACATCTCGCCATTGCAATGAAGTTGTGTCAATTCCCTTATTTCCAGAGCTTTCTGAGAGCGAGATTCGTCATGTAGAAGAAAGTTTGACTGACTTTTTGGGGGAAGTAAGTGCCTGATTTAAAGTATCAAAGTGCAGAATCGCCGTTTTACTTGGAATTCTCAACTCATGAAGACTCAAGAGGAAAGCTGGTTTCTGTAGAGTTTTCTAGAATTCCCTTTTCAGTCAATAGATACTTCGCGATTTCTATAAAGAGTACAGATTTTACAAGAGGAGGCCATGCGCATAAGGAGTGTTGGCAGGCTTTTTTTGCTAGTCAAGGAAGTTTAAAACTTAAAATCAAGAACTTGAGCGGGATGCAACTGTTTGATTTGAAGGGGGAAGACCTCTTAATCGTTCCACCGTACAATTGGTGCGAAATTCACTTTAATGAAGTAGATTCAGTAATGGGTGTCTTTGCTAGTCATTCTTTCGATCAGGGGGATTATCTCATATCCGAACCCCACTAGAGTAAAAGCTGACCTAGGTACCTTTTGTAATCTCCTTCAGGAAAGTTTTTCAGATTTTCTTCTAAAGTTTCAACGGAAATCAACCCAGTTCTTAGTGCGACTTCTTCGGGACAGCCAATTTTTAACCCTTGTCTATCCTCAATTACTTTCACAAATTCTCCAGCGGCTAAAAGTGACTTGGGATTACCCGTATCTAGCCAAGCAGTTCCTCTCTCAAGCACCTGTACTTTTAACAATTGATCATCTAAATAGGAATTAAGCACGTCTGTTATCTCTAGTTCTCCACGTCTGCTTGGTTTTAACTTTTGAACACGGGAATACACGCTAGAGTCAAAAAAATAAAGCCCTGGAATGGCCAAATTAGAAACAAAGGAATCAGGTTTTTCAACTATGCGTTGTGGTAATCCGTCACGCTCAAGCACGACAACGCCGTAGTCTTCTGGATTAGAAACTGGATAAGCGAAAATTTTTCCACCTTCGAGTTTGGAATTCTGCCTGAGCGATTCTCCAAGCCCCATCCCATAAAGTAAATTATCTCCAAGCATAAGAATGACAGAACTGCCCTTAAAATGATCTGGGGCTAGAATGAATGCATCTGGTATTCCTGTTGGTTTTTCCTGGATTGCGTATGAAATGGTTACTCCCCATTGACTGCCCTCACCAAGCAGCTTCTCCATTCCTTTCACTGCTTCTGGAGTAGTGACTACTAAGATTTCAGTTGCCCCAGCTAACATTAGAGTTGTTAATGGGTAATAAATCATTGGTTTGTCGTAGACGGGAAGAAGTTGTTTATTCACCGCCGCACTTAATGGCCATATTCTCGTGCCTGAGCCCCCGGCAAGAAGAATTGCCTTCATTGATTTCCCAAATATTCTTTGGTCCAATTCACAGTATCGTGTATGCCATTCAAGAAATTCACTTGGGCTTCCCATCCAAAATCTTGGCGAATCTTGGATGAGTCTAGTGCGTAGCGCTTATCATGTCCGGGGCGGTCGGCAACAAAATCAACCCTGTCCCAATCCAGATTTAATTCATGCAATATGTGCGAAAGGACCTCTCTGTTAGATAGCCTGTAGCCAGACCCAATATTGTAGGTTGCACCGGTCATGCCTTTCAGCATCACACACTTGATCGCACTTACGTGGTCTGAAACATGAATCCATTCACGTATATTGTTTCCATCTCCGTAAAGTGGAGCATTATCACCCCGTATGAGTTTGGAAATGCAAAGCGGAATCAATTTTTCAACATGCTGAAATGGGCCATATGTGTTGCAACCTCTTGTAATAACTACGTCTTGCCCAAAAGTGTGATTCATGGCTATTCCAAAAAGGTCAGCGGCTGCCTTGCTAGCAGAATATGCAGACGATGGGTTTATGGGACTATTTTCTGTGAATAGTCCTTCGGTTGTGGATCCGTAAACTTCATCAGTAGAAACCAAAAGTGTTCTTATATCTGGGTGAGATCTTGCCGCTTCGAGCAGGGCATATGTTCCAATCACATTTGATTGAAGAAAGGGCATTCCATTTTCGTTACTTCGATCCACATGAGATTCCGCTGCAAAGTGCACAATATGTTTTACCTCGTGAAGAATACTTCGATACTTCTCGAGGTCAGATACATCACAATGGATGAATTCAAGTTTCGGACTCTCTAAAGCATTCTGAATTCTTTTTAAATCCGCGGCATACGTAAGACTATCGACAACATAAATCTTTGAGTAAGTTTCCGAAATCAAAGTTTGGCGAACAAACTCTGACCCAATAAATCCGGCTCCCCCGGTAACTAACAAGGCTGCTCTAATCATGGCTTATTCTCGATGAATGACATATACTCATCCTACATTGTCGCAAATGCCACACTTCAAATCACCCAGAGACCTACTAATTCTTCACTTTATGCAGCTTGGCTCTCTAGCTCGCGTGTTTCCAGCAAGCCCAGATACAAATAACTCAAGAAAAGAGACATAGGTTGATTTCAACCTTGATCAACAAGTTTGATTAGTGCTTTCATCTTTTCATTTTACGCATAAAATACCTAATATACTTTGTGGGTTGAAGCATCGAATAAGTCCCATATTTTCTCCTGATTGCTTTCCTAATTTTCCGGTTCACTTTCGCGGTTTCTGCAACCGGAATACTCTCTAAATTAGGGTTAAAACTAGAAAGTAATCGTGGCAAAAAAGATGCTGTCCCCACATGCGTTCCAGAACCATCTTGACCATAATTTTCCACCAATGTTTGTGAGGGATACAGAGACAAGCGATTCTGTAAAAACATTGATGCGTGCCAACGGATTGCCCAAGAATCTACTAACCCCAGTGCTTGTCGCTCAAGCATTCGCGTATAGGGATAAGCGCCCTTCAAATCAAACTCGTTTTCTCTCTTTGAATCTCTTAGTTTTTTCAATAGTTTAGAGCCATCTGGCTCGAAATGTTGCCAGCGGTTCCTCCAAGTTGCCCACCCCCAGCAATCAGCCCCGAGTAGAAAGTATGTCTCATTTTTACGATAACTTATTTGGTGTGAAAAACCTTGAATACTTGCAACGTTTAGGTTCAATTTATAGTAATTTAGACCAGCATTGCAAAAACTTAAGAAATTCTCGGAAACAACTAAATCGTCTTCCAGAATAATAGCTGACTCATGTTTTTCCAAAACGCAATTAATTCCACTGATAATCGATTTTGCCAATCCCAAATTTGATTTCTGACAGATAACCTCCGCAACGTTATTCGTACGAAGTTCTCTGGCGATTCTCTTAACTTCGGAAACTAGAATCTGTTCGCTGACGCTTCTGGCACCATCAATAAAGATATAAGTCTTTGATTCTTTGAATTCGGGATTCATCTTCAGTGAATCCAACAGCCTAATGAGGGCGTCTGGGCGATTAAAAGCAAAGATGGCAATTGGGGCAAGAGTCATAACTCAGAGTCTATTGGAATGGGGAAACCTTAGGGGCTATAGACTATGCTGTTATTTCACTCTTTAGCCTCGAGGAAAACTATGGATAAGACGGAAAATTTAGGCTCAATTCATTTGTGCACACTGTTTGACTCAAGTTTTTTGGCACAAGGAGTGACATTGATTGAAAGTGTTGAAGCTTATGCTTCCGGGAGAATTCATTGGACAATTCTTGCCCTCGACTCCACAGTCAGCACTGAGTTAAGAAACTTAGTAAAACCCAATGTCTCGGTTATTCCGTTCGAAGAATTTCCAGATGAGGATCTTAAGTCGCTTGTAGGGATTCGCCCTTGGAGGGAGATATGTTGGACAAGTGCAGCATGCCTTCTCTCTTACTGCTTGAATTCACAAGATGACTATGCCTTTGTAGGCTATATTGATGCAGATTGTTTTTTTGTTGGAAATATTTTTGACATGTTAGCTGAAATTCCAAGTGAAAAGAGTTTCGCAATTCATGAGCATAATTTCTCAGTCGATCGCTTAGAGTGGCTGCAAAAATCGGGGCGTTTCAATGTAGGCGTCGTGGCAGGAAGGCCCAAAACTGATTTCGCTGATTGCATTAAAGTTTGGAGGGAACAAGTATTACTACGATGTGATGTGGACATGGCTGAGGGTAGATGTGGTGATCAGACCTATTTGAATGACTGGCCTTCAAGGTATCAATCTTTGTATGTCTATGAGAACCCCGGTGTTGGGTTGGCTCCCTGGAATTTGAATAACTATCGAATCGACTCGATGAATCACAACTTGTATATTGGTGAGAAAAGGGTTTATTTCTACCATTTTCATGGGTTGCAATTCCGACTATTTGGAAATGCAATAGCCATCTATGTGCCTGCGGCTGGGTACAAAATCTTAAATTTACCTATTAAAGAGATTTATAGACCCTACGTGTCGCGACTGCTAAGTCATTCCGTAGAAATGAATTTACCTACCCGCCAATTCAAACTCCGTAAGGATTTTTCTTGGGCAATTAAAAATACATTAAAGGGCTTAATTAGGGCCACATCGATACACGCCAAAGTTCATTCACGTTACTGATTTGAACCTCACACTAGAGGTTTTGCGAAACACCTACAATATTTTGTCTTCCCAGTCACCTTTCAGGCGCTTTTTGCGCCGAAACAGGTATCCGTGCTGATCAACCGGAGTTCCGTTGATGATATGAACGCTTTTTAACTCAATAGCCCTCAGAATGAGCTCAAGTTTATCCTTAAAAAACCCCTCGAATTCCTCTCGGTTCAAAACATTTAACTCATATTCGACCAATCCATCACTTAGTTCATACAGTTGTCGCCCAGGTCCGTTGCTGGATAAAGATGACTTTTGGAGTATTGAGGTTGTTGGGAGGTCCCAAAGTGGCATGCGAGTTATAAAATAGTACTCGGCATTTACAGTTAATAGCTCCTCCAAGACTCGCAGCGGATTTTGTGCGTACTGAATGGACGAGCTTGCTAGAACTAAGTGGAAATCTCTATTGGCCACTGCCGAAATAGATGATTCAAACTTAAGTCGAGGATCTGGTGCAACTTTGCTCGCAGCTTCCACCATAGATTGGGTCTCAATCACCGTCCAATTACCAATTCTGTGAGGGAGGTGTTTCATCATTGAGTAGAAGTGATGTCCAGCGCCACCTCCGAAATCTAGAATTTGTAACGTCAATTCCTCAGAAAGGAATGTGAAAGGTACAAAGTAACGGTAGTTATGAGCATCGAATTCTGCAACATTTGCTTGCTTGTGTGCATCAAGAGTTTTGCGAGTCACATAATCTGCAATTATCGGGTCATCATATTTTTTAGCCAAGATATTTCTTTTTCTGGCAAATGGGACAAGAGAAAGATTGAACTTCGCCGCTTTTCTCATAAAGAAAATTATGAGATTATTCAATTGACTAATCCCCTAACCTAGATGACCACAGAACAATATCACGGCAAAATTCGACAAATAATCAATCTGTGCTGAATACTGTCGAATTGTTTCGTCGTCGGCCACGGAGTGGTAGCTCTCTCAACCGGAACTTAAAATTCTATAATTTCATGTCAAGTAAAAGACTATTGAGGCCCAAGTATTGAATATTTTGGCAATAGTAGAAGTCTAATTACCACTACTTATCAACGGCCCTGCTTTTACTAAGATCACAAATTTTGGGAGTAAAAAGAAACCACGTTGAAGAATTCTTCTCTATCTGAGGCGGATGAAGGGAGCTGGGAGAGTCTCCTAATTATCAATATATTGTGAATCCCAGGTGTATAACGGTGCATAAGCTTGAAATTTCCTAAGCTCTGAAGATGACCAATAGAGCAATTCTCGCTATTTTAAGGATTTTACAAAAAAGTTTAATCGACTAAATTTTAGTCGTTTTCAGAAGTGAAAATCCCTTTTGCTAGAATCACTCGATAGGTATCGTAAATTCCCTACGGGCGTACACAATTAGAGACATAATCTGTTCAGCCGCAGCCTAAAGTGAGCCTGATTCATCGTGTCAGAATGTTGGGATTCACCAGGGCGCCCGTAAGCTTGATGCTACAGAATTTGAGGGAATTCATTCGGGCACAAATAGATAGGCCGCCGGAGAGATAATTTGAGATTAACCTGACAACAACTGCAAAACTCATTTTCGCCTTAGACCTGATAAATATTATCTCTTTTGTTTAGGAGTAACTTCAGTAATTTCTTATCGTCACTCTTGAGTCTTGGAAGTCTCAGATCAAAGTATTTAACCTTAGCGGGTGCTAAAGTATTAAGAAATCTGTTTAATCCTCGAAAAAAAAGAGTGTAAATGGCGTTCGTTGAATTTAGATGCGCATCTTGAAGTCCTCCACCAACATAGATTGAGTTCTGAAAAATTGAAAAATTGGTCCATTTGGCGGCAAAATCAGAGCCCTGTGGACCTTTGTCCTCGTTGAGAGCTACTTTCAAATTGTCTTCATACTCCTCGACTGTTAGACCCGAAAGCAATGCTTCAGACGGATAGCCAAGTAAATTTTGATCATATGTGACAACTGGTATTCCATACGAAAGAGCCTCCACGCCTGATGATGACCACCCAGTGGTTAGCATTGCAATATGATTAAAATGATCATAGAGGCTAAATCCATTTTTTGGATGATCTAGATGCACATTGTCAGGTAAGTCCCTGAAAGAGGTCTCCCAAACATCACTTTGCTCTGATATTTGGTTCTCTCTCTTATTTGGAAATTCTCTAGGGTGTAGGCGGATGATTAGATGAGTATCAGAATTGTCCGCGTAATGCTTAATTAGAAAATCAATCCACTCTAACTGCGATTTAAATACGCTACTTTGTGTTCGATGCGGCGGAAGTAAGCCGGCGACTCTGGATGCGAATATTTCATCTTCGCTGCTAACGACCGCCAACACAATCTTGTGGGATTCTTTAATGTTAAAGGCCTCGTACGTACTCCTATTCATCTTCTTCTGACTGTATGTCCACGGCGATAAACCCGTTTCTAAATATGCTTTATGGCGAGAGTACCGCCTAATTTCTTCTGAATTCAGTGATCTAATCTTCTGCACTCCTGGCCATTCGAAAAGCGCGGGATTCTGAGTTTTGTATTTTTCCCAATCCCAAATGCTAATGGCCCCAGAGATTTCATTTGGAGAAAGTGACCCGGACATGGAATAAGTCTTTATTCCCTTTTTTATTGCAATCTCAGCAAAAATACCTGGAATTCCATACTGGGCATTAAAGGTCACTACGGCATCTGGTTTCTCCTGGTCAAGAATCCTCATCGCAGGAGTAACAAGCAACATCATGTTGCTTACGACCGACTTCCATTCTTCGTACTCCTCGGTATTCAGCTTAAGTGTCCTTTTCTTATACTTTAGTACTACTTCAAATAAGGCTCGTTCCCCTATAGGTAATTGCTTAAAACTAAATTTAAGTGCATTAGTAACATCAAATTTTTGAACTAGATCTTCAATCACAGCTAAATCCCTGTCATTTGAAAAATCAATTAAGTTTAATTTCTTGGCTGGTATGAAATCCGTGATAATTTCACGAGACTGGCAGCACTTTTTGCATCCTTCATTCGAATTCTCTAAAGAGAAAATATCACCTCTTCTCAAATAGTTACGAGCAGAACAATCTATCGGGAACAATCCTCCACATCCGACCGAAACAACTTCAAATTTTTTTGAGCTAGAAATAACTTGAATGAGACGAGTCTCTAAAATCGAATGTCTCCAAATTGCAGAGAATGGGGAGAATACAAGAACCTTCATGTGAACATGATACGCACAAATGGAATTTCTTGGTGTGGAACCTCATGGTGTAAAGATTCCTTGTGGAGTTAACCGATGACGGCAAAAAAACCATCGAATAATCGTTCCAGCAATTCGAATTAATATACGCTTACTCATGCATATCGAATAATAGATTTGCAAAAATTGGCCGGAAGAGTATGGCTCTGAGTCGCTGCCGATTCAAATCATTCGCTTAGGCCTTCAATAGACGGTGAGAAATCAAATGTTACCAGCATAGATGAGAATTAACTTCATGTGTTGCTGATTCTCTAAATTTGCGATTCGGTTTACTTGCTATTTTTCGCTACGTACTTGCCCTTCTGCCTTCTGTTCTATTATTGGTCTCTTGAGCCGCCTGGACTGGCTTTGAAGGGTAAGGAGGTTAGTTTACAGATTATTCCTCTGTCGCATTGAGTCTATACTCCAACTTGGATAAATGGTTTATTTGATTTGAATCGCCTTCTAGAAATGTAACAATCTGGAAGAATTCCAAATGTAAAAATTATTTTTTCGAGTCTATTTTTATCTCTGGATTTTATAACTGTGATTTATCTCTTGCTGTAGAAATATAATTTCAGCGTTTTGGTTTCTTTGCAGATGCAACTAATCGCAGGGTTTGAAATTTCCCGAAAATTCACCATGTTGAAACTTAGTAAAAACAGGGCTATCTCACTTCCTTCTTCTTCCGGTTTTCAAGAATTTCAGCAACGACTGCTAAATCTGACAAATTATCGATATCAACAAATTCATTTGAATCAACTTTCATAATTCTTGATCTAGCGCTGAAAATCGGCTTTCGTTTAGCCCAGGCTTCGGTTTTTCCCCAGTAAAATTGACCCACATCGTGAAATGTAGGTTCGAGGTCCTGGCTCCGGGTGGAAAAGTGTTCAGGAAAGATCATCTGCAATCCATTGTCTTGCCTCAACTGAAAAGCCCTTTGAACAGTGTGCTTAAAGGGTGCCGCTGGAAAAACATAATCCACATCTTGGTCTTTAATAAGCTTGTAGGATTCAATCAAGTGAGTAGCTTGAAGTAGCGGCGTGGTTGCATATATACAACAAACGTATTGAGGGTTTGATTTACCAAGCCATGAAGAGTTGATTGCATCAGCCAGAACATCAATTGTAGTTGCAAAGTCATCCGATAATTCTGTAGAGCGATATTGAGGTACTTCGGCACCAAATGATTTTGCTATGGCTCCTATTTCGGCGTCATCTGTGGAAACAATAACTTTTTCAAACAACTCAGATTTTTTGGCAGCCAAGATTGCATAGCCAATCATTGGGATTCCCTGGATTGGAAATACATTTTTTCTCGGGATGCGTTTACTGCCACCACGTGCTGGGATGATTGCAATAGAAGTCATTTCACAATTTCCAGGCTCATGGGGAACCCTCTGGGAAAATCCTCCGTAAATTTCATGCCAAGCAACTTGTCCAAGTGCATAGGTGGCGCACCACCGCCGGGTCGAATAGCCCTGACGTTTTCAGTTGTGACTAGTTCGCCAGCTTTCACATCTTGAACGATGTATAGAGATCTTCTCAATCTTCGAGACTCTTTTTCTGACTTTTGAATTTCCCATTTTGCGTTGCCTAGTGCTTCTGCGGCTATATTGCCTTGAGAAACAAGTTCTGCAAACTCCTGAGGCTCCATTGAGAACGCTCCATCTGCGCCACCATCCGATCGCCTCAGTGTTAGATGTTTTTCGATTACGGTTGCTCCTAGCGCGATAGCGGCTACGCTGACTCCTATCCCAAGCGTATGGTCTGAAAGTCCGACATTGCATCCGAATTCATCCTTAAGAGTCTTCATCCTTCTTAGATTTGATTCTTTGGGGTTGGATGGATAAGAACTTGTACACAGCAAAAGAGTTAACTCTTGATTTCCGGTTGAACGAACAACCTCAACTAATTGTCGAATTTCTTCCCATTCGGTTGCGCCAGTTGAAACTATAATTGGTTTTCCAGTTGCCGCTGCAGCTCGAATCAGTGCGTGGTCACCTGTTTCCATAGATGCAATTTTGTACATTGGAGCATTGATTGACTCCAAAAAATCCACGGCACTTAAATCAAAAGGCGAACTGAAGGGAATCATGTTGAGTTCTCTGGCAAGGTTGAAAAGTTCTTCATGCCATTCCCAAGGGGTGTGAGCCATTTTATACAGACTATAAAGATTTTGCCCTCCCCATAGAGTGTGGTCGCTGCTGATTGAAAACTGCGGGATATCGAGTGTCATGGTGTCGGCGGTGTAGGTTTGAAACTTAACCGCGGTTGCTCCGGCTTCTGCAGCAGCTTTCACAATAAGTTTTGCGTGCTCAAATGAGCCCTGGTGATTTGCTGAAACTTCTGCTACGTACATGGGCCATATATCTTGAGTCAATTAACTTTCTCCTTCTTGAATTTGAATTGCACATAACGTCATTTCCCAGAGCGCACCGTCTTGTAGCCTAATTCGCATCTTCCGGCCATCGCTGAATGTAAGTGCCTGCACGGCTCTGAACACGTGTTCGGCGCTCTGTGAGTTATTCAGGAATTCTTCACGCAAGCGCTCTAACTCAGTAGCAGTGTGATACGTGTACCGTCCCTTTTGGTCGCGGTGGGGGAGATTCTCTGGCCATGTTGAATTAAACTGAATAAAAAGATTCATTAATTCTTGGATGGCTAACTCATAGATTTGCCCAGAACTCATCCCAAAGTCTGATGGAATTTCAGATTGAAGGATTATTGGACCTGTGTCAAGGGTCTCTTCGACCACATGAATGGTTGCGCCTTGTTTTTCTCTTTCCATGATTGCCCAGGCAATAGGGTCCGCACCTCTTCCGATCGGGAGCAGCGACGGATGTAAATTCACAATGTTAGAACCTAGACTTGAAATAACTTTTGGCGGTATTAGATGCCCAAAAAGCGCTACGACAGCAAGATTTGTGCGCGCTAAAACTGACTTAAATTCTTCGGTGACCCACAGTTCTTTATCAAAGACAAACACACGAAAACTTGTCTGATACCTTAATTGAATTTCTCTAATCTTGGAAATGTACTCGGGTGTACGTTTCTTGTCAGAGTTGACCACAATTCCTGAGATTTCAGACTTCGGGTCTTGTATTAGATATCGCACTAGCTCTAATCCAAGCTCTCCATTGATGAGGAGTAGAACCAATTTCTTCATAGCAATCCTACAAGAGTATTTATGATGTACTCCAGGTTACTTTTCGACAATTCGTAGTGTATAGGTAGTGAGATTTCTGAATGATAAAAGGCTTCAGAGATTGGGAATTGTCCTATTTGAAATCCTTTTTCTTGAAAAACAGGATGTAGGTGTGCAGGAAGATAATTAACTTGCACGCAGATTCCTGAATTTCTCAAACCTCCAAAGATTTGGCTTCGTTTTTGAGCTTCAACATGTATTGGGAAAAGGTGCCACATTGGATCAACATACTGTCTACTGAAAGGCACTCTCAAACTTTTTATTGATTCAAGCTTTGAAATGTAAGTCTTGTGAACTTCTGCTCGCCTATTTTTGAATTCTAGAATTCTAGAAATTTGACTTATGCCAAGAGCACACAAAACGTCAGGCATTCGATAGTTTAAACCAAATTCATGCACTTCCTGATGCCAAGGACCCTCAGATTTGATCAAAAAATCTGCTCTTTCCCGAATTAACCCCTGTCTCGAAAACCTGCGTGCTTTTTGAAGAAGTTCTGGGTGTATCGAAGAAATTGCACCCCCTTCAGTTGTTGTCAGATTCTTGGTTGGAAAGAAGGAGAATGTGGTGATATCTGCAATCGATCCAACGGGTCGACCTTTATATGTGCTTCCAATTGCGTGTGCTGCATCTTCAATCAAATAGATTCCATTCTTATCTGCAATGGCTCGAAGTTCATCAAGGTCTGCAGGGTGTCCAGCATAATCAACGGCAACAATTGCCTTCGAACGGGGTGTAATAGCAGCTTCAACCGCTCTGGGATCAATATTCCCTGTATCCGATTGAATATCTGCGAATACAATCCTGGCACCAAGGAGCGCTGCGGTAGCTTGGGTCGCGATAAAAGTTATGGGTGGCGTAATGATTTCATCGCCGGGTTCAATCCCAATCGCTGCGTACGCGCAATGCAAAGCGGCTGTGCCTGATGAGACTACTACACAGGGTGCACCGACAACTTTTTCTATTTCATACTCGAATAACTCAACTAGTGGTCCTGTCGTGAGAAAGTCGCTCTTTAAAGCGCTAACTACTGCCTCGATATCATTTTCGTTGATTGATTGGCGACCATAAGGAATCATAAAATTCAGATTTCGTTAAGAAAACTTCTAATGTCTTCTTGTGATAACCAAAGGGTATTTGTGTGTGATTGATAAGCCTCACCTTCAGCCATGGGGCTTCCTTTTGGGGTTTCGTATCCCCACTCTGCCACGACAGGAGTTACCACGTAGCGGTCTTCAATCAGAAAAGTTCTACGGCTATCATCTGCAGAAATCATTTCCTCGTGAAGTTTTTCACCAGGCCTCATGCCAATTTCTTCCAGTTTTCCATTTGGTGCGACTGCGGAGGCAAGATCAACAATTCTCATGCTTGGAATCCGAGGTACATATAGCTCGCCTCCCCTCATCATTTCAAGAGAATCGATGACAAATTGAACCGCTTGTTGAATACTTATCCAAAATCGAGTCATTCTTAAATCAGTGATTGGCAAAGGTTGGCCGGCATCAGTAAGTGATTTCCAGAACGGAATAACGGAACCGCGACTTCCCATTACGTTTCCATAGCGAACGACAGCAAAGGTTGTTCCATAACCGTGGCTATAGTTATTTGCCGCGACAAACAACTTATCAGCAGTTAGTTTCGTCGCCCCGTACAGATTGATGGGCGAAGATGCTTTATCTGTTGAAAGTGCCACAACTTTCTTAACACCTGCTTCAATCGAGGCATCAATTACATTTTGGCTACCAAGAACATTGGTCTTGATGAACTCCATTGGATTGTACTCACCCGCATCCACCTGCTTTAGCGCAGCGGCATGAATCACAAAATCTACACCATGCAAAGCTCGCTTCAAACGTTCTAAATCGCGAACATCTCCAATAAACCAACGGAGCCGCTCGTCTTCACCTAGTTCGTTCCGTAAATTGTGTTGTTTGAGTTCATCGCGGGAATAAACTGCTATCCGACGAACTTTGGTGTTTTCCATCAAATATTTGATGAGAGCTCTGCCCAAGGAGCCGGTTCCTCCAGTAATTAAAACTGAAGATTTGTCCAACTGAGACATTGATTTCCCCCACACGGTTGTCTATTTGCGAAACGCTACTGAGAGCATACTCTTGATTCCTATGAGATTCATTTTCCGTGCGGATGCATCCGGACAAATCGGTTCAGGTCACGTTATGAGGTCGTCAGTCTTGGCTGAGGAGGCGATTTCTCGGGGGTTCGAATGTATTTTCGTAGGAAGTATTTCGGACCTGGGTTGGGTGTCAAAGCGAATTGCAAAACTGGGATTCTCTCAAGTGCTTACAAATCAGGACTCATTTGAACCTGATTGCGAGGCAGATGTTCTGATACTTGATACGTATTCACTATCTCTTTCTGATCGGTTCATCAGCAAGAAGAATTGGAGATTAGTACTGAGTATTTGTGATGAGATAACCCCTAAATACGATTGCGATATCGAACTACGTCCTGGACTTGTCGAAGTTAGGCCTGACCGAAACGTGCCTATAGTGCTTTCAGGCGCGGATCACGTACTGATTCGAAAAGGAATAGGAAAATCTAAACGAGAACGGTCGCTGCAAGACAAATTAAAAGTACTGGTTGTAGGGGGAGGCTCAGATCCTTTTGGGTTTGTGAAAGCTATTTCAGAGGTACTTGGTTCTATGACATTGAGTATGGAAGTTCATGCATTCACAAATGGTGAGATTGGAAAAGATTCCAAGGTGCGATTTGTTAAACATCCTCTCGGAAATGATCTTGATTTGATTGCCCACGATGTTGATGTCGTTATTACAACTGCGAGCACTTCAAGTCTTGAGTTTATTGCTAGGGAAATTCCAACAGGAATTGTGTGTGCGGTTGATAACCAGATTGATTATTATGCCCAACTTGGAAGTCTTGGTTATGCCACACAGTTAGG
>JACCDK011804469.1_pt1 | contig 20306 bp, 19 predicted proteins | sample 7445871 | NCBI WGS metagenome assembly JACCDK01 (sample SAMN15323436, study PRJNA562643) | freshwater metagenome | isolation source: river surface water | place: USA:Blue River Watershed | collected 2017-08-15
AAGGGTCTTCGCCACCTTCAATCATTCTTGCCATATAATACAAGGCGGCATTCGGATCGGAGCCGCGAATACTTTTGATGAATGCTGAAATTAAGTCATAATGCATTTCGCCATTCTTGTCATAAGCGGCAGATTTTTGCTGCACTACATTTTGTATGAGTAGATTGTCTAGGATGATTTCTTGCTCGAAGTCGCATTGTGAAACAGCCATCTCTAGTATATTCAACAATTTTCGCGCATCCCCACCTGAAGCATTTAACAATGCATTACTTTCTTTTAATTCGATTTTAAGCGTTTGAAAAAAGGTGTCTTCTTCAATTGCATTTTTGACGATGCCTAACAACTCTTCTTCTGTAAGGGCTTGTAACGTATATACCTGACAGCGGCTTAATAATGCTCGAATAACTTCAAAGGAAGGGTTTTCTGTAGTTGCACCTATCAATAAAATATTACCTTTTTCAACGGCACCTAGAAGCGCATCTTGCTGACTTTTGTTAAATCGATGAATCTCATCAATAAACAAAAGCGCCTTTCCATTTTCTTCTGTTTTAGCAATAATTTCCCTTACTTCTTTTACGCCACTTGAAATCGCGCTTAATGTAAAAAAGGGGAGTGCCAATTTGTTGGCGATGAGCAAAGCAAGCGTTGTTTTACCAACACCTGGCGGTCCCCAAAATATCATAGAGCTCATTTGCCCATTATCCAATAAGCGTTTGAGTGGTTTTCCTTCACCTAATAAATGCGTTTGTCCAACATAATCTTTTAATTGTTGTGGACGCATGCGCTCTGCGAGCGGTATGGAAGGAGTGTTTAACGTCATCTTAGAAAGTGAAGTTCCAAGTTACTGATGGTAAAGGATAAGGGAATAAAGCGATTTGTTTTGCTTTAATAGAGGCAGTTCCAGAGGCAGTAGAACCCTGCGTATCGAGGTAAATAATGTATGGATTAAATCTGCTATATAAATTGTATACACTGAAAGTCCACGTGCCAGTTAGTTTTTTGCCTGCTTTCTTTTTAGGAGTATATGTTGCAGATAAATCCGCACGGTGATAGGCTGGTAGCATGAATCCGTTTTGAGATCCATACTGTTGTACTAATAAGTTATTGACTGCATACACGCTCGTTGGAACAGTTACACGGTTTCCTGTAGCATAAATCCAAGTTCCGCCGAAAGTCCATTTCTCACTTAATTTATAGGAGAGCACTAAATTGAAATCGTGTCTTCTATCGTATTTCGCTGGATAAACTTTGCCTCCGTTAATTTGGGGGAACATTCTTTGCGTACGTGCTAAGGTGTAGCCAATCCAACCAGTTAAATTTCCATATTGTTTATTCAAGAAGAGCTCTAGACCATAGGATTCTCCGGTACCGAAAACGAATTCTTTTTCGACATCGCTAATTTGATTAGGGACATAATACTCACGATATTCGATTTGATTCTTCATCTTTTTGTAATATACTTCGACCGAAGATTCAAACATGTTATTCTTGAAGTTTTTAAAATAACCTACCGCATATTGATCTGAAATTTGTGGCTTCACACGATAAGTACTCGGTACCCAAATATCAGTAGGAAGAGTAGTTCCGTTATTGGTAACCAAGTGAATAAATTGATTATTATGACTATAACTTGCTTTCAGCGACGATGTTTCGGATAGGGTATAACGCATCGTCAGACGTGGCTCTAGTCCGCCTCTTCCGCCATATTGCTTCACTAGTTTACCTTTCTGATAATAGATAGTATCAGTCGGGTTTCCGGCAGCGTCGTAATCTATTTGGTTATAAGGACCTGTTTGTCCATACCATACATAACGCAAGCCGTAGTTTAATTGTAATTTTTTGGTGATGCTCCAGTCGTCCATTGCATAGATAGCAGCTTCATGACTATATTTCATATAGCTTGAATCTGGTTTCAAGGTTAAGGTACCTATACTTGCGGTGATGGAAGAAGGATTGAAAAAGTGGTACGTGTAATTAACGCCGAATTTGATTTTATGCTTTGTGTTTAAGTAATAATCAAAGTCAGATTTAGCGTTCCAATCTCTTATGCTACTCAATAAGTTTATTTTTAACTGGCTTTGAGTAATGTTGACATTAAATTGGTAGGCGTTATAAATAATTGAGGTATTTGCAAAAAGCTTGTCGGTGAATAAGTGGTTCCAACGGAACGAAGCAGTTTGATTACCCCAAGGCATATTGATTTTAAAGCTTCCAGAGGGTGATGAAAAATTAAATACGTCTCTACCAAAATATCCACTTAAATAAACTCTATCGCGATCTGTCAAGCGATAATTCATTTTCACGTTTAAGTCGTAAAAGTAATAGCCAGAGCCTCTGGCAGACTTAAATCGTTCTAAGTTGTCGGTGAACGGTTTTAATAAGTAATCGATATAGGTTCTTCTGCCTGCAATCATGAAGGATCCTCTACTTTTTTTAATAGGTCCTTCTAATGTTAAGCGTGAGGCAATTAAACCAATGCCACCTGTTCCGTGGAAGGTTTTGTTATTTCCTTCTTTCATGCTTAAATCAACCACTGAGGATAATCGTCCTCCGTAATTTGCTGGCATCCCACCTTTGATAAGGGTGGTGCTTTTAATGGCATCTGAATTGAATACACTGAAGAAGCCGAAAAGGTGACCGGTGTTGTATACCGGAGCATCGTCTAATAAAATAAGATTTTGATCAGGTCCGCCACCTCGTACATAAAAGCCTGTTTGTCCTTCTCCTGCGGCTTGTACACCTGGAAGAAGTTGAATGCTTTTCATGACATCTACCTCTCCGAAAATGGCAGGCAGTGTTTTAAGTTGTTCAGTGCTTAATTCTATTTTGCCCATTTGGGTACTCGTAACTTGTGCATCTTTTCTTTGAGCAGTAATTACGACATCTTTCTTCGAGCTAATAGCTTTTTTGCTTAATTCAAAATTGATAGTGTTATTTTTCGCAAGGTTCACTTCCACTACTTTTGTTTCGTATCCTACATAAGATGCGGTTATGTGGTAGGACCCTTTTGGAATGCTTATTGAATAGAAACCGTAATTGTTGGTATAAGTACCAGTATTCGGTAATTCTTTAATGATGATGGAAGCACTTATAAAGCTCTCGCCACTTAAAGAATCTTTTGCATATCCACTAATCGTGAATTTCTCTTGTGCAAAGCTTGAATTATAAGATGATACAATCGATAAAATTAACGCGATAAATACGTTTAATTTGAAATTCATATAGGATTAGTCTAGGAATGAGGTTAGTGGGCTACTAGCGATAGCTCCTTTGTTTTTGTTACCTAATTTGGCGTTATAAGCCATTCTTCCGGCTTCTACAGCCATTTTGAAAGCAATTGCCATTTCAGAAGGGTTGCCGGCTACCGCGATTGCTGTATTCACCAAAACCGCATCTGCACCAATTTCCATTGCATGTGCAGCATGTGACGGAGCGCCAAGTCCTGCATCAATGATAACAGGTACATTTGATTGTTCGATTATAATCTCAAGCATCCCCAATGTTTGCAATCCTTGGTTTGATCCAATGGGAGCACCAAGCGGCATTACAGCTGCCGTACCTGCATTTTCAAGGTGTTTGCAAAGGACAGGGTCTGCAGGGATGTACGGTAAAATGATAAACCCTTTTTTAGCCAATTCTTCACAAGCCTTTAACGTTTCAATAGGGTCGGGTAGTAGATAACGTGGATCAGGATGGATCTCCAATTTTAACCAATTTGTCTGCAAGGCTTCTCTTGCTAATTCTGCTGCCAGGATGGCTTCTTTTGCGTTACGCACTCCGGAGGTATTAGGCAAAAGATTGACTTGATTAGATTGAATAGTTTCTATGAGACCATCCTTTGACACTTTTAAATCGACGCGTTTAAGTGCAACCGTAACAAGTTCACTACCAGAGGCTTTAATCGCTTCGCTCATAGCAGTATTATTACTGAATTTGCCAGTGCCAAGGAAGAGTCGTGAACTAAAAATTTTATCGCCTATTTTTAAAGAATCCATTCTAAAATTTGTTTAAGTAAGTCTTGAAATTAGTTAAGGCATTTGCATCTGCGAGAGCTGATGAAAGAGCAATTCCACAATTTTCTAAAGATGAATGCAAAGGTAGGTCTCTTTCACTAATTCCACCTATTAATACAACAGGTAAATCTTGTTTAAAGTTTGTTATTATTTTGATAGTATTTTCCCAGCCTAAAACCGGATTATGATCCTTTTTAGTGGTGGTAGGGTAAATTGGACCTAAGCCTGAATAATCGACGCCATGGTGAAAGGCTTCCTGCAAATCAGAAAGGCTATTGGATGAGGTTCCAATAATTTTATCACTGCCAAGAATTTGTCTTGCCTCCGTTAAGGAACCATCCTTTCTTCCTAAATGAACTCCGTCAGCATCAATTTCCTGACAAAGCCATAAATGGTCGTTAATAATGAAACTTGCATGGTGTTTTTGACATAGTTCTTTCAATTCAAATGCCTCCTTGATCAAACCATTTTTTGCTTCGGTAGTTAAGTCTTCCGTTTTTAGTTTTCTGCGAAATTGTACCCAAGTCAAACCTGCCTCTAAAAGCAGTCGAGTTTGTTCGTATAATGCTACTCCAGCTAGCTGAGGTGGGCTAATAAATTGAAGTTTGGCGATTTTAGAACTATTCATTGGACAAAATTAAGATACAAGGTGGGAAACCTTATGTTTTCGGCATTTAATTTTAAACAGCATTCCATTAAATTTGTTTCAAACGAACTACTATGATTCTGTCATTACAAAATGCAAATATTTACCAAGGAGCCTCTGTGATTTTAAGCAATGTGAATATTCAGTTGCAAAAGGGAGAATTTGTTTATCTAATTGGAAAAACAGGATCTGGTAAAAGTAGTTTGTTAAAAACATTGTATGGTGATTTGCATTTGCAAACAGGAACAGGAGAGGTTTGTGGCTTTGATTTGAAATCTATCACTTGGAAGAATGTTCCTTTTCTTCGCCGTAAACTTGGCATTGTCTTTCAAGATTTTCAATTATTGACAGATCGCAATGTGTATCAGAATTTGGCTTTCGCTTTAGAGGCCATTGGTTGGCAGGATAAGAAAGCAATTGAAGCGCGTATTAATGAAGTTTTAGATTTAGTAGGATTACGCACAAAAGGGTTTAAAATGCCGTATGAATTGTCTGGTGGCGAACAACAGCGTGTTGTAGTAGCGCGTGCATTATTGAATCATCCAGAATTGATTCTCGCAGATGAGCCAACAGGTAATTTAGATCCTGAGACAAGTGATGAAATTATTCAGCTATTGATGAAAATCGCTAAAGAGTCCAATACTGCGATGTTAATTGCGACGCACGATTATATGATTATGCAGAAGTTTCCTTCTAGAACTATTAAGTGTGAAGGTGGACATTTATTGGAATCAGGCATGGATAGTGTTAATCAGCATATCACTAATATGACAAACACAGAGCCAATCAGTGTTGCTACGCATGTTGTTGATATACAAATCGAAACATCAGCACCAGCAGCACCAGTAGCTCCATCAATCGAAGTTCCTAAGGAACCTACCGGAGGGGATTTTGATAAATTCTAAGCTTGGGTTGGAAAAAGTTTTTCTTCGACTAATTGACAAATAATATGTCCAATTAAAATGTGACATTCCTGGATTCTTGGAGTATCGTTGGAAGGAACATTTAATAAGTGTTTTGAATGATCCTTCATTTTTCCGCCTCCATTTCCTGTCATTGAAATAGTGATCATTCCTTTTTCTTCGGCTTTTTCTAAAGCTTTTACTACATTTTTAGAATTACCAGAAGTCGAAATGCCAACTAGAATATCTCCTTTGCGACCGCATCCTTCAATCATTCGACTGTACACCACATCATAACTATAATCATTCGCTACGGCAGTCATGTAAGAGCTGTTCACATGCAAGGCCTCTGCATATAACGGAGCTCGGTCGGTATAAAATCGGCCGCTTAATTCAGCTGCAATATGTTGTGCATCTGCAGCACTACCACCATTTCCGCAAAACAATACTTTGCCACCATTTTGTAAACAAGCTACCATGTCTTCTGCAACAGCTTCAATGGTAGTCATTAAAAAAGGATCCGTCAATAATTTCGTCTTAACGTCTATTGATGCTTTGATTAATTCTTCGATGGTAGTCTTCATTTTCTTCTTTATTACAATCAAAGATAGAAATTTATACTTTTAGTTCTTTAAGATTTCTTCTATTCCCGACCATAATTCTCTTCTAGCAACAAGGGATACTTCGATATCTGAAACAATAGCTGCAATGTCTGAATTTCCTTCCGCAATTAATTCAATTAACATCTCCTTCGCTAACACTTTGTGATGATCACCATCCACTTCGATATGACGATCTAGGTAATATTTGAATTGATCAATTTTGTTGGGAAATTGCTTGTTGATGTCATTCACTAAGCTGTAGAACATGTTTGGAATAAGATCTTCTCTGCCATAAGTAAAAACAGCCGCTTGTGTTGCTATGTCAGTATTGTTGATTATGCCAAAAGTTGTTTTGACAAATTTTTGGGCTGCAACAGGTGTTTGTCCTACTTCAAAAGCTTCTTCTAAGCTGCTACCAGTTTTTAATGCCGCGATGAATTTTTCAATGCCTTCTGTTTTGGCGCCTGCTTGACGCATGGCTGCTAGATACATTTCAAAGTGGCTCATTCTAACGCCATTTGCATCCACATCTGATTCTTCTCCACAAACGATTTCATTAATTAAATAACGCGTGTTTGCATTTCCTTTTGGGAGCCAAGGTATCACAGTGCATGTCAAATGCATTTGTAAACTTTTCAATAATGACATAAAGTCGAAGACGGCATAGACATGATGTTCCATAAATATTTTTACATCATCTAGCGACTTTAATTGACTGTATAACGTGTGCGATACAATCTGTTCTCTTGTGGTACTGATCTTATTTTCAATTAAGTCTAAATTAGCGTTCATCTTATAATTTATTGAGCTTGTGATTGATGGTGCTGACAATAGCCATTCGCGTTTTTAGTGTGGTTCTTACAAGGGTTGCCAGCTTTTGTAGTTCCCTTACAGATAGTAGATTCATGCGAATAATTCTTTTGATTGCTTGAAGAACTATGCTGTCCCTTAGAAACAAAATCCCATTGCTGAATGTTTACCGTTGATTCAATTTTATTTTCTAAGGAGTCACTGAGGCCTTCAAAAAAATTAAGACCAGATATTTTCTCAATATTATCAATGCTGGTTGCATAGCTCGTTAAGTTTGAATGGAGCGCATGATTCTCCATGAGGAAACCAATAGCTTTCGCTTGCCCATTATCACTAGTTAAAATGATTTTATAAAATTGTTTAGGCACCAGCACATGGTCATGACCAATACTCCCGCTCGCGCTAGTTAAAACCGGTCCTGTGATAACAGTCACATATTCGTACAAAGCGGCCCAATCACGGACCTGCTCTTCTAACTCTTTCCATTTTCCTCGATTGAATGAAGGGTCTTGCGGAGTCATATTGCTATAATAAAACGACTCTTCCATTGCGGTTCTACTCCAACTGAAATCTGCTGCCGGAGCAAGATGACCTCTATCAAATCCACTATGAGAATAGTCTAGATCGTCGGCAGAGCCTTGCTTAACTAAGGGGTCAGTTTCGAAGTTATTGCTTCTATGGTATGGGCCATTTAAATGATCATCTGTTAGGGTATAAGCTACCCACGCAGCTTGTTCTGCTTCATCAACATAATACAATTCGTAAGCTTGGTGTTGGATGAACTGCCCCTTTAAAGTGCATTTTGGTAGTAGTTTTTCGTCCGGGATCGGATTGTGGTCGAATTCTTCAGACAATAAATTGCTGTCGCTTCGTGTTGCAGATGCAATGTCGCTAGTAGAAGTACTACTATATTCTTCAGTTGAATTAGACCTTAGAGTATTGCTTTGTTGCGCGTTGCCTTTTTGAAATAGAAAGTGGTAGCAAATCCAGATGATGAAAATTGCAAGTAAGGAGAATAATAAAAATTTAAAAAAGGAGCGCATAAACCTTTGAATTATAGTTTCAAAGATATTAATAACTTAAGCTCCGAACAAACCGCTTACAATTTCAGCTTCCTGTTCGCGCGGATTATTGATGATATCATCCATTAATACTGGGTAAGAGGATTCGTCTAATAATGCTTGTGAAGTTCGAGTGGTAACTACTTTACCATCTTGCAAGGTATAACTAAAGTCCCATCCCAAAACCATTACGCGAATTCCTAAGCCATTTAATTTGCGCACCAATGGAACATAGTCGGTATCGCCCGCCATCAAACAAACAATGTCAAACTTTTTCAAGATCGCTAGTTCAAATGCTTCAAGTGCAAACCATACATCGATTCCTTTCTCTACCGTTCTGCCTGATTTGTGGTCGAATTGCAGCGGGTATACGTGTTGTACAATGCCGTTATACATGAATAGGTCGTCACGATAGCGCTCGTTTGTCATCCATTTCAAACGTTTGGCTTCCTCGGGCATCATTTGATTGAGCTGAGAAGTATTATAGCGGCCTCTAAACCAATGTGTTTCTACAATCTTACAATAGCAACTATCCACTCCTTCTGATTTTGCCACCTCCTCTTTAATGAATTCTGTTAAACCAGAGAAGGAAAGATACTGCTGACGTGGGTGTTGAAATTTATAATACTCAGTGATGGTCATGAAAAAATTTCCATCGAGAAACGTAGCGATTTTTAAGGTTTTGTTATTCATCTATAAAACAATTGTAATATCTAATAAGACCCAACTAGACAAAAGTAATCACAAGCGCATAGCTTTATTAAGAATTTTTAAAAGATTCCTTAATGAAAATTAAACGTAGTAGGTTCTCTTGAGGTTAGGTATAGTTATTTTTTTTAAACTGATTTGAACTGTCATAATTTTTAGCCAAAATGCTATCTTTAAGAGGTGGAAAGTCAATTAAGAGAATTTTGTAGACGCCTTCAAACGAATCTTCCCAAAGAGGAGTGTCGCTTCTTATTGGCTTTTAGTGGCGGAGTTGATTCCGTCGTGTTGGCACAACTTCTTCTTGAATTGGGGCTACCATTTGAACTAGCGCATGTTAATTATCAATTAAGAGGGGAGGAGTCAGCAGTGAATAGTCGCTTTTGTCAAGCGTTTGCAAAAAAGAATGATTTAAAATTGCATTTAAAGGTTGTTACTGACGAAGAAAAAAGAGTATTGGAAAGTGAAAATCTGCAAGCTGCCGCTCGGGATATACGTTATCGTTGGTTTAAGGATTTGCTGCAAGAGAATAATTTAGATTTATTGTTAACAGCGCACCATGCCGACGATCAAATAGAAACGGTTTTATTACATCAGTTTCGCGGTGCTGGTTTGCAAGGATTGAAAGGGATGAATTATCATTCTGGTAATCATTTGCGTCCCTTACTTGATTTTTATAAAGCTGAAATAGAAAATCTAGCTTTAGAAAATAAATGGGAGTGGAGCCAAGATTCGAGCAATTTTAAAGACGATTATAATCGAAATTTTGTTCGTAATCAATTGGTGCCGATGATTGAATCGCGGATTCCAGCCTTTAAGAAGACGATGCTTCAAAATGTTGAGGTTTGGAAAGATGAAGCGTCGCTAATGGATTTTTTTCTACAACAGTTTTTAAAAGCTAATTTGATTACTACCCAATTTGGTGAGTATCTGACCTTGGAAGCGTTAAGATCCATTCCTGCCTTTCGAAGTATCCTACATGCGTGGATTGGAAATTTAGGGTTTAATGAGTCTAATTATAGGCAATTGCAACAAGTTTATGAATCCTATGATGGTGAACGTAAGATTTTATTGCATGGTGGGGAGTTGCGCCTTTTGCGTGATCGATTAGAATTAGTATATCAGAATAATGTCCTTAAAACTCGATTGGAATTTTTATTGGACATTCACGACGGTATCGAACAGCATATTGTTGATGACAGCACTACGTATAATGTCTGTGTGAGGAATGAAAATGAAGCTTCAAGTTCTAAATTCATTATCTACTTGGACAAAGCCGAAATAGGTAAACAATTGACGATAAGAAGGTGGCGCGAGGGAGATAAAATTCGTCTAAGAGGATTAAACGGTTCCAAAAAGTTAAGTGATTTATTTGTCAGTCATAAGTACGACCGAAATTCTAAAGAACAGGCTTTGGTGGTAGAACTAGACGCTAAGATAATTGCTGTGTGGCCATTGCGAGTAGCCGAGGGCTTTGACCAAAACAAAAAAGGCCAACTTCGATTAGAAATTGACCTTTTAGAAAGTATTTAATTTTAAGGATTACCTTAGATAATATCGAAAGCTTTTCCTGCGAATGCAACTACGAAAGGAAGGAAAATCCAAAAGCCTGCTGGCATATAAACAAGCATAGCAATCATAGCAACTAGAGAAATTACAGTGCCGATGGCAAATAAACCGCGGTTATTTTTAGGATTAGACATTTTTAGGCGTTTTTGATTTAATGCAAAATTAGTAAATTTTCGTAATCTTCAAAATCTTCTAGAATTTACGAAGCCGAAATCGCAAAAGCAATTTCGGCTTGTAATTGAGGAGGAGTAATTCCTGTTAGACTATGAGTCGTCATAGCCTGGGTGATTCGAATGTATCTTAACGGCTAGCCAATAATGTTGGACGGCCTGTATTTGTAGAGAAAAGGAAGGATTGGTTATTAATGTCAATTTTTACCACTTCTTCGTTAGCGGCATTTTCTAATGAAGCATTGCTAGGCACTCTTTGCATGTACAAAAACTGATAGCTATTTGCTGCGTCTTTCTTGAAAAAGTATTGGTATTCGCCTTTAGTAACCTGTGTCAAGGAGTTGCTACTTACCACCGCTCCTGGCGACAAAAACGAAGGGGTATTATCTACACCGTTAGTATTTGTTAAACTTGATTTTGCAAAACTTGAGGCAAAAGAAAAAATTAGAAGTAGAGCTATTGAAAAGCTAAGTACTACGCGTGCAATTTTTGTTTTCATGACCTTGTATTTTGTTGTGATTAATGTCTGATGCAATGATATCACACAAATGGGGTCTATGAAATCCGTAGAAATAACGGTTCTTATAGTGGTTTACGCAAAAGTATTAAGTGGAATTACGTAGAAATCGAATTATTACATCGAATTGAATGGCCCATACAAATTGAAAACATATTTCTTTGGGCTGCCAAAGGCGTACAGCAAAGCGATTTCAAAGCCGCCCTGTACTTGTGAGGCTTTTCTTAAACTAGATAAATTCAAATCATAGCTAAAACCCATTCGCCAATTGGCATATTTAATACCAAAATGGGGAATCAAAGCATCCCAGTTGGAATTGCTAAGTGAAAGGCGCATTTGAGTGCCCCATATAAAATACGTTGTAGACGCAATCTTATAGCTTTTTAAGAAACCTAAATTATATTCTTGTGCTTTGTTTTGCGTTTGGAAGTTTACTAATATTCTCCAATACTTTTTCGCATCCACATAATGATCAAAAGCCAAATAGGAAGTGTATCTGGGCTGTAATTGATTTGCTGTATTTAAAAAGCTCTCTTTGGGTTTTAATAAATTAAAATAGGCTGCACCTACAAAAAGTTTGTTCTTTTGATTCTTAAACGATTTGGTATATCCCATCCCAAAATGCGCATTGGCATAAAGGATTTGATTGTTGTTAAATGATTCATTGGATGGCATCGTTGGATCGAAAGTTCCCGAACCATTATTGTATTGGTTGTTAACCAACAATTGCGTGTAATCGATTTTTCGCTGCGAAATTCCTGCCTGCAATCCAAAAGACAAACGATTGTATTTATTCAGGTATAACTGATAAGCACCCGAACCCATGATGGTTAAATTGGAAAGCTTGCCTAGGCCACTTCGATCATAAAACAAAATACCCCCATAGGCGAAATAGTTTTTCTCACTTGCTGTGCTACCTTTAAGGATGTATTTATCTTCCTTTAGAGCAACATCATAGGAAATTGCTCCGGTCTGAAAGGGTTGATTACTAACGGAGTACCATTGATTTCTGTAAATAGCCGAAAAGCGATATAATTCACTGAAACTTCCGGTTAGCGACGGATTTTGCGTGAGAGGAGAGAGGTAGTATTGGGAGAAATGAATATCCTGCGCATTTACAGCCTCGTTGAATATAAACAGGCTTATGACTAGAAAAAGGTAGCTGCGCGCATTTTTCATTAGTACAAATATAATATTAACCTTTATTGTCGACTGATTTTTATTCAATTAGTCTTATTTTTTTTCGACTTTTGTGTAATGGAAAACGCGGTTCAGCTAGAACAGGAAGATTTATTTGTACATCGACAATTTACCATTGATCGCGGTCAAGAGCCGTTGAGAATTGATAAATTCTTAATGGGCCGAATTGAAGGGATTAGCAGAAACAAAGTTCAAATAGGAATCGAAGCCGGTAATGTATTAGTGAATGGACTTCCTACGCGAAATAATTATAAGGTAAAGCCAAACGATTTAATAACAGTAGTTTATAGCGAAGAGCCGGTTGATTATTTTCTCATACCAGAGAAAATGGATCTGAATATTGCTTACGAAGATGACTATATAGCAATCGTTAATAAACCTGCTGGAATGGTCGTTCATCCTGGTGTCGGTAATTTTAATGGCACCTTAGTAAATGGGTTATTGCATTATTTTCTTTTTCAAAAACGTGGTTTAGATTGGGACGGTGTTAAAGCGCTTTCGGATGAAGAAAAGGCTATTTTAAAAGGAGTTCGTCCTTTTTTAGTACATCGCATTGATAAAATGACCTCTGGTTTGTTGGTGGTAGCGAAGGAAGAAAGAGCCATGGAGTTGTTAAATCATCAGTTTTTCCATCATACTATTGATCGTAAATATATTGCCTTGGTATGGGGAAATCTTCAGGATGATTCTGGAACCATACGTGGAAATATTGGAAGAAGTGCTACCGATAGACAGAAGTTCTGCGTTTATCAAGAAGAAGATAAAGGGAAACACGCCGTAACGCATTATAAAGTGTTAGAGCGTTTCGGCTACGTTACTTTAATAGAATGTCAGTTAGAAACAGGACGCACGCACCAAATTCGTGTGCATTTCTCGCATATCGGACATCCGCTTTTTGCAGATGATACTTATGGTGGAGATAGGATAGTTAAAGGGACCATCTATAGCAAATACAAACAGTTCGTTGAAAATTGTTTCTCCCTTTGTAATCGTCAAGCCTTACATGCAAAGTCGCTAGGCTTCATTCATCCTCATACAAAGGAAAAAGTGTTTTTCGAGTCGGACTTACCGCAAGATATGATCCAAGTGATTTCGAAGTGGAGGACTTATGTAAGTGCGCTTAATGAATAGTCCATCTTAAGCCGGCATAAAGTAGTCTGCCAGTTACGGGTCCCCAATTGTAGTTTGCATCGAAATAGGTACCAGTAGGTTCATTCAAATACAACAGGATATTGTTTTGCTTGAAATTGCTCAAGTTTTCGCCTCCGACATAATACTCCCAATCTTTTACTGTATAGGTTATTTGACCTAGATGTCTGAAGTAATTCGGACTGTAATCCCCAATGTTTTGCATAGTACTTAATCCTTCATAATGCGGTAGACGTTGGCGCCCCACCCATTGTGTAGTGAAATCGAACTTCCACTTTTGATTTTTAGTTGAATAAGCAATATTGAATAAAGCTCTATGTTTTGGAACGAGCATTACTTGAGTCATCACACCTCTTTGCATCCACTGCACATCGGTATTTTTGTAGGCAAGACGCACGAAAAGGTTGTCGATGATTTTAAGAAACGCTTCCACTTGTAAAGCTTTACTGAAGGAGTTTCCTTTCAAATTATAAACCAATGTTTGATAGGGCGAAAAGTCCATATCAACTACAATTTGATTCGTGAAATGGGTATAGAAATAATCGACACTAAATAGGTTGTCGCCTTTCCATTTAATCGAATAATTAATACCGTAGTTCTCGCACTGTTCTGGTGCTAACAATGGGTCGAGCTGCACCAAGCGTCGGGTAGTATTCAACACGCCAGGGTTTTCTGCCAATAAAAATTTGCTTTTAAATCCACTTCCTGCAGAAAGTCGAATGCTTTGATTGGCCGCAAGTGAGTACCGGAGATGTAATCGTGGCGTATAAATCCATTTATTAATGCGCGACTGGTGATCCATTCTTTGTCCAATGAGCAAGGACCATTTATCATCTGATGAAACATAACTATACTCTAAGAAAGCTCCTGGAATCGTTTCTTTTACTACCTGCTTATAGTTTTCGGAAGCGGAAGTAAATCCTTCTTCATAATCCTGCTTTATAAAACTTATACCGTCTTTAAAGCTGTGGCCTGTGCCTTCAAATTCGTATTGATGAATGGCGTTAAAATAAAAGGATTGATCAATACCTGTATAGTATCTAGAGCCGAAAAATCCTTCTTGATTTTGGAAATTGTATTGTGTTTGAAAGCCAATTCCATGCGATCCGCAATCATTCAATCGAATACTTGTTTTGTTGAAACCATCTATTTTGTTTGCTCTTAATCCGAAGGCATAAATATTGGCTGAGATTTTGTTTAATACAGGGTAGGCTGTACTTTGTCCTCCCCAACGTAACTGACCGTTTGCTTTTATACCAAACATGGTTTCAACCCTTTTATAAGAATCATATTTCCAGCGATGGATCAGGCTATACTGACGGATTTGTGGTGTTCTGACGAAGTTGTTGTAAAATTCTTTTTGGTATTCAAATCTGCTGGCGTGTGCTTCTAATAAAGTACTCCAACGTTGATTTACTTTAAATGCCTTATGAAGATTTATTTCTTGGCGATTAAATGAATTGGCATATGCATTTATTATCAGTTTATCTGCTTTTTCAGGCTTTTGCAATTCAACATCAATTTGCCCGCTCATACTTTCGAAGCCATTCACTACGCTTCCAGGTCCTTTGTTTACATAAATAGCGTCAATAAAAGTAGCAGGTATTTGTTCTAATCCAAACCATTGATTTAATCCTCTAACGCCAGGCAATTGATCATACATGATTTGAACGTAGGTGCCGGCTAGACCTAACATTTGAATTTGTTTGGTACCCGTAACTGGATTGCTATAACCAACTTCAACTGTAGCAGAACTTTCAAAGCTCTCTGCCAAATTGCAACAGGCGTTTTTCTTCAATTCTGTCAACCCCAGTTTTTCTTCGTTAATAGTTGATTTTAGACGAATGGAAGTGCCATTCTCAACAGACTGTATTTTTAGCTCGCCAAGATTCTTTCGTAGTGGTTGATTTGTCGTATCCTGAGCATTCAGATTAAAGCCGACTATTAGTATAAACAAGGAAGCGAGTGTCGTAAATTTCATAAGCTTACTTTTGGGCTCTTTGTAGTAAGAGCAATGCAATGAGGGTAAACAAAATATTCGGTATCCAGGTTCCCAAAATTGGATTTAATCCGGCTTGATTAGCAAATGTGGTACTCATTTGCATAAAGAGTACATAACTTGCACTCAGTAAAAGGCCTATTGCAATCGAACTTCCTGTGCCGCCTCGAGATTTTCTACCTCCAACTGCAACACCGATAAGAGTCATTATTAGTAAGGAATAACAAGCAGCTGTTCTTCTGAATTTTTCTACATAAAACAATTGTAAATTGTCGGCACCACGTGCTTCCTCTTGCGCAATAAAGCGGTCGATTTCAGGGGTACTCATGGCCTCTTTTGTTTCCTTCTTTCTTTCGAAATCGTTAGGCGTGATCGGATAATGTTCAATCTTACTTTCTTCGAATACAAAATTTTCAGTCCCTTTCTTCCAATCACGAATCCGTACATTATAAAGCTTCCAAGCTTTCTCCGCATAGTCCCATTCAATTCTGTCAGCAGAAACTTTTTCCATTAATTTTCCATTGGCATACTTTTCATAAGAGAATTTATAACCTTCGTTTTCACGATGATTATAATTTTCAAGAAACAGAAAATCGTTAGATGAAAGTCTTATGTGAATGTTTTGATCTGACGACTTGTATCCGCCCGGGAAATAAGTGCTTTCGAAGGCTAATTTTTTGGCGTTCGAATAAGGGACTACATAGTGGTTAGCAAAAAACAAAAGTATCGCTAAAAAAATGGACGTGACTAGGTAAGGGACGAGTAGCCTGTAATAGCTCACACTATTACCCAACATTCCAATTATCTCGCTTTGCCCAGCTAATTTGGAGGTGAAAAATAATACTGCTATAAATACGAAAAGCGGAAATAGGATTGCGCCTATCCATGGGATAAACGGCAGATAATAATTTGAAATAATAAGACTCAACGGGGCTGCAGAGCGCACAAAGTCGTCCACTCTTTCTACCAAATCAATAATGATTGCAACGGTAAAAAAAAGTGCAAGCGAGAAGAAAAAGGTTCCGAGGAACTTTTTAATGATGTAGCGATCTAGGATAGTCACCTTTCAAAGATACTGCTTATAATTTGGTGCCCAACTGTGCTACCATTTTATTTTTCCAATGGTAAAAATCGCCTGCTATAATATGTTTTCTTGCTTCTCTCACTAATTCTAAATAGAACGTAAGATTATGAACACTCGCAATACTTGCCCCTAACATTTCTTGTTCCTTATTGAGGTGATATAAGTAGGCTTTTGTGTGGTTTTTACTCAATGGACTTTCAGAATTCGCATCTATTGGATTGAAATCATTGGCCCATTTTTTATTGCGAATATTGATAACACCTTCCCAAGTAAATAAAAGTCCATGACGTGCATTTCTTGTTGGCATTACGCAATCAAACATGTCGATTCCTAAAGCGATATTTTCTAGAATATTGATTGGAGTTCCAACACCCATTAAATAGCGAGGTTTGTCCTCGGGTAGAATATTGCAAACTAATTCCGTCATTTTATACATCTCTTCCGCTGGCTCACCAACACTCAAACCTCCGATTGCGTTACCTACACGACCTTGTTCTGCGATGAATTCTGCAGATTGTTTTCTTAATTCAGGGTAGGTACTTCCTTGGACAATTGGGAATAAATTTTGTTCATAGCCATAAAGGGGAGTCGTCTGGTCGAATCGTTCGCAACAGCGTTTCAGCCAACGATGTGTCATCTCCATCGATTTTTTTGCGTATCTAAAATCACAAGGCCATGGTGTACATTCGTCGAATGCCATAATAATATCTGCGCCAATTTTACGTTGGATATCCATCGCATCTTCTGGGCTAATCATATGTTTCGATCCGTCGATATGAGATTGGAAGCGTACGCCTTCTTCTTTGATTTTGCGGGTGCTTGACAAAGAATACACTTGATACCCTCCACTATCTGTTAAAATGGGACCATTCCAGTTCATGAATTTATGCAATCCACCAGCTCCTTGTAATACTTCTAGCCCAGGACGTAAGTAAAGATGATAGGTGTTCCCAAGAATAATTTGTGCTTTTATGGGGTCTTTTAGGTCTTCCTGGCGGATGGTTTTTACGGTAGCCCTCGTTCCTACAGGCATAAATATCGGCGTTTCTATATCTCCATGCTCAGTACTTAGTACAGAGGCGCGCGCTTTCGAGAGATTATCAACAGCAATTCGTGTAAATTTCATAAGGAATAAATTGGTGACGAAGGTAGAGAATTTTAGCTTTGTAATATGATGCAAATTAATTGGAATTTAATTCAGAGCATATTATGGTATGCATTGATCGGGGTTGGTGGGGTGCAATTATTCTACTATCTGGTATTGTTCAGTCGCTTCGTTTTTTTTAGTTCAAAGCGTAAAGAGTCTCCTAATTCTGCTCCGCCAGTGAGCGTCATTATTTGTGCAAAGAATGAACTGGATAATTTGCAGAAAAATTTGAGTATCGTTTTGGAGCAACAGTATCCTACATTTGAAGTGATTGTTGCCAACGACAATTCTGAAGATGGAACGGATGATTTTCTGGCAAATTTAAAAATGCAATATCCGCATTTAAAAGTTGTTCATATACGTCAGGAGTCGAGAACCTTTAAGGGAAAGCGTTTGGCCTTGTCCTTAGCTTTAAAGGCGGCTAGTTATGAATGGTGTGTTTTTACCGATGCTGATTGTGCGCCTACTAGTCCTTCTTGGTTATTTACCATGCAACGCAATTTTCATTCAAATAAAGGGCTTGTTTTAGGTTATGCGCCTCATTATAAAGCAGGTGGATTTTTAAATAAATGCATCCGTTTTGAAACATTTTGGACGGCTTTTCAGTATCTAAATTTTGCAATGAGTGGTATCCCATATATGGGCGTTGGTAGGAATATGGCCTATCGTAAACAGCTGTTCTTTGATAATAAAGGGTACATTCAACAACCAAATGTAATTTCTGGCGATGATGATTTATTCGTGAATAAAATTGCCAAGGGTAGCATAACGAGTGTTGAAATTGATTCTAAAACTTTCATGTATTCAAATCCGAAGAGAACTTGGAACGACTGGATGTGGCAAAAACGTCGTCATTTAAGTACAGGTAAATTGTATCGGGGTATTCATAAGTTTTTGTTAGGAGCACAGTCATTAACACATACTTTGTTTTACGTGCTATTAATTGCGCTTTTGGCTACTGGTTTTAATTGGCAATGGGTTTTAATAGCTTACGGAGTTCGTTTCCTAATTCAGTTGATTGATTTTTCAGTGGCTATGTATAAACTGAAAGAATTAGACTTGCTTTGGTTGTTCCCTTTATTCGATCTTTTGCTTATCGTTTATAATATAGTTATGTTACCTGCTGTGATTAAAAAGCCTTCAAATAAATGGAAATAAATCCTAATTTCTCAGAACGTTCGAAAGATGATTTTCAATTGGTGCAAAGTGCAATCAATGGAACAAATCCTCGTGCATTTGAGCGTCTGTTAATTAAATACAAGGATTCTGTTTATTATTTAATCCTGAAGATGGTTAATAATCGAGAAGACTCTGAGGATCTTACCATGGAGGTTTTTGAGAAGATTTTTACCAATATTTCTCATTATAATTCGCAATGGGCCTTTAGCACTTGGTTGTATAAAAGTGCGACCAATCACGCGATTGATTTTTTACGCAAGAAGCGTTTAGAAACTACTTCTATTGATGAGTCACGTACGAATGAAAAGGGAGACAAATTAGATCGTAGTTTTAAAATAGCTTCTGAAGCAATGACTCCGGAAGAAGTTTTAATTAAGCAGCAAAGAGTGGAGCATATGCAAGAGACCTTATCAAAACTAGCTCCGAAGTACAAGCAGTTGATCGAAATGCGCTATTTCCAAGAGCTGAGTTATGAGGAAATCGCTGAACAATTAAATATTCCTTTAGGGACGGTTAAGGCGCAACTTTTCCGTGCTAAAGATTTTCTTCTAGCCTTATATAAAAAGAACCCCAATGGATGATACTATTGAAGTGTTGATACGTCAGCATTTCCCAGATGTGACAGATAAGCAAATGCAGCAATTCTTGGCACTTAAAGATTTGTATTTAGAGTGGAATGCCAAAATTAATGTCATTAGTAGAAAGGATACAGATTCCTTCAATGAACATCACCTATTACATTCTCTAGGCTTAGCTGTATGTATGAAATTTGAAGATGGAGCGAAGGTCTTAGATATTGGAACAGGAGGAGGCTTTCCTGGAATTCCATTAGCTATTTTATTTCCGAATGTACAGTTTGTTTTAGCAGACAGTATCGGTAAAAAGATTAAAGTTGTAGAGGAAGTGGCCACAGCAATTGGTTTAACCAATGTACGAGCGATACATAGCAGAGTAGAGGATATTCATGAAAACTTCGATTTTACCGTGTCGCGTGCCGTTACCCGCTTAGGGGCGCTTATGCAATTCTCTTTGCCTAAGTTAAAACAGAATAAAACGAAGATAATGGGCACTTGGAATAAAGTGACTCCTTTATATAGAGGTATCGTATGTATAAAAGGCGGTGATTTGGAAGAGGAAATTTCCGAAGCGAATTATCCAGTTTTTGAATGCAAAATGTCTACTTTTTATAAGCAGGAATTTTTCGAGACTAAAAAAGTGCTCTTAGTTAACTGCTAATATTATTTAGGGACAATTAAAGTCTGGTAGGCTGGAGAATTATAACTCGCATAGCCACACCAAACGCCTAAGCCGCCAACGATATTCGTTTTTACATTACCTGGAGACGCGTAGGGATTGCCTGTATTTTGATTTGCATAATCTAAGGTCTTCCAAAAGTCGTAGACATTCTTGTCTATTTGAACAATTTTCACGGTGATGGTATCTCCCTTTCTAAATAAGCCGTAGTTTTTGAAGGCCACTGAATCCGGAAGGGTTTTGTCAATACCGCGAAGAACACGTACGTTGTAAGTAGTACCGTTTACAAAATTGTCGTC
>JACCDK012058574.1_pt1 | contig 20282 bp, 20 predicted proteins | sample 7445871 | NCBI WGS metagenome assembly JACCDK01 (sample SAMN15323436, study PRJNA562643) | freshwater metagenome | isolation source: river surface water | place: USA:Blue River Watershed | collected 2017-08-15
ACCATGCGCGTTGCTCGGGACTTTTGTTCCTTTGCGAGGTCTTTCACGGCCGAGGTATGGCAACAGGCGCCACAAAGGCCGTGAAAGACCTCGAAAAGGAACAAAAGTCCCGAGCAATGCGCATGGTCCGCGACTCAATCGACGGAGCTCTCCTTGACCTAACCACTTTCTACCGTGATGTCTTGATGGTGCAAATAGGTACTGCAGATTCGATGATTAATTCAGACATACGGCTTGAGATAGAAAGCTACGCATCAAGTGTTCCAGCCTATACAGCAGTCCAAAAGATAAGCGCCATTTTGGAAGCTCGAAACCATCTGGCTAGGAATGCAGCCCCCTTGGTGACTTGTGAGGCCCTAATGTGCGACCTTGCGCGTAAATAAGCGGCTTCTGAAGCCCTTAGTGATGGTCAGCACCACCCCTTGTGATGGTGCAGAATTCCACCATGCGCCTTGACCATGTTTCTTATGTGACTTCCCACGAACAACTAGCAGACACCGTGCAACGCCTAGGGTCACGTCTTGGTAGCACCTTTGTCGATGGGGGAATTCACCCACGATTTGGAACACGTAACTTCACTGCACCATTGAAGAACGGTCAGTACATCGAAGTGGTTTGTCCGCTTGATCATCCAGCAACTGAACAAACTCCTTGGGGCAAAGCAGTTTCAAAGAAAGCCAACGAAGGCGGCGGTTGGTTTACGTGGGTGTTTAGTACCAAAGACATTGCACCGATTGAGGCAAAGTTTGGCCGCAAGGCAACCGAAGGCCATCGCACACGCCCCAACGGTTCAGATTTAAAGTGGAAGCAAATTGGGGTAAAAGAAATTGCAGATACTCGCGAATTTCCGTTTTTTATCCAATGGCTCTCAGCCGATCATCCATCACAAGATGGGACACCGATAGCAGAAATAGAGAAGATTGTTATCGCCGACGATCATCAACTCTCAGATTCTTGGTTCAAAGAAGAAATTCTCAGTTCGCTGGAGGATGTCGATATTGAATGGGTAGCGTCAGCGACCAACGATAATCAGGCAGGGATTCTTGCAGTGCACCTCTTAACTCTATCCGGTGTTGTAGTGCTTGACTAGTTTTCATCAAGTGAGCAATTTAGAGGCGTAGTAAACCTTTTTTCAACAAAGGAATAAATAAAGTGGTTTCCGATAATTCCTTGTCACGTTGTACAATTTGTGGCTTGCTTGACTTTTTTGATTTAAGTTCTGAGAGTGAATGTTATCTATTTGAATTGGCTCGAAAATACCTGAAGAGCCATTTTGCTCGGACAAAAATCTGGTTTCTTACACGGAACGATGATGGAACCACAGGAACTTGATACCCTTTCCACTCAATAGATTCTTCAGATATATTGGATATGTAAGTTTCAAAAGCATGAATGCAGTTTTTGCGAAGATCCTGAGGTATATGTTTAAGGAGTGCCAGCCGGTCAAAAAAATCTGTGGAATCCCTTTTGACTATCAATTCACTTAAATCTCCCAGCAAAACTTCTTCGGCGATGCCAACCCGTGTAGTGATTGGGAGAGTCCCAACGCCTAAAGCCTCAAGAATGGGCAAACCTGTTCCTTCATGCTCAGAACACACCAAAAGAATGCTATTTTTGGCAATCATCTCAACAGTAATCGCATTACTGTGTCTTTCAAGAACTGTATCCACCACAGTAAATTCAAAGCCTAACCTTGCATTATTGGACTTGGTAATTAGAGGTTTGAGCACCTTTTCTAGCCCTTTGTGGTCGCGATAGCCAAAATTTTCCCCCCACCGACTATTTCCCACCCAAATAACTGAATTATCCACTTTTGTTAGAGTTCGACAACTTCTAACTAGTTCAAGATTAGGAATATCGTGAAGAATATCTGGCGAATGATGAATTCCAAAGTGAAGGTCATACTTTGACTTTAAATCTTTCGATGTGACTGAATAACCGTGAACTGCCGCCAAAGCATTTTCTTCTTTCTGAAAATATCTTTTTTCAAGGCCCAAATAATCAGGCACTAACAAGTGCAAATAAGCCTTTTCAATCAATTTTGAGTAAGCACGACTGAATCCATTGAGTTCGAAACCTTCCCAAAGTAATCCACGCCAAGCAAATAAGACATTTGTGAAATTATTGCGAATTAAATATTTGATAAGTTCAACCGGAGAGTGAAAATCATCCGAATAAATGACGTGAGATTTCCATATCCTTGCTCGGCTATTGGCAACAATAGCTAGAGCTGAATTTCGAGTGTCAACAACAATAACTGTTTGAGGCACTGATTTACTATCTTCTAAAGGGAGTAAGAGCAGACTCCCATTTATTGGCAAAGTTTGACACCGAGTAAGGACGGGTAGAATCTTGAATTAAATCGGGATCCCACGGAAAATCTAAGCAATTATCGAGCGCTAGGGCAAGAGATTGGGCATCATGATTTCCCGCGGCCAACATCCCGTTTAACCTATCTGTAATCAAGTCTTCTAAGCCAGAACATGCCCTGAAGCCTACGACTGGAAGTCCAAATGAAAGCGCCTCACCCACTACATTTGGAAAGCCTTCCCATCGAGATGGAAGACACAAAATATCAGCATTTAGATAATTTGAAGTTAAATCCTTTTTAAAGGGCTCGAAGGCTACATTTAGCCCAAGTTTCTTCACTAAATTCTTCAAGGTATATTCCATTTCCCCTTCTCCGACTATAACCAAGTTAATTTTATGTTTTAATAACGGCACTGCATTAATTAACGTTTCAACATTCTTTTGGAAGGTAAGTCTTCCAACAAAGAGAATAGTTGGGGTCTCCCCATTTTTTAACTTCGATTTTTGGCGCTGAGACTCGGCTATATAGTTTGGTGTAATTACAATCTTTTTCTGAATTAAACTGGGGTAGAGATTTTTTTGCGAATTTAACTGGACTGTAATGACATTAGCTAGCAATAGAAATAGATTGGCAATAAATTTCTTTGATTTTCCTAGTCGGATATAGTCGAAAAGTGTTGGAGCATTTCTTTCTGCGGCCACAGAATGAATTTTTAGCCCTAATGTCGCTATTTTTGCCAGCGCAAAAGATCCAACTTGAAAACCAACAAGACTTTCTATCCCTAAAGTCTTGATATGTTTACGGATTAACTTACATCGTCGAAAACGGGTAAGCCAAGACGCCGGTCTGTCTGGATTAGTAAAACCAATTTTAATCCATCCCACATCTTTAGGCCAAGGATAAAAGGGGGTCCCACCCTCTTCGTCTAGAGAAAACACAAATACTGTATGCCCACGAGAGCTCATCTCACTTGCGAGGCTAAGAACCATTTTCTCAACCCCCCCGACAACACCAGCAAATTTTCTTGAAAATATTGCTATTTTCATCGACTAAGAGCCTTCCTAAGGTCATGAAGAACTCGCCTAAAAGGGACAAGTGATCCGGCGCATATTTTAAGAAGATATCTTGGATTCTTTATCAAATGTATTGATAGAGCAAAAAAACGGCGGGAAAAATACAATTTTCGAGATTTGGCATGAATCAGCGCCCGCTCAAATTGAATATTTGTAAGATAAATTGCAAAGCGTTCGAGAATAGTAACTTCGAAAAGCATGTCAAGCCCCGAACCTTTATCACTTGAAAATGTTGCAAAGCGAGAAACAAGCATGTCAGAACTAAACCCAAATGTTTTCCCATGTAAGGAAAACTTTAAAGCCAAGTCTACATCCTCGAGTCTGCGTAAATCTGGATCGTAACCACCTATAAAATCAAATGCCTTTCGTGATACTGCGGAAGTGCAAGCCGGAATTTGCAAAACCAAACCTGATTCGAGAGGTCGTCCGAGTAGAAGTAATTGCGCCATTTCTTCAATTTCACATTTACCCAAATGCTTTGAATTAATACATAGTTTAGAGTAAGTACCCGAGTACACAATTCTCGACGAGACAAATGAAATATCTGCACCGTTTTCAAACATTAGCTTATGAGCCTCAACTCGATTTGGGGATGAGATATCGTCGTCATCAAAAAAAATTATGAAATCAGACTGTGACTGGCTTACACCAAGATTACGGGATACTGATTGGCCGACATTTAAATCATTCCGGATTAATTGAATTTGCTTATTGAATTTTTTATAGTGTTCTAAAATTTGAAACGAGTTATCAGTCGAGTTGTCATCTATTATAAAAATTTTTGATAACGGAATTGTTTGATTTAAAATCGACTCAATAGCTAACGCAATCGTATTTTCAGCGTTATAGCATGTTAGCACTGCATCAAAATTATGCATTTGCACTATAATCAAACCAAGTCTCTAAATGTTCTACATCAATCGTGTTTACCCATTCTATAGTCCTGTTTAGGCCGTCATTAAGAGAACTGCTTGGAATCGGAAGATTAAAAGATGCCAATTTATCAACAGCGCCATGGGTCAGTCGCACGTCTAGTTTGTCATGGTCAGCCTGAGTTATTTTGAGGCGCATGCCTTTTTCCTGGAGCAAATCAAAGAGTTGGCGTAATGAATATGGCTTGCCACCAGCAACATTGAAAATTTCATGCTGACTTTTGATCGTTGCTCCTTGGATGAGCCTTAAAATGATGCTGCATACGTCATCTACGTAGGTAAAATCTCTCGTTACGGCGGGAGAAGCTGTTAGCTTGAAATCTTTTTTTAGGCGTATGCTCGCCAGAATTCTAAACATCGCCATGTCAGGTCTTCCCCAAGGACCGTAAACAGTAAAAAATCGAAGTCCGATTCTTTTCATCTCGGGAGAATTGAAATTTTCTGCAACAATTTCATTTGATAGTTTAGATAGTGCGTAAAGACTTTTTGGAGCAGATAATTTCAAGTCTTCCCTGAATGGAATCTGGTTTGAATCCCCATACACACTACTGCTACTTGCATATATGAACTTATGAACTTTCAATTCCTTGGAAAGATTCAGCAAGTTTAGAAAACCAAGTTGATTCGAACCAATATATGGCAAAGGGTCTATTCTGCTTGCACGAACCCCCCCTTGAGCAGCTAAATTTATAACTACCGTCGGCTTAAAAGTTTCAAAGATCTCTTGTAAATCTCTGTAATTTTCGATATCAATCTTTTTTGTGATTTCACTTAGACCTAAATCCAGTCCTCTGGCAAACTTCATACTTGGTGAGTAATAAGGGGAATAATTATCTACTCCCAAAACTTCAAAACCCGAATTTTTCAGAGTCCAAAGAAGGTTGGCACCGATAAAGCCCGCACTACCGGTGATTAGAATTCGTGGCTTGTTGCTCACTCCAATATTGTATCTTGAATAGAGATACAATATTGGAGTGCAACTAAGAATGACTCTAAAGGAGACGAAAGTTCTAAGAGTTTGGAACCTTTTGTCTCTGCGCGACCGTAAAAAGATTAAGTTGATAGCTGGAGTGCAGATTCTTTCGGGTCTGCTTGATTTAATTGGCGTGTTGCTTATAGGAATCATTGCGGCACTGGCTGTTAGTGGATTTGGAACTAATCAAACAGGCACTAAAATTTTGGGGTTTTTACGACTAGTTCATCTAGAGAGCGCTAGCGTACAGATCCAAATTGGGATTCTTGGATGTATTGCAACATTAGTTCTAGTGGTGAAAACTGGATTCTCAGTTTACTTCACTAGAAGAATGTTGAACTATTTGAGTCACCAAGGAGCCCAACTTTCGGCTAAGGCAATTAGACAAACATTCAATTTGTCTGTTTTACAACTCCAAGCAAGAACTCAACAGGAAATTTTGTTTTCAGTCACAACAGGCCCAACACTTATAATGGTAGGAATTTTAGGAACCTCTGTTGCCATGGTTGCTGATGCTTCTTTAGTGATAGTTCTCGGAGTTGCACTGATAAGTATAGATCCGCTTGTTGCTTCATTCTCAATGGTATTTTTTTTAGGGATAGGACTCTTACTGTATAGAATTTTACACAAACGTGCTACTTTCTTGGGTAAAAAAGCAACAATGCTGAACTTAGATAGTCTCACAAAGATATCTGAGGTTCTTCTATCCTATAGATTCCATTCGGTAAGGGGCACAAAAGATTATTTCTCAAATCAAATTGGGGGAATACGCGTTGAACTAGGCGGGGTGTATGGCGAAAACGCCTTTATGCCGTACATAAGTAAATATGTGGTAGAGACTGCACTTGTCACAGGGAGTCTGATGCTTGCGGCATCACAATTTTTACTTCAAGACGCGACGCACGCTGTTGCGACCTTAAGTATTTTTATGGCGGCTGGAAGCAGAATCGCACCCGCTGCATTGCGAATGCAGCAAGGGGGAATTGCAATCAAGAACAATCTAGGCGTTTGTGAACCTGTCTTGTCCTATCTTGAAGATTTAACATCAAGTGAATCATTTGAGAAATATTTTTCCGATAAGAATCCTCGATTCGATCACTTGGAATTCATACCTAAGGTATCCCTTAAGAATGTGCATTTTCAGTACCCAGACTCTCTAAAGCCCGCTCTTTCGGAAATATCATTTGAAATTACACAAGGAAGCATTACTTCAATTGTTGGAGCGTCTGGTTCGGGAAAATCAACTTTAGCCGATGTTATTTTGGGGGTACTTAGCCCGAGTGAGGGTAAAGTGGAAGTCTCGGGTAAGCCGGTGCTTGAAGCATTGAAAAACTGGCCAGGCGCAACAGCTTACGTACCTCAAGAAGTGGCGCTTATTAATGGCACCATTCGCGAGAATGTAGCAGTGGGTTTTGACCCTGATGCAGTCTCAGACACTCAAATATTGAAAGCTCTAAAGCTAGCCCAGTTAGAAGAATTGGTGCTTTCACAACCCAACGGGATAAGAACTTTTATTGGTGAGCGAGGAACTCGACTCAGTGGGGGCCAGCGGCAACGGCTTGGAATTGCAAGAGCACTTTTTACTAATCCAAAATTGATAGTTCTGGATGAAGCAACAAGTTCCCTAGATAGCGCCACAGAGGCTGACATCTCCGGCGCGATTCACAATCTTAGGGGGATTGTCACGGTGGTGATGATCGCCCATAGACTTTCCACAGTCAAAGAATCCGACCAACTAATCTACCTTTCGGAGGGAAGGATAGTATGCCAAGGAACGTTCGAACAAGTTCGCAAAGCAGTTCCAGATTTTGAAAAGCAGGCATTGCTCATGGGTTTATGAAATTAACAAGATTATTGATCTATTACACCTCACATGAGTGCGCGTAAAATGATTTTTCAATTCGAACCCCTACTTCCTACAAGAGTAAACTAAATTGAAAATCCTTCTCATATGTGAAGCTGTATTCCCGGAAAACAAAGGAGGTATCGAAAGATGGTTCCAAGAATTAGCTCATTTCCTACAATCCAATGATAACGAGGTCACTTATTTTAATTCTTCAAACATAAATGAAACGAGAGACGGAATTAGATTTGTAACTAACTTAGAAAACCGATGGACTTACCTTGAAGGAGGAGTAAGATCAAAGGCTCAAGCATTGCGTTTCGGAATAAGTTTGTACAGGTGGTTAAGAAATGAAAAATTTGATGTAATTTATTGTTCATCTGTCCCAATCTTTAGTGTACTTGCTCTTTTATTGGTTAAAAATCTAAAGTCATTAGTAATGATTGAATGGGCAGAAGTCTGGAGTTTGCGCTATTGGGTTAGATACTCTGGAGCAATTCAAGGTCTCATAGGTTGGCTTCTGCAAATAATTGCAATCCAAGCCGGCCATCACAGAATTACTCTCACAGAAGGAACAAAAGATAAAATACTAAAATGGAGTTTCATAAACAAAAAAGAAGTCCAACTATTGCCGGGACTTTGTAGAGCCACCGAAGATAATACTCCAATAAATTTAGTGCAAAAAAAGCAAGATATTTATTTTCTAGGTAGATTTGTGAATGAAAAGCAGCCCAAGCTTGCAATTGACTGCGTGGAGGCTTTTATGAAAACTGGATGGAAGGGAAAGTTTTGGCTACTTGGGACAGGACCATTAGTTCACGAATTAAGGGCCATAATCAATCGTAGAAAATTAGAAGAGACCATAATTCTTCTGAATAATCCCACAGATATAGAGGTTGAGAAAATCGCGTCGAAATCATTCGTTTTACTTCACCCCTCTAGGCGAGAGGGGTACGGGCTGGCTTCTGTTGAGGCCGCATTCCGTGGAGTGCCCTCAATCTTAATTTCGTATCCAGATAACGCCACAGTGAGTCTTGGGATTTCCCCCAAATTAGTTGCAAAGGATGGTGAAGTTAGCGAAATAGTAAAGCTGTTAACAATTGCGTGGAAAAACCAGGAGAAACTCACGTTGGAAACGCTTAATTGGGCGCAACACGCACAATTATTCAGAAGCTCGTTAGCAAGCTGCCAAAAAATTCAGAAAATCGCTCTTGAATCCTACCAATCAAGATAAACTTCGCAAGAGTTCTATCTTTTGGACAAATCTTCAGGGAATTGGAGTGTGAACCTTGTTTAATCCTAAAATCCTTGTACTGCTTCCTTGCTTAAATGAATCTAAGGCACTTGGTCTTACAATTCAACGCATTTTAAATGAATTACCAAAAGCAAGAATTGTTGTCATTGATAATGGTAGTACCGATGATTCTATTGAAGTCGCAAAACAACATGGTGTTGAGGTAATTCATGAACCTCGAATGGGCAAAGGCAACGCATTTAGAAAGGGCCTTATTGCGATCGAAAGGGATACTTCGGCAATCTTATTGCTTGATTCCGATGACACTTACGGTTTAGAAAATGTGAACCTTGCAGTGGAGTCAGTTATTTTTAATGGATTTGATATGGTTGTAGGAAGACGCATCCCAATTGACACCGAAATGCCCTCCTTGGGGAACCCATTTCGGCTTGGCCACGAAGTAGGCAATAAACTTCTGTCTACTATTGGACAAATTCTTCATCCAGTCGGAATTGAAGATACTTTAAGTGGGTGGCGTGTTTTTTCACCGCGATTCTTGAGTTCTTTTCCTGGAGGATCGTCTGGTTTTGAAGTAGAAGCAGAACTTAATGCTCATGCTTATCTATTGAATGCATCAGTTTTAAACGTGAATATTGGCTACAGAGGACGTGCCCATGGATCAAATTCAAAGTTGAAGACTTATAGAGATGGATTTAGGATTTTAAAAACCAGTTTTCGATATTTTCGTAATGACAGACCTCAACTTGCTTTTACTTTATTTTCAATCCCCTGGTTAATTCTCAGCAGTTTCTTTACCTATCGCGCAGTGATTGGATATCTGCAATCAGGACTTGTAGCTCAATTTCCAAGCCTGATTGCTGGAACTGGCGCTTTTGTAGTTTCAAGTCTCTTGTTTGTTACAGGGATGATTCTTGAGCGAATAAAACAGGTGAGGGTAAGCAATGCAAAATTCGCTTACCGAAACTTTGGAGTAAAATAGTTACGCGTTCGGAGAATCAATAATTCAATAGATTCAATGATTACCCATGCCGCAAAAGGCAGAAGCGGAAGTTGATATCTAAAGTTGACCCCCACCACACCATTTATGGCTCCGGTTAGCCAGAGTGATATCAACCCCGCAAAATAAAATTTTGAACTATCGGACTTAATGGTGGAAATGGCAATCAAGGTCGAGATAATCAAGAAAACTATTAAGTACCTGTCTAGGACTACTAATTGTGCTATCTCGTAAAAGGCGACTTTAAGGGATGAAAAAGGAAAGTGGACAATCTTTTTCGAAATCGGAAGGCTACTTTCGCTTGCCAGTATTGATGGTGCAAAATTTGCAAACAAGGTTGGGGAAAAAGCCAAAAATGCTGTAATTATTATAGCAATACCAATCTTTCGATACTTGTCGATAATAAATACAATTCCAAGTGATATCCAGATGAGTAGTGCAAACCGAGTAAAAGATGTCAGTAATACGAGAGACACCAGAATTGTTCCCACGTACCTAAATTTACTTCTGTTAACCAATATAAAAACTACGAGTGCAAAAAAGGCAGTGAGCAATGCATCTGGCGTGTTTATATACATCCACCTTGAAACTGTAGAAGAAACTGAAAAAAATAATGCTAAGAGTACACCCAGTACTGTCTTGTTATAATACTTAGAAACTTCAAAAACGAACACCATAAGAGCTAACAATGATAAAGCTGGAATCGCAAGCATTCCGGTAATCCCAAAAAGCATGACAAAAGGAACACTTAGCAGAGGGTATAAAAGTCTGAGCTTGTAAATATCCCACATAGCGTTATTTTCAAAATGAAGTGAGTTTGGATCAACGTTTGTAAATTTTGAAGCGTGGCTGGCATACCATTGCGATATCTCTAGTCCTGCCTCAGCTTGTGTCTTACCTATCCAAGTCAGAGTTCTGAATGTGTAGAGAGTTCCATCTGGATGGTAGAGACCAAAATCTAATCCGTACATCAATCCATGAGTGTGCAGTTTTGCTGCGAAGGAGATTGCCCAAGCAGTTAAAATTACTAAGTAAGGGAAGCACTTGAACTTAAACAGTGATTTATAAATCATTCGACTACTCTTTATGACTCTTTTTTTCACTAATCTCACTGTTAAAGTATGAATCTATTCTTTTCTTTGTTTGATATCTCAAATCATTTAACTGTGTAATTAATTCACTTACATTGCTGTATTCCGCAGTGTATCTCGCAACTTTGGTCCGCTTTATGTCTTCAAGATCCCATAACGCCAAGTTAATCGATTTAATGACCCCGAGGTAGGAAGTTAATCCTTGCTCATCAAATTCAAAAAGTTGACTCTCATATTTTTGAATCTCATTAGCAACATCTAATCCATGCTCAGACTTGATTTGCAAAATGCTGAGACGGTCTAGAAAGTCACCCGCACTGAGATTTGCACTTAATAACATATTGTCAGCCTCGGTTTCTATCGAAAATTTTTTTCCAAAAATGCCATAAACGAAGTAGGTTGGGAGAATCATACCTCCATGAGACTAGTTCAAACTCTAAAGATGTAACTTTCTTATAATTCTCATTTAAAATCATGCCATTTTCGATTCCCCGGAAAAGGTGGTGGGACCAAAAATTCTGAGGTTTCGAATAAACATGTATGCGTTCCGCTGGCAAGAACAGTTGCGCAAGATGCAAAAATCCAGAGTCAACACCAATATGGAGAGCTGAGTTACTCATAAGTTGAGCTACGGCCGACAACGATTCTCGGTACGGTCCTTTTTCAGCTTCACCACCAACGGTGATGATTTCATACCCATCCTGTCTATAGCAGTCCAAGATTTTCGTAATCTCATTGGGCGTGAATTTTCTGCGCGCACCTGTGGTATCCCACTGGGAAGTTATCGTCTTGCTCTCATTCTCCTTAGCGGGTGCCCTTAGCAGCGGAATTTTCCTTAGAGCAGCTGAGACCTCAATACCAGACTTGACTTCGCGCCAGCCAGGATGGTCTTGATAGAAAAAAGGTAGTGCATTAATTCCTAAAGCCCTGAGGTAACTTTGAAATTCACTATTCGATTCTGGGATTTCTTCGTGGAAAGCTAGATCAAAATTAGAGGAAGGGAAAAGATTCAAAATCTCTTTGAAAGAAGCCCGTTTTCTAGGTTCTAATTTATCTCCAGATAAATGAAGTCTTACAAACTCATTTCTGTTGACCGAGAGGGCCCACGCAATTGTAAGTAAATGAATTCTGTCACCCAGGCCTTGTGCAGTGTACCGATTTTCAGTTGACCGAGTGCTCTCCACGGGTGCAAATAGGTTGAGCAATATACCCTCGATTCCAAATGTATTAATCCATATTCTAACGCCTAAAAAACGCCCCGTAGTAAGATTTCACGGTGAAAGAGATTAGAAGTGATTCCAAAGTACTTATCCTTGGGAAAGACGGACGTCTTGCAGATTCTTTAATTACAAAAATACAAGCTTCTGGGATAGGAGAGAAACCAATAACTCTTTCGAGTAGAGAAATAGGGAGCGAAAAGTTTGATTCAGTAATTGATTCAATTGGGTCAAACAAACGAAACTCCGTCCTCACGATTTTTTGGTGTTCAGGATCCGCCTCAAATCGATCAACGTTTGCCGATTGCGAAGCCGATGAAAAAACATTAAGAAAATTCACAGAAATCTACAGTAGAAAGATTCAAACTCCCCCTAATTTTGTTTATTTCTCCTCAGGCGGAACTGTCTACGGAAATTCCCCGGGCATTGTAAGCGAACTTTCACCACTTAACCCGGAGACCCATTACGCGGAAATGAAAGTAAATTCAGAAGAATTTCTGTTACGCAGTGCAAGAGAGGGGAAAATAAAGCTTTCCATATTCAGGCTTGCAAACCTCTATGGCGGGAAAAGTTTGAATAGTAGAAAGAGTCTCATTGAATTTGCGCTGACGCAGAACGAAATTCGCCTTACCGTGAATCCAAACTCAACGAAGCAATACGGAACCTATGATGACAATTCAAAATACGTTCTAAATTTCTTGAGACTTTTTGAACCGGAACTTGGCAAGCCGTTAGTAAAGAATGTTTTTTCCGAACATAGTTATTCAATTCAAAATATCCTAAAGTTGACGGCGGCCTACAATCCGTTTCTTGAATCCCGCCGAGTTTCTCCTCCTGATGACTATTCACGCTTTGAAAATGTCACATTGACTTCTGCTGATCAAGCTACAAATCTCAACTTTGAGTGGACAAGCCTAGAGTCTTACCTGGAGAGGTAGACTAAAGTGATGAGAAACAGCTTGGCTCTCGAAAATGCCACAATATTGGTTACAGGTGGTGCTGGCTTTATTGGGTCAGATTTTGTGAGGAAAGTAGACTCCCTCCCCAATTTCAAGAAAATCTACGTTTTGGATTGTTTCACCTATGCGGCTGATATTAGAAGACTCGAGTCTGTATCCAATAAAGTGGAAATTATCCATGGAAATATTCTCGATATCAACAAATATTTTAGCATCTTGAAAGAGTGCGAATTCGTAGTCCATATGGCCGCGGAGAGTCACGTGGACCGCAGTATCAGCGAAGGTCACACATTCGTGTCAACCAATGTTCTAGGAAGTTATTCGATTCTTGAAGCCTGCCGCAACATTCCCTCAATTTCATTGATCCACGTCTCTACTGATGAAGTCTATGGATCTGTAAGTGAAGGGGAATCTTTCGAAACGGATCGGCTGGATCCATCTTCCGCATACTCGGCAAGCAAGGCGTCATCAGACCTTCTTGCGCTCGCTAATCATCTGACTCATAAGCAAAGAGTCCTAATAACTCGATGCACCAATAATTTTGGTCCTTTTCAAAATTCTGAAAAGTTCTTACCAACGGTCATTAATCAAGTACTGAAGGGAAATCCCATTCCTATTTATGGAAATGGTCTCAATCAACGCGAATGGATTCATGTCTCGGATCACAACGAAGCCATACTTGCTTCATTGAATAATTTCCATACGGGAGAAATTTTAAATATTGGATCAGGGACTCGTGTCAGTAATATCCAGTTAGCCAAAGATGTAATCAAGATTCTTGGCGCAAGCGATAGCTTGATTTCCTATGTTGAAGACCGCAAGGGCCACGATTTTCGTTATGCCCTAGATTCATCAAAGATAAGAAATCTCACGGGGTGGAAACCGAAAATGGAATATGAGCATGCCTTAACTGAAACTGTTGGCTGGTATGAAGATTGGTTTAAAACCCATGGGGAGGCCTACTGATGATTGGAGTCATACTTGCAGGAGGGCTTGGAAGTAGACTTTTTCCTCTCACAAAGAGTACGAGCAAACAGCTCCTACCTGTCTACGACAAACCAATGATCTACTACCCGCTAACCACTTTAATGTTTGCCGGGATACGCGAAATCTATATTGTTGTAGCCCCAGATCAATTGGGAAATTATCAATCAATATTGAGTGATGGAAAGCAATGGGGATTGAATATCCAATATCTGATTCAACCCACACCACGCGGGATAGCAGATTGCTTTAATTTGATACCAAAGTCGGCCCAACAACAATCGTGCGCGGTGATTCTCGGAGATAACATTTTTTATGGAATGGGCCTTGGAACAAGCTTGAAGACAATCTATTCAGGCACGGGTGCCCTAGCGTTCGCTTACGAGGTTTCTACACCCAATGAATACGGTGTCGTCATGCTAGATGAAAGCAATTCCCCGGTAAAAATCGTAGAAAAACCCAAGGAATTTGTAAGCAAGTATGCAATTCCAGGTTTGTATTGGTTTGATTCTCAATGTTATGACTTCGTAAAAAATATGTATCCTAGCGAGCGAGGAGAATTAGAAATTACCGAAGTATTAAATAGTTACTTAGCTACCAAAATGCTTGAAATACAAATATTGGCTAGAGGAACAGCTTGGTTGGATACAGGATCTCCTAAGAACTTGCTGTCCGCCGCTAATTTTGTTTCGGTAATTGAAGAACGACAAGGGCTAAAGATTGGCTGCCCTGAAGAAGTCGCGCTAAGAGAGGGATTTATAGACAAGAATCAATTTAAAAAGAATCTTGTGAATCTCCCTTCTGGGGATTACCGGAAATACCTTGAACGAATTAACTAATGTCGTATAAATTGAACCGATGACAGCCAGAATTAAAGTATTAATTGTCACCGTGCCAAATTGCAATAGAGTTCTGCCACTCGAGTCGGAATTAAATATAGCTCAAAATATTGAAGTAATTAAATTCGACGCAATCATGTATCACAGACAAATCGAAAACTTTCAGCCAAATTTTAAAAAACAGAGAATTTTGTATTCAAAAGAGCTCTCGAATGGCGAAATTGGATGCGCAATTTCCCATCAAAATATCCAGGCAAGGTATAAAGACTACGAGGAATCTATTGTCGTCCTAGAAGATGATGCTCGGATATTAGACATTGAATTATTTGAAAAATTAGCAAGAGAATTTATACATAAGCATCAGGGAAGCGACGCGGTTATGTCATTGTTGGCCTGGAATCACTCGGTAAATGTGGATAAGGAGAAGAAAGATGATCACAAGATTGTCAGATTGGTTGGAAGAACACCATTGACCGTGGGGTACGTGATTACCCCTAGCGCGATGCGCTCTTTGAGCAAAGCCAATGCGGATTTTGCTTACTTGCCAGATTGGCCTCCAACTCAAACTAAATTTTATATAACTAGGTCGGGTGTAATTGAGCACGGAGATGGCATTACTGAATCCTTGATTGATAAAACTGGGCGAAAAAAACCAAATCGCCTGAATTCGTTGTTCAAATTCACAATGATTCCTTACCTAATGAATAGAAAACAATTCTCTGGAATCAGTGAGTACTTACGTTTTGCATTCATACCGGCATTCACTTGGAGAATCGATCGATTCCGGTTGGGCTAGGCATCTTTCTTAGTGTTCCTATACCCATGAATTCCATTAACAATCTCGACCTGAATTCCACGGGCTTTCTGCCATTCTCTCCCAATGTCTATTATCAATGGTTTTTGCCACCAAGAAACTAATGCCTTCGATCGGAAATTATTCAATTCTTTTTCAAGCAATGGATTTAGCCCATTAAACATTTGTTTCTCAGGATTTAGGTCAGGCTTCATCATCCGAGAAACTCGATGGGCAAAAGCAGAATTAAGAATCGAGGGCGAAGTCGTGAATGCAGGGCTCGAAGGATTCGGAAGAAAAAATGGGATGCCACGCACTGGCCTGAATCTATAACTCGTGAGAATTGATTGACTCACTTGCGGCTTAACGAGGAACCATTGTTTAGTTCTAGCATCTTGAGGAAGTTTTAAGCGGTCAATACGAATGTCTTGAATTGCAACCCAATCATCCTCTAAGTGAAGGAAGTTCTCTGTTTGAGGAAGACTCCAAAGATGCTTGACTGCCGAACCAAATGAACTGACTGTGGGAGTGGAAACGCGTGCATCAGGGAAAAAATTAAGTATTATTTCAATGCACTTATTGCGATCAGACTCCGTGCCTCCGTGCAGATCAATATTTACGAATACTTGAGAAATGGGAATAAAGCCGAAGACGTGTTTTTTGAAAGATTCCAAAGTCCTTTGCAATAGTTCTGGTCTGCTCCCTGCGACCAAGGTCAGATCTATTGACTTCACACTCAAATCTTACCGGGAATCCAAGATTTAGTTCCTTTATCTACTTTGGCGACTCTGATTGCTAATCCGAGACAAGTACAATCCTGAGCGTGAATAGCGATTGCCTTACATTGATTCTAGATAATGCACCTGATAACTCCAAGGGACATTTCCATCAATTAACTCAAGATTTAATTGAATCTTTCGAGAGAAACAAAAAACCCTGCATAGTAGTCACGCAGAACTCATCTATTAGTCGATGGTTTAGTTCGAGAATATTTTCGCATGTTGAATTAAGATTTTTACAAAAATCAGTAAATGAATCCATTTTTGAGAGATTAACCTTAGAGTTGAATAATCAAATTCAGCGAAATATACAACAGTTCCACTTTTTTATTCTTAGATCCACTCGAGTACAAGAAGAAGATTTTACGACTCTAAAATTTCTACTCAAGAAGTATGAAAAAGCGGATTTGAAGGTATTAACCAATGTTTCTGGAATTTTGAGCGATACAAAAGAAGGGAAGCATGAGAAAGAGATCCTCAAGAAGTTTAGGGAGTTGCAAGCGAATGTAACCTTTTTCGCCTGGGACCAAAGAGTCAGTGGAAACTCTGAATTCAGGGATACCCATTTCCTCCCAGAGGCGAAGCAAATGAGAGAGAGGAAATATTTCCCCGAAGAAACCACTATCGGATTCTACGGAAAACTCTCTTCCGAGAGAGGGTTATTTCGACTTCTACTCTCTATATACCTCAACCCAAAATTGAAATTTAGAATTATGGGGTATGGGTTCAACCATAAATATATTTTCCGAAGTAGGAAATTTGTATCGATCAAGAGCACGCCAATCGCGGCCATATGGAGCCTATTCGTCAACTATTTTGTGGTTTCAGCTCTAAAGTTCAAAAGGGTTAACTTCAAAAAGATGTATTTCCAAGATGAAGTTGAGATGGCTAGAGAATTTCAAAACTGTTCCGCAGTATTCTTTTCCTGTGCGGATTCACCATATTCAAGCGGACTCGTTTACCAATCTTTGGCCGCAGGCGTTCCTGTTGTGTGGTCAGATGGCGACAGCGCTATGGCCTATGTTCTAAAAAGAGAATTTCCTATGGGAGAGATTCGGAATAATGAAATTTTTCGCCCTGGTGGCTTAACTAATTTCGTGAGTGATATAAAGGAGGTGAAGACGCACGCAATATTCGAAAATAAGGACTTCGACAAAGTCATTATGAATTGTTTTTGTCAGTAAAGTTGGATCTTTTCTGACCAGAGAGCTTTTCTTTGAGATAAGAGCCGGAATACAAAGACAAAATTATCTCCAGTGGGACAAGTGGCACTCTAAAGCGCGAATATGCGTTAGCTCCTGCACTCGAGACAAGCAAAAGCAAAAACGATAAAGCCACAAATACATGGAAATATTTCCCTGTTCGTTGCTTATCTCGGATAAGAAGCCAAATTGCATAAAAACTAAAAAGCGCCAATAAAAGCGAAAGCGTGATACTGAAGAATTTATAGATAGATCCAGGAAATGTGCCAAATGGCATTTGCCTGACTATTTCATCAATTGTGGCCGAACCAGGACCAAGCAGAATTTTTACTGAGCCTTTTGCATGCAACTCAACAAAACCTAGGAAATTTTGCTTAATCAGGGCGATTCCACGATTTTGACGATAATGCACAATGTCAATTAAATTCGGCGCTTCCCCCAATGAGGAGGCTTCCCGGGCACCTTCTAGCGTTTGGGTCTTCTCTAAAGTTTGTGATTTAGCAATTGAAGAAGCGCCAGCGCCTTCGTAGTACAAAAGATTTAGACTTTGAATCCCACTCAATTGTGGAATGCCGAATACATTGTTATTTCTAATCAACCAACTGGAAAGAATTGCAACGCTTAGTACTAGGCATATCGCGATATTCTTTTTTTGCTTTGCGAATAAAAAAGTGGCTACTAATGCAACAATCAGAATCTGCGCGACGGGCCGAATTAGAAGAGAAATACCCAATAATCCGCCTGCAATGATCGGATTAAGCTTAGAATTTGTACGCTTTGAAAAAAAGTATAGAAAAGCAAGAAAGAATATTCCAAAGAGAGTTTCGGTTAAAATGTGAAACGACTCAACATTTGTTGAAGACTCGAGCAAAAATATGGAAAGTCCGAGTAGTGCGATGCGTGGCTGGAAAAGATTTTTCAATATCCTGTAACAAAGAAATTGAGTCAGACCAAGAATGCAGAATTGTATAAATATAATTTGCCAAATTTCCAAAGCGCTCAAAAGCGAGAGAAATAATGGATAACCCGGTGTGACATAAAATGCATCAGGATTCGGCAATAAACCCGGGCTCACATAGTTCTGATGGAAATCGGAAGCCAAATCTAGATATCTAGTGGAGTCATTTTCCAAAAAGATTTCCTCATTGTTTACGAGATATAGCAATACTGATTTCAAAAATATTGAAGATAAAACTAACGTTACTGCTAGAGTGTCCAAGCGAGTAAAGCTCTGCTGCAGAAATCTTTTGTATTTAGTCACTAATGCAGAATAGCAATGAATTTGTTAAATTTCGAGGTTGAATTTCGATCTACTGTTATTATCTGAAGTGTGAATGCTTCGCATACGACCTTAAGTGTAGTAATCCCCTGTTTTAATGAGTGTTCGACTCTTGGTGAAGTCGTTCGCCAGGTGCGAGCAGTCGATACGGGACTTGAATTAGAAATTGTAGTTGTAGATGATTTTTCCAATGATGGCTCTAGAGACATAATTAATGATCTCCACCGTATGGGCTTAGTCTCGAAGGTTATTTTCCAAGACAAAAATTATGGGAAAGGCGCAGCCCTCCGTGCGGGTTTTAAAATTTCGTCAGGTTCAATTGTAATTATTCAAGATGGGGACCTTGAATGCGACCCAAGTGAGTACCCCAAGATTTTGGCCCCAATTATCTTGAACCATGCAGAAGTTGTATACGGTTCTAGATTCTTGTACCAGTCTCCCCGGATGGTGCAATCCTTTAGAAGGACGCTTGCGAATAAATTCCTTACGAATCTCTCAAACTTCTTTACAGATTTATCTCTAACGGATATGGAAACTTGCTACAAAGCTTTCAAAAGAGAAGTTCTGGACCAAATTGAACTAAAGGAAAACCGGTTTGGCTTTGAACCAGAAGTAACAGCTAGAATTTCCAAACTTCCAATTCGAGTCGCAGAAGTTGCGATTTCTTATAATCCAAGAACCGTTGAAGACGGCAAGAAAATTGGGTTCAAAGATGGGGTCCGTGCGATCTGGGTGATTTTCAAATATCGATGAAAAATCTCGAATTTAGCAAGGTCAAAGGGAAGGAACCAGTATGAAATTTCTAATTGTACTTGGACACCATTTTTTGATTCTCGCAAATAAAACTTTGGGCACAATCGGTTGGAAATTTCAACGTAATCTGCCAGACTACATACTTCACCAGTACAACAGCTATGAGGAATATCGGGAAACACAAGTAAATTGGAATAAACTCAAGCTAGAACGTGTGTGGGCAGACAGTCAAGTTCTTGATGTCGTGATTGATAGAGTGCAGACGGCGTTTGCAAGTTCAATAGTATTTGGACTTTGTCATGGGAGTAGAAACGGATATGAACAGAATTACCTTCTTCAATCTCTTGAAGGCCAAATCTTTGGAACCGACATTTCGGAAACTGCAGATTTTTTTCCTAATTCTGTAGTTCACGATTTTCATGAACAAAACCCCGAGTGGCTTGCTCGGGCCGACTTTATTTATTCAAACTCTCTAGATCAAAGCTGGAAGCCACAGCAAGCAGTTACTACTTGGTTAGAGCAACTCAAAATCGGAGGCCTCTTGTTTGTTGAGATGTCCGAAGCAGGGTCTCCCCGACATGCGTCTAAGTCGGATCCATTTGGGGTAAAGCCAGAATATTTCGCCTACTTACTCACTCAATGGCTAGGCCACAAAATTTCCATCGAAGTGATCCATACTCAAAAGTCAAAATGGAATATGCCTATCTGGCTCTATGAGATTAAGAGACTTGGCGAGTAATTTGCCCGTTTTGTACCCTTCCCACTACAAACTAGGATGGGATTCGTAGTAGGGGATAGAGGCAGCGACGGCTGGCTCTGCAGTACAAAACCGGTTAATGAAGGATCCAAAAAGTGGCACTTAGCGTATGGACAGTTGCTGAACTGGGGGCTTTTTACACTGAGCACCGTTCAGAGCTACTTGCGCATGCCAATCGAGTATTGAAGGATTCAGCTCAGGCTGAAGAAATCACCCAAGATTCACTTATTAAGTTCATGCTTGCA
>JACCDK011188480.1_pt1 | contig 20258 bp, 21 predicted proteins | sample 7445871 | NCBI WGS metagenome assembly JACCDK01 (sample SAMN15323436, study PRJNA562643) | freshwater metagenome | isolation source: river surface water | place: USA:Blue River Watershed | collected 2017-08-15
ATGCGTAACTTAGCCATCTTCTTACTAAATAAAATTAGCACCTCTATCAGCCATGCCATAGAAAAAGTTACATCTAATATTGCCATAGCTCTATCGCTCTTGTTCAGGAGAATTTAATGGCCCTGACCACTATGAGAAATTTCTCAATCATAATTGCATTATGACATAACTAGGTATTATTACATATCTCTATAATACTGTTTGCAACATACTCTACGTCTGCATCAGACATTTTGGTATAAATTGGCAAACTAACAGCGGCATTAAAAGCAGCTTCAGAGACGGGAAAATCACCAAGTTTATACCCAAACGACGACTGGTAATATTTATGCAAATGCAAAGGTATAAAATGCACACTACAACCAATCATCATTTCTGACATTTTTTTGATAAAATCATCCCTTGAAATTTTTAACTCACTGGATAACCTTATAACAAACAGATGCCATGCATGCTGATTGCCGCTATTTTCTTCATCTGGAAGAAGTAATGGCAAACTTTTCAGTCGATCTCTATAATAATCTGCTATTTTTTTGCGTCTCGCATAAAAAAAATCGCATTTTTTAAGCTGTTCTCTGCCTATAGATGCCGCAACATCTGTCAAGTTGCACTTTGAACCAGGAGCTACTATTTCATACGCCCACTTTACATCTGAAGATGTATATCTGTCAAAAACATCTCGAGATATACCATGTAAGCGCATTATTTTTATCCTGTCAGCTATCTCCTTATTTGCAGTGACAACCATCCCTCCTTCACCACATGTGATGGTTTTTGTAGCGTAAAAACTAAATACAGTAACATCGCTTGTATTGCTGCCAATCACATTACCATTATAGATAGTAGGCAGTGCATGCGCTGCATCTTCTATCACAAATAGACCATGTTTTTTTGCTATCTTCTTTATAGCATCCAAATTTGCAGGCCTTCCTGCAAAATGCACAACCATTATAGCTTTGGTTTTGCTGGTAATGGCACTCTCTATTGCTTCAGGAGATATATTTAGGCAAGGGCTCAATATATCCACTAAGACAGGCTTTGCACCTAAATGCACGGCCATCATAGCTGAGGCTGAAAAAGTATAAGTTGGTACTATCACCTCATCTTGATAACCTATCCCCAACGCCTCCATTGCCAGAAGCAATCCCATGCTAGCAGAATTTACAGCAACAGCGTATACTGGCTTGCCAAAAGAGATGTAATTGGCAAATTCTTCTTCAAAAGCCTTGCTTATAGGGCCAGTTGTAACCCATCCACTTTTTAGACACTGCACCACAGCATCAATCTCTTCTGGCCCAATATCAGGCAGTGCAAATGGCATAAACTGTCTTTGCATCAACTGCCACCTATAAAAGAGTTAAGGCGCGCAACAAATGCTTTAGGATCTGACACTTTATCTCCTTCTAATAAACACGCTTGGTCATAAGTAAGCCATATCATGTCGGAGATCACAGTATCATCGTAGTTGTCACTAAGTAATCTACAGATTTTGCTGACTACCTTATCTTTTGGATTCAGCTCTAAAATTTTTGCTGATACTTTGTTTAATTGCTTTTGTTCAATTAGCATCTTTTCCATTCTAGAGCTCATATGGCCCTCTGGAATTGCAAGGCATGCTGGTGTACCTGAAAGCTTTTTGCTGATGATTACATCCTTTACAGACGCTCCTAAAACCGTTTTAAATTTATCTATCAGCGCCGTATAATCATCTGCTATTTTTTCATCTTCCGCATTACTTGATGCCACTTCATCTGATATTGTCGCGATAGAATCAAGGTCTATGTTGCTTTGGCTGATGCTCTTGAATTCCTTGCCTTTATAAACATTTATCACATTGACCCAAAAATCATCTACATAATGATTTAGCAGTAAAACATCTATCGAACGCTTTTTGAAACCATCTAGCATCGGATGGTCTTTTAATTTTTCAACATCATCACCTGTGATATAGAAGATTTGCTGCTGGGACTGATGCATCTTGCTTATATAATCATCAAGCGAGATTAGATTATCACTGCCAATGCTATGGAATCTACTGATTTCAAGCAATTGCTCTTTTTCCTCCAGCGCAGGCTCGCACAAACCTTCTTTTAAAACTTCACCAAAATTTTCCCAGAATTTTTCATATTCCACAATGTCAGATTTAGATTTATTCAGTAAGTCTGATAGAATTTTTTTAACAAGGGACTTTCTAATCTTATCCATCACAGAACTTTGCTGCATTGTTTGACGACTGATATTCAATGGCAGGTCTTCAGAATCAACAACACCACGTAAAAATCTAAGATACCTAGGTATTATATCTGGTATATCATCTGTAATAAACACCCGCTTGATATATAACTTAACCCTCGTCTTCCTGTCTGGATGAAATAAGTCAAATGGCTTCATAGATGGTATGTATAGCAATGTACTATACTCCAAAGCACCTTCTATCTTATGGTGAATCTTCATCCATGGAGTATCAGGTTGATGTGCAATATGGTGATAAAATTCATTATATTGTTCATCTGTTATCTCAGATTTTGACCTCATCCATATAGCAGAAGATTTGTTAACAACCTCAACATCTTTATCTGATGTATTTAACTCTATAGGAAATGCTATATGGTTGGAATAAGTATCAATAATATGGTTGATTGTAAATTTATCTAGATATTTCACCTCTTGATCTTTCATATATAGCGTAATTTCCGTTCCAACTGGATATTCATCATTTATTTGGCCAACTTCAAACGAACCTTTGCCATCAGAAATCCACTTATATGCTTGACTAGAGCCTGCTTTTTTTGAAACCACCTCAACTTTATCAGCAACCATGAATGCAGAGTAAAAGCCAACACCAAATTGGCCTATTAAATTCAAATCTGGTTTTTCTTTTTCACTTAGGGCAGAAAAAAATCTCTGAGTTCCGGAACTTGCTATAGTTCCAAGGTTTGAAACCATATCTTCTTTATCCATACCAATGCCTGAATCGGAAATGGTTATAGTTTTTTTATCGGCATTAATTTTAACTGAAATTTTTAGCTCCTCACTATCTTTCAATGAATCCTGATTTTGCGCAATTAGATATCTTCTTTTGTCGCATGCATCAGATGCATTTGATATTAGTTCTCTTAAAAAAATCTCTTTGTTGGTGTAAAGTGCATTAATCATCAAGTCTAAGACTTTGCCTATCTCTGCGCTAAATTCTCTTTTTTCCATGTGACACATACCTCAATTTTTTTGGGTTCTATACTATATATAGTAACAGATTTCCAAAAAACAAGGGGGTAGGAAAAATATTTTTTTACCACGGCCAAACCTTTATAAAAATCGCTAAAAACAGATTCTTAAATACCATCCTTTTTAGCCAGCTCGGTTATTGTGATGCCAATTTTATTATCTATCAATACAATCTCACCTTTTGCCATCATTTTATCATTGACAAAAATTTCAACAGCATCACCAACTTTTTTATCAAGTTCAACAACAGAGCCCCTTGCAAGCTTTACTAAATCGCTGATTTTCATAACAGATTTTCCAAGTACAGCTGAAATCTGAAGCGGCACATCATATACCACCTCAAGATTTACATCATCTTGTTTAGACACCATGCCATTATCAGACACTTGCTCTTGCATAAGTACCAACAGTTATTTTATAAATCCTATACAGCAACTGTAACACCATATTCATATAAGTTCAACGCGATTTTTGCATTTGTAAAAAGTAAAAAAAATTACCCCATAGGACTTGAAATTGCTATTTAGATCTGATATACTGTTGCTATAGCTTAAGCATTTTAATTAGGCATATTGGTCAAATTATAAAAGCCTGGCTAATCTGTTGTACTTACAAAATGAGTATGACGGCTAAACTTGTAACTAAATTCAACAATTAATGCCACTAAAGGGGGTTTTTAAAATGGTACAAGTTCTAGTGCGCTATAATGACGTTGGCAATGCCTATAAAACATTGAAGCGTAAAATGCAGCATGAAGGAATTTTTAGGGTGATGAAAATGAAGCGTCACTTTGAAAAGCCTTCTGAAGCAAGAGTTCGCAAATCTGCTGAATCTAGACGCAGAAAACGCAAACTTGATCGTCGCAGATATACAGACTGATCGCTGCAAATAAGAACCTGTCTTCAGTGATTTATTTTGAGGATTTTTAAGATCATTTATAGAAAATCAAGGTCATTTATGATGATAATATCAATATATTTTCAAGAAAATGGCCGCAGATTGTGGATAACTGAACAAAGAAAGGCTTCAAATCAATCGCTGAAGACAGGTTCTAAAAGACTCTGCATTTTTTGTGCAGAGTCAATTTAATGAGTTAAGATAAAAAGGATTCGAAATGAAACTTACACCAATTGTAGAAAACATATTGTCACATTACGCGTCAGAAAACCCTGGAGTCAGGGCAAAGCTTGCGCAAATCTTGATGCAAGGTAAAAAATTAGGAGGTACTGGCAAACTCCTCATATTACCTGTAGACCAAGGGTTTGAGCATGGCCCAGCTCGAAGCTTTGCTCAAAATGCAGATGCATATGACCCTTTGTATCACTATAAGCTAGCAATAGAGGCGGATCTTAGCGCCTATGCAGCACCACTTGGGATGCTTGAAGCGGGTGCAGAAAAATTTGCAGGGTGTATACCCACAATATTAAAAATGAACAGCTCGTTATCAATTGCACCGTCTTCTGATGAGCCAAACCAAGCCATCACAGCATCAATAAAAGATGCACTACGTCTTGGATGCGCAGCTGTTGGGTTTACAATATACCCAGGATCAGGCAGTGGATATGATATGATAGAGGAGGTGTCCGAGCTTGCAAGAGAGGCTAAAGCCCATGGCTTAGCTGTTGTCGTATGGTCTTATCCTAGGGGCGCTGGTGTCTCTAAAAATGGCGAGACTTCACTGGATATTATCGCCTATGCTGCACATATTGCTGCATTAATAGGGGCCAATATAATCAAAGTAAAACCCCCTGGGCAGCATATAGAGCAAAAAGCTGCTGCTGATGTTTATGACAAATACTGCATTAATATCTCAACGCTTGCCGACCGGATCTCGCATATTATGCAGGCTGCATTTTCAGGCAAGAGAATCGTGATATTTTCAGGCGGAGCAGGAAAATCTGATGCAGATTTATTGCATGAAATAAGAGCAATTCGTGATGGAGGTGGGAATGGCTCAATAATTGGACGCAACACATTCCAACGTTCATATAATGATGCTATCAAAATGCTAGAAACTATTATTAATGAGTACATCAATGAAAATATACTTAGATAGCGGCAATTTAGAGGAAATAAAAGAACTGTCATACTTTTTAGATGGAGTTACTACTAACCCCTCTATTTTACACTTAAATGGCGGCAATATTTCCGATATTATCACGGAGATGGCAAAATTTATTAGGGATTCTTTAAGCGTGGAGGTAATATCAACAAATTACGATGAGATGCTTTCTGAAGCCCTCAAACTTGCAAAAATCAATCCAAAAGTCGTGGTCAAATTACCCATGACGTTAAATGGAATAAAAGTATGCAGAATGCTAAACCAGCAAAATATTAGAACCAACGTTACGCTTTGCTTTTCTATAGCGCAAGCATTACTGGCTGCAAAAGCTGGTGCAACTTATGTATCACCATTTGTTGGCAGGCTTAATGATGTAAAAAAAGATGGCATACAACTAATTCATAATATTAGAAAAGTATTTGATAATTATAATTATTCAACTAAAATACTAGCAGCATCTATACGTTCTGTTAGTGATTTAGAGCTATGCGCAGTAGCAGGTGCGGATGTTGTAACATCTTCATATCATGTGATTAAAGAGATGTTTCACCATGAACTTACTGATGTAGGATTAGAGAGATTTATTAATGATGCAAAGATTTCTGGGTATAAAATATGAGTAACAAAAAAATAATTCATATATTCTTTCTTATTTTCATTCCATATTTTGGAAAAGCATCAAATGAATTTGACCAATTGTATCAGCAAATGCAGTATCTAGCAAAAAGAGATGTAGTATTGAGCCAAAACATACAAAATGCTGATACTCCGATGTATAAACCAAAAGAAGTCTACAGAAGCACAAACCTCAATTATCTTGCCATCACAAAAACGCATCCTTTCCACATTGCATTGGATGAAAGTGATGTTGGTCATATTGTTGAAAATACTGATATCGAGCAAATCAAGCCTAATGGCAATGCTGTTAGTTTAGAATCTGAGCTTTTTAAGAAAAGTGAGAATGCATTGAAACTCAATGAAGTTATGGCATCTTATTCAAAGGCCAAATCAATGCTAAACACTGCAATAGTGGGTCTTAAGTGATATGATATATTGTTTCTTTTTTGCAGTCATTATATCATTATCAAGCATATCACATGGCAGCAATGACATGCTGGCATCTACTAGGATTGCAGCAAATGGCATGAAGATTCAAAGCATGCGTATGAAGGTGATATCTCAAAATATTGCTAATGCCAATACAGCTGCTGCCACCAAAGAAGATCTCCCTTATCAACGAAAATCATTGCTCGCTAAAAACATTTTTGATGATGCAGTTAATGCAGAAGTATTGCATATCGAAAGAATATCAGCAGATAATTCATCATTTATCATGAAATATGAGCCACATCATCCTTCTGCTAATGCAGATGGCATTGTTTTATATCCAAACATTGACTTAACATTAGAGATGGCTGATGCAAAGGAAGCGCAAAGGTCGTATGAAGCAAATCTAGCATCATTAGAAATATCAAAAAGTAATCAACAAAAAGTATTAGAGGCAATGAAGTGATGATTAACCATCTTTCCGGTGTTAGTGCATATAATAAAGCTTTACAAGCTCATCATAAAATTAAAGCTTCTCAACATGAGAATATTGCTGCAATAAGAGGGATATTGAAAAAAGGAGATGATTTTTCCCTTGTTTCAAAGCCTACAAATATTCCAGAAAATGACTTTTCAGCAGTATTGAAAAATACAATGCTAAAAAACCCTCTTAACTCTATTCACAAAGTCTCGGATTCACTTAGGGCAATATCTTCATCAGATGCTCAAGACATAAAATTTGATACAATTGAACTAATGGAATCTATTAATGAAGCGCAGCTCACTTTAAATGCGGTGCTTGCAGTTAGAGACAGTTTTATAGATGCATATAAAGCTATATTAAATATGTCGATATAATTTTTCATTTAAGTAGGTGCCCTCATGTCCAGCTTCAAGATAGAAATTAATAATATCACTAAAGACATTGAAGAATGTCTTCATGAAATGGATGAGTGCTTGCTTACCCTACAACAGCTGAACAATACCAATACCATGCTACGCCTACAAGGTGAATATGAGTCTGAACATGCGATCAACACACTGATTAATGCTAATATTAAGCGATACTCATATCTTCATGATGCTATTACAATCTTGCTAGAACTAATGGAGATCGTGATATATAAAAAATTATCTCCACACCAAAAGTATTCTGACTCTCTAGGCAAAATTGCTGAATCTATTAGATTAGAAGACCCAAACAACACACGTACAAATGATTTGGATCTAATCATCCTAAGAAAGACATACCATGCACTGGAAATAATATCAGAGCTTAATAAAAACCCAGATATATTGAAAGCGGATGACCAAACTAATACAGATATACAAAATCTTCAACCTTTTAAAGATCACTTCAAGTTATGCGAAGACCAATATAAGATTTTATGCAATCATGATAATAAACCTCCAGAATCAAAAAATTTTAAAGCATACAATATAGCAACACCTAGTATGTTGCTTATGGCATTTTCTATTGCCACCTGTATTGTAGTTGCATACCATGTATTTTGCAAAGCACGTATACCACATATTCCACCAATGAAAAGTCCTGTCAAATGCAGAGCAGATGGCTTTGGTGCTGCTTCAGAATATATTCTAAGGACTGCAAAAGATACACTTGATATTCTGATAGGCAACTACTAATCAATACCTAAAATGCCATCTACAAATTGCGCAGGGTCAAAATGCTCTATAGCATCATCATTTTCACCAAAGCATGTAAATAATATAGGTATATTAAAACCCTTGGCTAATGGCACAACAACACCGCCCTTTGCAGTGCTATCAAGCTTTGTGATAACAAGTCCTGTGATCCCAATATTATGATGAAATACGTTCACTTGAGATAAAGCATTTTGCCCTATCCCAGCATCTATCACTAAAAAAACATCATTGCAAGCATTTGGCGCTGATTTTGCAATAACACGCTGTATTTTGCACAATTCTTGCATCAAATTATCATTATTATGCAATCTACCAGCAGTGTCCACCAACACTATATCATATCCATCTTTATCGGCCTTACTAATGCCGCTAAATGCCACACTTGCAGGATCAGCACCTATAGCTCCATCAAAGAAATCTACCTCAGCTCTTTGCGCCCATATCCTCAGCTGATCAACTGCTGCAGCTCTAAATGTATCACATGCTACAATCAAAACTTTTTTCCCATTATTACGTAATAATTTTGCAAACTTACCTATGGTAGTAGTCTTCCCACTACCATTAACTCCGCTAAAGATGATTATATGCATTTTTTTATCGGATGGAGTCCATTTTATCGCATTTTTCATCAAAAGTGGCAATATTAAATCTCTAGCTTTCTGCTGCGCAATAGAAATATCAACAGCATCTTCATCACCAATATTTTTTTCTCTTTTTATAGATGATAAAATATCCGCTGTTATTTCTATTCCCAAATCAGCTTTGATCAAGATAGATTCCAATTCTCTCAAAGTTGCACTATCAAATCCTTTGCCAAAAATACTATGTACAACTCTTTTTTTTGCATCTATAGCTTTCGATTTAAACTTATCAAACCATTTCATATATTACTAACTCGAGAATCCTCGCAATTTCTTCGATCGACTCGGATGCCTTAATTTCCTAAGTGCCTTAGCTTCAATCTGCCTGATACGCTCCCTAGTCACCAAGAACAATTTACCCACCTCTTCTAATGTATAATCAGTTTGCGTCCCAATACCAAACCTCATACGTATCACCCTCTCTTCCCTAGGTGTAAGAGATGATAATACTTTCGTTGTCACCTCTCTAAGGTTTGATAATATCGCAGCATCAACAGGCTGTACAGCATTTTTATCTTCAATAAAATCTCCAAAAAAGCTGCCTTCATCATCACCTACGGGGTCTTCTAAGCTCATCGGCTCTTTTGCAATCTTAAGAACTTTGCGAACCTTCTCTATAGGCATACTCAACTTACTAGCCACTTCTTCAGGCGTTGGCTCTCTCCCAGTATCATGTATGATTTGACGAGTAGTACGCATTATCTTGTTGATTGTCTCAATCATATGCACAGGTATTCTTATAGTCTTGGCTTGATCAGCTATAGAACGGGTAATTGCTTGCCTAATCCACCATGTTGCATATGTGGAAAATTTGTACCCCCTTCTATACTCAAATTTATCCACAGCCTTCATAAGCCCTATATTACCTTCTTGTATTAAATCTAAAAATGGCAACCCTCTGTTGGCATATTTCTTAGCAATAGATATAACAAGACGAAGATTGGCTTCTATCATCTCCTTTTTCGCTTTTGCAGATTGCCTCTCCCCTCTTTGGACATTATTAACTAAATATTTAAAATGATATACATCAAGCCTAATTTCTCTAGCTAATTCAGCAATTTGCATTCTGATAGCCCGAATATCCTCTAGTTTTTCAGATAAACAGTTTTTGATATTTTTTATCTTAGAATTAGATAAAATATCAAATAAACTCTCATTTACCTCATTTTTTTCATATATTTTGAAAAAATCTGCTCTATTAACGCTGTATTGATCTAAAATTTTAAATATCATAGATTCTAAAGAGATAATTTTTCTGTTGTTGGTATATAATGAATCTAAGATCTCATCTATCCTTACTTCATTTATCCTAATAGACTTAAGGTGCTCGGCAACCATATCACTAAGCTTTTTATACTCGTCTTCCAAGTCTTGCTCAACATTCTTTCCTTCAAATGCCATTACTAATTTATCTTGCTGAATATCTATAATTTTACTGCTAATTTCAGCTATATTACCAAAAACTTCCATCATCTTAGGTCTTAATTCAGCTTCCATAGTGACAATAGAGAGTGCATCTCCATCATGAGCGGTATCACTAAAATTATCAGCCACATCTTCATCTTCATCATCTTTAGTATTGAGCTCCTCATTTTCAATTTCATCACCTTCATCACCTTCATCAGAGACAGTATCCTCAAACTCTGTACCAAATTCTAAACCATATGTCGCATCTAAATCTAAAACATCTCTAAGCAGCAATGTCTCGTTTACCAAGCCATCATACCATCTTACAAATTCACCCAAAGCAATTGGAGTTTTCGCAAGTGCAGCAATCATTGTCTCTCTACCAGTTTCTATTTGCCTTGCTATCTCAACTTCTTGATCACGAGACAAAAGATCAACATGCCCCATTTCACGCAAATACCTTCTGACAGGGTCATCGCTTTTGACCGTTTCTTCAGACTCTTCATCCTCTTCTTCATCTCTTGCTTCTGCATCACTTGGCTCATAGTCCATTGACATCTCCAGCTCATCTTCTGGGACAACTCTATCTGTAATTCTAATGCCTTCATCATTAAAAAAGCTAATAGCATCCTCTATTTTATCAGGAACTAAGCCATCTGCATCAAGGACTTTGCTGAGCTCATCATATGTGACAAACCCGCTATTCTTTTTTTTATCTAGCAAATCATGAACGCCATCATCTACAATATAATGTTGTTTTTTCTCAATTTTTTTGATATTTTTTGGTTTTGCCATATCTAAATTACACCCAATTCCAATTTTAATTTTTCCTCTTCATTGCAAAGATAAACGAATCTTTGAAACTCCAATTGATCTCCCTCAGATAGAATTTGATTGCTCAAATCATTTATCTCCTTCCTCAATTTATTTAAGTTTAACAAATTAATCAATCTAACAGCATATAAAAAAGCTTCTTGATAATCAACAACTTCTATTATATTTTTTCTAAACAAAAAATTATCTGTAAAAAATTTTTTACTCATTGCAACAAAAAACTCTGCTAACTTCTCTTTCTCATCATAAATAAATCTTATTTTTTCAAATTCAGACAATACTTGCTGTTGCAAAATTTGCATTTCAGATTCATCGAATAAAATATCATTATATCCTTCAAATATCATATTGTCTAGCAACAATTGCGGATACATTATTATCACAGTTGTAAGCTGGCGCTGCATCTTTAATAATTTTTCAGCATCATCTATGATATAATGCGCAATACTATTTCTTTTATTATCATGTTTTGCTACTTTTTTATTATAATTTTTCCAAAGCTTATCCTGAAAAAATCTTTTATAATACTTTTGCACATTCTTATTTACTATACTTTGTGCAGCAAACATCAGAGCAAACTCTAATTTAGCCATTTCTTCAGGGCTGAAAGCGTTGCTTGCATCAGATAATCTACCATTCATCACTTTATCCAACTCTTGTTGATATACGTATTCAGACATATGAATAGAATTCTTCAAAACATCTGCAATCTCTTCTTTTGAGAATTTTCTGATAAATTCATCTGGATCTTTTGCACCAACAATTGTGGCAATCATTAATGTTTTAGACTCACAGATATTTGGCAAGACATTATACACAAGTTTACTTACAGCATTTTTACCTGCGGAATCATTATCAAATAATATAATTGGCTCATCACAACAATCCCAGATCACAGAAAGTTGATCGGTATTGAAAGCAGTCCCCATAGGCGCAACAGCATGCCTAATCCCAGCCATATGCATTGCAATTACATCCATATAACCTTCAACTACAACAATCCTTAATGAACTGTCAATACGCACAGCTTTTGCAGCCTTATCCATATTATATAAATTGTGACTTTTAAAGAATATCTCACTTTCTGCAGAGTTTATATACTTAGGACCCTTACCATCAATAATTCTACCGCCAAATGCTATCACCCTGCCTCTATTATCTTTTATAGGAAACATTATCCTGTTATAAAAAAAAGATTTTATATTATGCTTTTCATCTTTTTTAAACAAACCAGAGCGCAATATATCATTGATTGCATATTTTTTCTGCAAAATATTCATTAAATCTCCAGATTTTAAGGGAGCAAAACCTAATCCAAAATAAGATATAGCCTCATCATCAATTCCTCTATTATATAAATATTGCTTACATTTCACATAATCTTCATTATTCAATTGATCTATATAATATTTACTGACGATTTCATAAATTTCATAAAGCACACCTTTATTATCAACCACTTTTACTTTATTAATATTAATACCAGCTTGATTTGCTAAATCATATAGGGCCTCATTAAAATCCAAGCCATAAGACATTTGCATGAAATCAAAAATATCACCGCTTGCTCCACAACCAAAGCAATGGAAAAATTTTTTTTCATCATTGACATGAAATGATGGTGTTTTTTCATTATGAAATGGACATAATCCATATAGATTTTGATTATTCTTTCTTTTTAGATCAACTTTCTTTGAGATAATTGCAGATAGTTTGATTCTATCCTTGATCTCATCTACATAACTGATTACCATATCTCTTTACCCCGCATCACTATTACCTGCCTCATTGCACAAAGATACTGCTGCATTCATAGATTCTTCAGTAATGACATCTCCAGATAAAAGCCTTGCAATCTCAATCTTTCTGCTGCTATCATTCAAAACATCAACATAAGAAGTTGCAATTCTGCCATCATCTTTTTTAGAAACAATAATGTGAGTATCAGCAAATGCAGCAACCTGGGGCTGATGTGTCACAACGATAACCTGCCTATTTAAAGATAGATCTTTAAGCTTCCTGCCAACTGCAGATGAAGTAGAGCCGCTGATGCCTGTATCAATCTCATCAAATATCATGGTTTTAGACTCTATATCACCTGAAATAGCAATCTTGAGTGCTAATAAAAGTCTGGACATTTCACCACCTGATGAAACTTTCGCCACTTCTAATAATTCACCTTCATCTGATGTTTTTGCCATAAACATTACCTTATCCACACCATCTTTAGCAAACCCGCTCATGTCTGTTATAATATGAATGATAAATTCTACACCATTCATTTTTAAACTCTTTAAATGGTCGTTGATACAAACCGATAAAATAGCAGCACCATTCTTCCTAGATTCACTTAATAGATTTGCAAGCTTTATATATTCCTGCTTAACATTCATCATATCTTTATGTATTTTTAACTTAATATCATCAATATTATTCAAATTTTTTAATTCCAATTTCTTTTCTTCTAACAAATCTGATAATTGCGCGCTCAAAACATTATTTTTTCTTGCAATGCTCCTGATTTTAAATAACCTATCTTCAATTGCAGATAAATCTGAAGCTTTATCAAAGCCTCCGATCAAATCTTCTAACCTTGCTTGAAATTCTATAAAATGTGAAATTGATAAATCTAACTCAGAAATAAACCCACAGTCTAGCTCTGAAATTTTACCAAGCTCTTTGTGCAATACTTTTGCTTTTGATTCAAAATTCAAATCATTTATGCAAGAATATATCGAATTAAAACTATTTATAAATTTATCGTATTTTTTAGCACTTTCTCTTTTTAATAACAATTCATCCTCCTCATTGGCTTGCAAAGATAAATTTTCTATTTCATTAATTGAATTATGTAAAAACTCCTTTTCAATTTCAATATTAGTGTTATCTAAATCATCAAATTCACATTTGAGCTTATTCCATAGATCACATAAATTTCCAATCTCTTTAATGCACTTGTAATGATTACAATAAGAATCTAATATATTTTTTGGACTGTTTCCACATAACAATTCTTTTGCCATATTTTGGCCACACATCTCAAACAAATTCTGCTGTAACAGTGAAAGTAATTTTGAAGTTACAACAACATCATTCAAAAAAATCTTAGATTTGCCTTCAGCAGACATAACGCGCCTTAACACTATTTGATCGCACATATCAAACCCATGTTCTTTAAGCACAGTATCAACAGCACTACCAGCAAATGCTGCAGTTACTACTGCATTTTTATCCTTCGCATGCAATACATCAAGTGGAGATTTAAACACTTTATGTCCAAAAACAAACAAAATTGCATTAAGTAACATTGACTTCCCAGCGCCTGTTTCGCCAGTAATGACTGTAAGCCCTTGGGTTTTAAAACTTATTTCAGCTGAGTTAATCAGTATAAAATTTTTAATTTCTAGTGATAAAAGCATTTTTTAACCCCCAAAAAGTATTCTACGCCACCACGATCTACACAGAATAATTTTTAAATTTCAATTGTATCATTAATAATAATTTTTTTCTCTTTAATATCAATGTTGTCGACAAAATCCTTTTGAAAAGAATAAAAAATCTCTTGATCACCATTTTTTATTTGCAAGATATCTCCAGCCCCAAAATTCAAGACATTTTCAACAATGCCTATATAGACATCAGATTTACTATATACCTTACATCCATTAAGATCTACATAATAAAACAATTCATCAGATTCTAGCTCGGGCAAATCCTTTCTTTCAACCCAAATATTAGAACCAATATAGGAATCCGCATCATTCTTGGAATTAATAAATGGGAATTTCACAATGATCAAATTGTTTTTTACAAACAAAACTGCAAAATCTTTTAAGCCAAGCTTTTTATCAAGATTAATTGAATGAAATTTTGCAAAATCAGCAGCATCCTCCAAAAAATGTAAAATTTTCACATTTCCTTTGATGCCGTGCGAAGAAACAACACGACCTAAAATCACAGAATCATCAGACATATCATAACACCATAATTTTTATAATTTCACGCATCTTATAGCTAAAAATTACACATGTTGTGTGTATAATTTTTGCAATGCCACTTTAAAAGATTGCAATAAAATGGCAAACGGAGCATCTATAATTGTTTTTTTTGCAGAAATAGAAACAGAAACAGATATATCAGTTTTAATATTTAAATCTCTGCATGCAATCCTCAAAGCAGCCTTCATCCTACGTTTTGCAAAATTTCTGTGCACAGCCTTTGGAAAATTTCTCTTACTCGCTATCATTAAACATGACATAGAAGGAGCAGTAGCGCTGGGATGAGAAACGTAAGCAAATGTCACATGCCTTTCAAATATTCTAGCGCCCTTAGAAAGCAACTTAGATATCTCCAGTTGATTTTTTATAGACTTAATCAAGAACAAAACCTTCTATTCTGAAGATACAGTCAATATTTTCCTACCTTTAGCACGCCTGCGAGAAAGAACTTTTCTGCCTGCAACTGTTGCCATTCTAGCACGAAAGCCATGAGTTCTTTTTCTTACAAGGTTGCTTGGTTGATAGGTTCTTTTAGTAGCCATAACAAATAATACCGATTAAATTATCAAAAAAATATAACACTATTTCTAGCATATGTCAAGTGCATTCAAGCATTTTTTTATCACACAGCACAAATAAATATCATGAAATCTAAAAATACACTTTTGTACCAACAATCATAATATGCCCCTTATTATTATTAGATGATCCATATCTATTATGCTTAAATGTTGTTAATTCCGCATAAGGCATAAGACCAGGGGCTAAGCTATAATCTGCACCAAAAGAAAGATATTGATTCTTGTTAAAACCCTTCTCATGTATTGCATTAACAGCCAAATCTTGAGTCAAAAACACGTTAGCCCTTTTGCCATTAAAATATGTAACACTAAAATTAGATCCATTATAATGATATTTACCACCTAAAGTCCAATATTTTGCACCATATTTTGCACCACCTACCCGCTCTTTAGGCGTACCAGACTTACCCCAATCTGCAAAAGAGGTAGCTACAGCAAAATTTTTATAATCCAAACGTCCGCCCAACTCCCAAGCAGCCATATCATTTCTAACGGTTGTGTCTTTTTTAGCATGTCCAATCTGACTAACCAGGCCAATTTTAAAACCCACATCACTAAAGGTGCCTTCATATTTCACACCTAGATCAAAAACATTGTTAAAATCACTGTTTGCATCTCTTTTTACATTCCTAAACGCAGCCACTGTCCCACGAGCAGAATAATCAGGCGAATAGCTCACACCAGCAGAAAAACCACTATACTGGGGCGTATAGTAGGTAAACTTATTCCCATTTGTAATTCCATCACATCGCATTGCAAGTTCTGGCCACTTAATAAAAATATTACCATATTTAGTGCCATCTGCATTTCTTGTATTAATCCATTTTTGCTGTACACCATTAATACCGCCAGCTGCAGCTGCCAAACTATTTGCAGATACTACCATAGTCTTGATAACAGAGCCGCCGCTACCAACTTCAAATCTCCCAACACCTTTGTTTTGCAAATAAACATAAGCCTTATCGCCAGTAAAATCATCATCCTCAAGGTGCGTATCTGCATTTAATACGATCACACCGCCGTAATTTGTATTGCCATAACTACTGTGCAATTTTCCATCAACATTGAATTCAATTTCAGTTGCATTGTTAACTATACCATTTTGTGCAATGCTCTTTCCAGTATTCTCCTGCCCCAATTCATACCTAAAGGTCTCGCCTTGCTGCACAACGCCATATTGAAGATTAACACTACCCCCTATAGAGATTTTTGGCAACTCAGAAGCATTAGATGCAATACTTGCAAAAGGCAAAAAACTAATTAACAACGCTCTTTTCATAAACATCTCCGGTTGAATTTACAACTTATAATTTAATTATAATGACCACCATAGCATACTATTACCTTAATGTCAATAGCGCAACAAAAAAAATTTGCATTTATATCAAGTTAAGGCTATCATGCAAAGTAGCATTAAATTATAAACACCTTTTAAATAAAGCAAAGATTATGAGCATCAATATAACAATACCAGAACATTTGGATATGAAGCCAAAAATTACTGTTTTTGGGGTCGGCGGCGCTGGCTGCAACGCAGTAAACAACATGATTGCAACCAATCTAGAAGGGGTTGAATTTTGGGTTGCCAATACTGATGCGCAAGCACTAGAACACTCCTTAACCCATAACCGCATCCAACTTGGAGCAAAAGCAACCAAGGGGCTAGGTGCGGGCTCGCACCCAGAAGTGGGCAAACAAGCAGCTGAAGAATCTATAGAAGAAGTCTTGGAAATTTTACAAAGCACTAATATGGTGTTTATAACAGCTGGTATGGGCGGTGGCACCGGGACTGGCGCTGCTCCGGTTATAGCAAAAGCTGCCAAAGATAAGGGGATATTAACTGTCGGCGTTGTAACAAAGCCATTTCACTTTGAAGGCGCCAGAAGGATGAAGGTTGCAGAATTAGGCCTTGAAGAACTTAATAAATACGTTGACACCTTAATTGTAATACCAAATCAAAATTTATTTAGAATCGCAAATGAACACACAACATTTGCAGATGCTTTTAAATTAGCAGATGATGTATTGCATTCAGGAGTCAGGGGCATTACAGATTTAATCACAATGCCAGGCCTCATTAATTTGGACTTTGCTGACATCAGAACTGTTATGAGCGAAATGGGCAAGGCAATGATGGGCACTGGCGAAGCAGAAGGCGAAGATAGGGCTGTTATGGCTGCTGAAAAAGCAATATCTAATCCGCTTCTAGATAATTCATCAATGAAAGGTGCAAGAGGCGTCCTTATTAATATCACAGGCGGCAGTGATATGACTTTATTCCAAGTTGATGCTGCAGCAAATAGAATTAGGGAAGAGGTGGATTCTAATGCAAACATTATATTTGGCTCTGCTTACAACCCAAATCTAGAAGGTAAAGTGAGGGTTTCTGTAGTTGCAACTGGTATAGAGCAAAAAGCCACGCCAATAAATAAACACACCGAAATTCAACAAGTTAAAATTGATGATTTTATAGCAGTAAATGATGAAACACCATTTATACAAAAAGATGATGATGAAGATAATATGGATGCAGACTCATTTATCTCTCCAGTTCCAATAGAATCACAAAGCTTCAGTAATATTGATGACGTACAAAACACACATACAGTTAAAGTCACATTGCCAGATTTGCCAAAAGATGGCGTAACCAGTCTAAATACCAAGGATGAACAAGTGAAAAAGAATAAAGAAGATTTTTTTGATATCCCTTCATTTATCAGAAAGAAAATAAAGTTTTAAATATGGTCGCAAAGGTTACCAGCGTTGCTTTTGAGGGTGTTGATGTAAAGCCTGTTGAGGTTCAGGTTCAGGTTGCTCCTGGAAACCCTGGCATTACTATTGTAGGACTTCCTAACAAAGCAGTTGCTGAGTCCAAAGAGAGGATTAGGGCAGCTTTTCATAGTCTAAGCCTATCTTTACCACAAAAGAAAATTACTGTTAATCTCGCCCCTGCCGATTTAATTAAGGATGGCAGCCATTACGACTTGCCCATAGCACTTGGTATTTTAGCTGAAATCAAAATTATAGACATTAATGATATAAATAATTTTTGGGTTTTAGGCGAATTATCATTAGATGGCATGGTAAAAAATGTAAGAGGTGTATTGCCAGCAGCAATGCAAGCTGTAGAGAATAATCAAGGCATTATATGCCCTTATTCCAATGGGTCTGAAGCATCATGGTCTGGCAATAAAACAATTGTTGCGGCGCCAGATTTGCTTAGTTTAATTAATCACTTAGCAAATAAACAGGCTTTAGAAAGGCCAACTATATCACATGTTACAAACACTTTGCATTATCCAGATTTTGCAGATGTAAAAGGACAAAAAATTGCAAAAAGAGCATTAGAAATCGCAGCAGCTGGGGGGCATAATGTTTTGATGATAGGCCCGCCTGGATCAGGCAAATCTATGCTTGCAAAAAGAATGCCCGGAATATTACCGCCTTTATCTGCTGAAGAAATTTTAGAAAACTCCATTGTATACAGTATTGCAGGTTTAATGCAAGATGGTCAATTAATTAGCAACAGACCATTTAGATCTCCACATAACTCAGCATCTATGCCTGCTATGATGGGTGGCGGCAGAAGCCTTAAGCCAGGAGAGGTTACGTTATCGCATAATGGGGTTTTATTTTTAGATGAATTACCACAATTTCCAAGCAATATTCTGGATGCATTAAGGCAACCATTAGAAGATGGGAAAATAATGATTTCTAGAATATCAGGACATGTCATATATCCCGCAAAATTCCAATTGATCGCTGCTATGAACCCTTGCAAATGTGGAAATTTTGGAAATATTAGCTTAATGTGCAACAAGGCACCGAATTGCGCCCAAGATTATCAATGGAAAATATCTGGACCACTCTTTGATAGATTTGATATACGTATAGATGTAGTGCAAGAAGATATATTCTCACAAAACCCTAGTTCCAATGAAAGCTCTGCAGAGATAGCAAAAAGAGTGATGTATGCTAGAAAAATGCAGCTTGAACGTTATAAAGACAGTCAAAATAAGCTTAATGCTTATGCAGAAGGTGTGGAACTTGAAAATATTGCCAAACTTTCTGATGATGCATATGATATTTTAAAAAAAGCATCCATTAAATTTAATCTCTCTATGCGATCTTACACAAGGATACTTAGGGTGGCCAGAACTATTGCAGATTTGGCAAGTTCTAAAATAATAGAAATGACACATATTGCAGAAGCAATTAATTTACGAATCTCAAAACTAAAGGCTTAATAAAGGTAGAAAATGCATATTAATGGGATGCAGAGTTTTAATAATATTTTTGCTAAGATGGTGGAAAACTCCTTTAAAAAACATGGATTTATCAACATACGCTTACTTCAAGATTGGCCGCAAATCGTTGGCCATGAGATTGCTCAAATTTGCAAACCACATCAAATATTGAAAAACCACAATCAAGGCGGCACTCTGCATCTACACACATCAAATCCTGCTTATTCGCTGATAATACTGACGCAAAAAGACAGAATTATTGATAATATCTCAACCTATTTTGGCTATAAAGCGGTTTCTAAGATAAGAATCTTAGTCAAAAGCTAGATGACCCATATATACAGGGCAACCGCATTAAAAAAGTAGCCAAATAGAGATTAGACTTCTTGGATAACTGCTCTTAAATTGAATCGTCGCTTCTGCAGAGTTGATAATAATGCTACGATAAAAGGGGCGGGCCTGTGGGCTTTAGCCCGCACCTATCCTGTTTTGCACTACGTTTGGGCAGACCCAAACGTGCCAAAAGCCTTTTTGGCACGTGCAAAACA
>JACCDK010445636.1_pt1 | contig 20251 bp, 17 predicted proteins | sample 7445871 | NCBI WGS metagenome assembly JACCDK01 (sample SAMN15323436, study PRJNA562643) | freshwater metagenome | isolation source: river surface water | place: USA:Blue River Watershed | collected 2017-08-15
CACGCGTTGAAATTTGGGATTCAACTTCATGGAATCAATATCTAGCAGATCGTGAAAAGGGATTTGCTGATGTTTCTGAGGAGGTATTCCCAGGACTGTTCTAGTCCGCAAACAAACAACTCTCATTTGTGGCCACTGCCGACCCTACGACTGCGGCGCCCCTTCCCCGGCGCCGCATAAAGCGATCCGTCGGCCGGCAGTGACCAGAGATGAGAGAAAAGAAAACAGATTAGTTAAGAGATTGGGGGAGAAGATGATCAAAGCACAACATGTTTCAGTAATGCGCGATGAGTGCATTGATTTACTCTCTCCTGCAATCACCTCACATGCAAACCCAGTTGTCATTGATGCAACTCTGGGATTAGGTGGTCACACCGAAGCACTCCTCAACAAATTTCCACACTTAGTTGTCATTGGCATAGATCGCGATATGCAGGCTATTGAAATAGCAAGTGAACGACTTTCATTATTCGGTGACAGATTTATTTCGCATCACAGTGTTTTTGATCAGATCGCACATGTAGCTCAGCAACACGGATATTCACACGTACAAGGAATTCTCTTTGATTTGGGAGTCTCTTCACTTCAACTTGATAAAAGTGACCGTGGTTTTTCATATGCCCATGATGCAGAACTTGATATGCGCATGGATAAGAGTCAGCTGAAAACAGCGGCAGACATAGTTAATTCATATCCACCCGGAGATTTAGTTCGCATCCTTCGCACATATGGTGAAGAAAAATTTGCGACTCGCATAGTTGAATCAATAGTTAAGGAACGCGAAAAGGCTCCACTTCATTCAACTGCGCACCTTGCAACTCTTGTTAAGAATGCGATTCCTGCGGCAACTCGACGCACTGGCGGAAATCCCGCAAAGCGCACTTTCCAAGCACTTCGCATTGAAACAAATGATGAACTCGGTGCAATTTCTCGAGCAATCCCGCAAGCCCTCGAGATTCTCGACATTCATGCCCGCCTTGTCGTGATGTCTTTTCAATCACTTGAAGATCGAATTGTGAAGAATTTTTTCCAAGAAGCGACCACGTCAGGAACTCCTCAAGGCCTGCCAGTTGAAATCGCTGCGCTGGCTGCAAAGTTCGCACTTGTTTTTAACGGCAGTCAGAGCCCAAGTGAAAAAGAAGTCACAGAGAATTCGCGTGCCGCTTCAGTTCGATTACGCGCAATCGAAAGGGTGGCTGCATAAATGGCAATGACATCAATTGCGCCAGCAATAACCCGGACAACCTCACTCGTTGCACAGAAATCTACTCGCGCCGCACTTCGAATTGTTGCTGATGCATCAGCAGGTAAACAGGCAAACCGTAGATTTTTTGCAATCTTTGTTACATCACTTGGTGCTGTTTTCTTACTCGGGTTATTATTTATTAATACGCTTCTTGCACAGGATGCATTTGAGATTTCAAAGCTGCAGGCGGACTTAAAGCTTTCAAGTGATCAGTATGAAGCAATCACTCGTGAAATAGAGCGCATTTCTTCACCCGCAGCACTCTCGCACGAAGCAGAAAAACTAGGTATGAAGCCGTCACAGACACCCACATTTTTGAATTTGGAAGTGCCACGTGGGTGATTTGAATTTATCTAGAAAGCGAATAGTTGTTTTAACTATTTTCTCACTTTTGTTTATGGTCCTTTTCGCTGGACGCCTTGTGCAAGTTCAGGTGATTAATGCAGGAGATTACAAGATACGAGCAGTTGATGAGATGCAAAATACTCGTTCTATTCCGGCAAAACGCGGTGACATTACAGATATCAATGGTGTGACATTTGCGCGAAGTGTTGCCGCCATAAACATTGTTGTGGATCAAACTCAGATTTCAGATCCGGCACGAGTTGCAGCCTTTGCTGCACCAATTCTTCAATTGCCAGTGACAGAGGTTCAACAAGCGATTACTGGAAAACTCCGCTACAGCATGGTGTTACCAAATGCTCAACCTGCAATTTGGCGTGCACTTGTCGATGCAATGGCGACACATAATGCACAATTAAGTTCACATGAAATTGATCAGCGGATTATCGGTTTTTTTGCTGAACGCGGCTATGTGCGGGATTATCCATCCGGCTCATTGTTAGCATCATTGATTGGTTTCGTCAGAAATGATGGAGTTGGTGCAACAGGTCTTGAATCAAGTATGAATTCAATAATTTCAGGCAAACCTGGCAGGTACTCATATGCTGCTGCAGCAGGAGCTGAAATTCCGGGATCGCAATCTGAAATTGTTTCAGCACAAAAAGGTACAAGTGTTCGCTTAACTATAGATCGCGATGTTCAGTGGGTTGCTACGAAAGCAATTTCCGATGCTGTACGTAAATCGCGTGCACTGAGCGGCACTGTCATAGTTATGGATCCAAAAACTGGTCATATCTTGGCGCACGCAACAGCTCCTACTTTTGATCCAAATAACACAAAGAATGTCTCACTTAATTTAATGCGAAATCCATCTGTTCAAGAAGTGTACGAACCAGGATCAACTGGAAAAGTGATGACACTCGCTGCAGCTTTGGAAGAGAAGAAAATTACTCCAACGACGGTCTTCACGGTTCCTTATTCACTTAAGCGCAGCGATGCTACTTTTCATGATCACGAACGTCATCCAGTTCAACGATTGACCGCAACCGGAATTCTTGCGGTTTCAAGTAATACAGGTTCAATACAAATTGGCGAAACACTCAGTAATGACACGCTACATAGTTACCTCAGTAAGTTCGGTATTGGAAAATCAACTGGCTCAGGTTTACCGGGTGAATCCGCAGGAATTTTCCATCCAGTAAAGAGCTGGTCCGGAACTTCAGCTCCAACAATTGCTTTCGGTCACGGTTATTCTGTGACTGCAATGCAAGCAACAAGCGTCTTTGCGACGATTGCAAATGATGGCATACGAGTTTCTCCAACAGTTATTGCGGGCACAAGTGATGCTTCAGGTAATTTCACTCCTGCACAATCACGTACATCGGAAAAAGTTTTGAGTCCAGAAACTGCAGCACAGGTTCGCTTAATGATGGAAAGCGTTGTTTCAGCAAGTGGAACAGCACCGACTGCTGCGATTCCTGGCTATCGTGTCGCAGGAAAGACTGGTACTGCTGAACGTTATAACGATAGTTGTCGCTGTTACAGCGGCTACACCGCATCATTTATAGGTTTTGCACCAGCTGACAAACCAGCGTATGTAATTAGCGTAACAATTCAAAACCCGCAAGGCATGCATTGGGGTGGCGCACTTGGTGGTCCTGTGTTTAAGGAAGTGATGTCATTTGTTTTGCAGTCACGGCATATATCTCCAACAAATACAGTGATAAAACCTGTGGCGCTCACTCAAGCAGACCTAAAAAAGAGTTCAAAGTTTGTGTCGAAAGCATCAGGACAATGATTCGCCCGCTTACGCAAAATCAGAGATCTCTTGCGGCGATACTTTCTACAGCAGGGGCTACATCGGATTTATCAGCTTCAGAATTGGAAAAAATTGGAGTTACTGGAATCTCAAGTTCTAGTGCTGATGTAGAACCAGGAGATTTATTCTGTGCTTTTGCAGGTGCAAAAGTTCACGGTGCTACCTTCGCTCAGGATGCACTCAAATCTGGTGCAGTTGCAGTTCTCACCGACAAAAAGGGCGCCGAATTGATACATGGCTTGCCCGTATTAGTAGTTTCGCATCCTCGAAAGAGTGCGGCAATCCTGACCTCGTGGTTTTATGGCGAACCAATGCGTGATCTTTTTAGCATTGGAATCACAGGAACAAATGGAAAAACAACTGTAAGTACGTTGTGTCACCAAATCTTTCAAAGTGCGGGGCAAGAGAGCGGATTAATCGGCACAGTTGAAACTCGAATTGGAAACGAAGTTTTGGCAAGTACGCGAACAACTCCGGAAGCAGCCGAGTTGCAGGCCTTAGTTGCTACCATGCGTGAGCGCCATTGCCGTAACTTAGTGATGGAAGTTTCAAGCCATGCAATAGCCCTCGAACGCATTCGTGGAAGTTATTTTGCTGCAGTTGGATTCACAAATTTATCGCAAGATCACTTAGATTTTCATTCGAGCATGGAAGATTACTTCGCAACTAAATCCAAATTATTTACCTACGAATATGCGGATCAGGCTTTCATCAATATAGATGACGCTTACGGCCAAATTCTTGCTGAAAAGACTGAGCTACCGGTTCAAAGTATTTCTCGCTTCAACGAGAATGCAACGTGGCACTACACGCGAATTGAAGAAGGAATTGCTCATAGCGATATTTCAATTCGCGGAGTTGGGGGAGTGCTCATTGATAGCCGGACAACCCTTCGCGGTGGTTTTAACTTTGATAATTTATTAATGGCAGTAGCAATGTGCGTTGAGTCCGGAATAGATCCGATGGATATTCAAACTTTAATTCCTCATTTAGTTGGGGCTGTAGGTCGTCTAGAACCCGTAAACCTTGGGCAGAACTTCACTGCATTAGTTGATTACGCACATAGTCCTGACGCGGTAGCTCGAGTTCTAGCAGCTGCTCGCGAAATGACAGGTAAGAAAGTTATAGCCGTTCTAGGGTGCGGTGGAGATCGTGATAATTCAAAGCGCAACCTGATGGGTCAAGAGCTCTCCTTGCGAAGTGACATCGCAATTTTTACTAGTGATAACCCTCGCTCTGAAAATCCCCAAGTGATTCTCGAGCAAATGACGCAAGGATTAAAGATTTCAAAGCCGAGCGCTATTGTGCAAGATCGAGCAGAAGCAATTGAATTAGCTGTGAATCTTGCTGAACCAGGTGATGTTGTCATTGTGTTAGGCAAGGGGCACGAACGTGGTCAGGAAATAGGGGGAGTAGTTCATCCCTTCGATGATCGCTTAGTGCTTGCCCGCGCAATTGAGGCGAAAAAATGATTCCACTCACACTCAAACAAATTGCAGACATTGTTGGTGGCACAACATTTGGTGATGAATCTCAAATTATTAACTCAGCCCCAGTCTTTGATTCGAGATTAGCTGTTAAAGGTTCACTCTTTCTGGCACTTGTTGGGGAAAATTCTGATGGTCACGATTTCATCGATGATGCGATTTCACATGGCGCAACAGGATTGATGACAACCAAAGTTGTCCCAGGTGATGGCGTCGTTGTCAATGATGTACTTCTAGCAGTTCGTGCACTCGCATCCTACGTTCGCAAGCAGTTACCTAATTTAATTGTTGTTGGCATAACTGGATCGAGCGGAAAAACTACGACAAAGGATTTGTTGGCATCGATCCTTTCAAGCCGAGCGCAATGTGTTGCTACAAAAGCTTCTTTCAATAACGAACTTGGGGCACCAATCACACTGCTTGAGTGCGATGAAAAAACAAAATATTGCATTCTTGAAATGGGCGCACGTCATAAGGGAGATATTGCTGCATTATGCGAGATGGCCAAACCAAACGTGGGAGTAGTGCTTCGCGTAGGAACCGCACATCTTGGCGAATTCGGAAGTGTTGAGAAAATTGCCGAGACCAAAGGTGAACTTATTCAGGCGCTTGCTCCCGATGCAGTTGCCGTACTTGGTACATATGATCCCCACACGAAGGCAATGAAATCTCTGCACGCAGGAAAGATTATTTATTTTGGTGAAGATTCACATGATGATGTACGAGCTGCCGATATAGAAATGCGTGAAGCTCGTCCACATTTTGATCTCGTAACCCCAGCAGGAAGAGATGCAGTTGGTATGCGTTTGATTGGCATGCATCAAATATCAAATGCATTGGCCGCTGCTGCTGTATGTACAGCGTTAGAGATTCCAATCGAAGTTATCGCAAGTGGATTATCGACGGCTGATTTAGCAAGTAAATGGCGTATGCAAATCAATGATGTTGAAGAACTTTTAATTATCAATGATTCATATAACGCTAACCCCGAATCAATGAAAGCCGGGCTAGATTCCTTAGTTTTATTTGCACAAGAACGCGGTGGAGCTTCATGGGCTTTTCTCGGACAGATGCACGAACTTGGTAGCCAGAGCGATGAATTGCACGCAAGTGTTGGAGCGCATGCGCACCAACTAGGTATTGATCATCTTGTCATTATTGGAACACGAGCATTTGCTGCAGGTATTCCTGCGAAGAGTGCTACTACGCTTCACTATTGCGAAGACATTACGCAAGCACTTTCTCTAGTGTCACATTTTGCACCAGGAGACGTAGTACTTGTAAAAGCTTCACGTTCAGAGCACTTTGAAACTTTAAGTCAAGGGATAGAAGATTCATGGAAAGCGTCACAAAGAGAGGATAAGAAATGAAGGTAATTCTTATCGCTGGAGCAATTGCTCTGTTATTTTCTCTTTTTGGCACCCCACTGCTTATTCGTATTCTTGCAAAGCGCGGATTTGGCCAAGTGATAAGAGATGACGGGCCAACCTCTCACCATACAAAGCGTGGCACCCCAACTATGGGCGGAATTGTCATCATTGTTGCGACAGTAATTGCGTATGCGATTGCGCATATTTTTTCAGGCCGCCCACCGACAGTCTCTGCTCTGCTCGTCATTGGACTTGTCATTGCATTGGGACTGATCGGATTTATTGATGATTACTTAAAAATCTCACGTAAACAATCTTTGGGACTCACCGGAAAGCAAAAGCTCATCGCTCAAGGATTTGTGGCCGCACTCTTTGGATACCTTGGAATTCAATTCGCAGACTTAGGCGGACTTACTCCTATTTCGCAAAACCTTTCTACTGTGCGTGAAACATCAATTGTTCTTGGACCAATTCTTGTCGTCATATGGATTGCGTTGATGGTCGTCGCTACAAGTAACGGAGTTAACCTCACCGATGGATTAGACGGCCTGGCAAGTGGTGCATCCGTAATGACTTTCTTGGCATTTGTTCTCATTGGCGTCTGGGAGTTTGGACAGAGCTGTGCACTTGTTGCAAGTACAAATTGTTATGCAGTTCGCGATCCACTAGATTTAGCAGTTCTTGCGGCTGCTTTTGCTGGTTCGTGCACTGGATTTTTATGGTGGAATGCATCGCCGGCAAAAATTTTCATGGGCGATACAGGATCACTTGCACTGGGTGGGGCATTAGCTGGATTAGCTGCCACGTTGCGAGTTGAGTTATTGCTCATTCCACTCGGTGGACTCTTCGTGATTATTACGTTATCGGTAATTATTCAGACTCTTTATTTCAAAATTTCTGGTGGCAAACGTGTATTTAAAATGGCTCCACTACAGCATCACTTTGAATTAATGGGTTGGGGTGAAGTCACCATTGTTATTCGCTTCTGGATTATCGCTGGACTCAGTGTGGCTCTTGGTCTAGGACTCTTTTATGCGCAATGGGTTAGCGCGTAAGAAGTTTTTCTATGCCACTTAATTTTTCCAAGCAGAGAATTCTGATTTTAGGTGCCGGAGTTACCGGAAGCGCGTTGGCTCAATCTCTCTCACGTCGTGGCGCAATCGTGGCAATTGCAGATGATAAGAAGATTCAAGACGCTGCTTTCAAAACTCACCATTCAGATGATATCAATGTCAATGAATGGGAGCTGGTGGTTGTGTCTCCAGGCTGGAAACCTTCGCACCCGTTGATTCAAAAATTTATCGCAGCAGGCATAGAGATAACTAATGAAATTGATATGGCATGGCAGATTAAGCAAGAGGAAGTTCCTCATCAAAGATGGTATGCATTAACCGGAACCAACGGAAAAACTACTACCGTTGAGATGACTGCTGCTGCGATGCGTGCAGGTGGATTACATGCAATTGCATGTGGCAACGTGGGAGACACAGTTATTGAAGCGGTAGAGAGTAAAGATAAGTTTGATGTTCTTGTCCTCGAACTATCTTCCTTTCAAATCCATTGGATGAAATTGCCACAATTCACCGCTAGCGCCCTCTTGAATATCGCAGATGATCACACAGATTGGCATGGCTCTTTTGAAGAGTACGCCCGCACCAAAGTTTCACTGCTTGATTCAAGCTCAACAGCAATTCTTAATGCAGATGATGCTGAAGTAGTTAAAAGATGCGCACAATGGAAGGGTAGAAAAGTTTTCTTCTCACTTGATACCCCTGCACCTGGAGAAATGGGCGTTGTCGAAGAGTTACTAGTTGATCGAGCATTTGTTCCCGATCCCCAAGAAGCAGCGATGATTTGCGAACTCACTGAAATTAAACCTACGGTTCCTCACAATGTTTCAAATGCATTAGCTGCTGCTGGCTTAGCGCGCGCCGCCGGAGTAGATCACGAACACATCAGAAGTGCACTTGCCGCATTTACCCCTGGTCGCCACCGTATTGAAGAAATTCTCTCGCATGCTGGTATCACATGGATCGATGATTCAAAAGCGACTAATCCACACGCAGCAGGTGCATCAATAATGTCTGCGCTATCTGTTGTGTGGATTGCTGGGGGCTTGGCAAAAGGTGCACGAATGGAAGAACTTATTCAACGGTGCAGCAAACGAATTAAAGCAGCTGTTTTAATTGGGGAAGATCGAGAGATTATTGCAAAGGCGATTCGCGAAAATGCCCCTCATATTGCAATAGTTCAATTAGAAGCTCCGTCTACCTACCAGATCGGTTCTGCAGACAACTCCTTAATGGAAAATGTTGTAGAAGCAGCGCGTGCTTTAGCAGTTGAAGGAGACACAGTCTTATTGGCACCAGCGTGTGCATCTATGGATTTGTTTGCAAACTACGCCGATCGCGGAGATCGATTTGCGCAAGCTGTGAAAAAGGTGATTCTCGGTGAGTGAAACAACCCAGAAATTCCTGGCAAGACCGTCAAGTTCTTACAAAATATTAATGTGGACAACGCTGACTCTGAGCATCCTTGGAGCCATCATGGTTTTTTCCGCATCTTCAATTTATTCTCTTGAAAATAAAGGAAATTCATTTTCAGTTATTGGTCGCCAATTATTTTTCCTATTTATATCTATTCCTCTTGGTTATCTCGCGTCTCGACAGAAACTAGATCGCTGGAAGAATCTAGCCCGATTTGGATTTGTAATCTCAGCAATTGTTTTGATTATTGTTGCGATTCCAGGAGTCGGAAAGAGTATTAATGGAAATCAGAACTGGATCAGTCTTGGCTTTGTAGATATCCAACCAAGTGAAATTGTGAAAGTTTTAATGATTTTGTGGGCAGCTCACATGTTGGCAATTCGTGAACACGCTGGACGTCATACAACCAATGTTTTGGCGCTCATCACTCCGGGCTTTGTATTGATTATGGCTCTCATAATGCTCGGCAGAGATTTAGGTACCACTGCAGTATTTGCAGCAATATTGGCAGGTTTGCTCTGGGTTTCTGGTGTATCAGGAAAGATATTTGGCGGAGTACTTGCCACTGTATTTACACTCATCGCCTTTGCTATCGCAACAGCTCCATATCGTGCTCAGAGATTCTTAGTTGTTTTTAATCCATTTGCACCTGAAGATTATAAAAATGCAGGATGGCAGCCAGCGCACAGTCTGTTAGGTCTGGCTAGTGGCGGATTCTTTGGAGTTGGACTTGGTGCCAGCCGTCAAAAATGGGGAAATTTAGCTGAAGCTCACACAGACTTTATCTTCTCTGTAATTGGCGAAGAGCTTGGTTTGTTCGGAACGTTAATTATCTTGATGCTTTTTAGTGCATTGATATTTTCAATCTTTAGAATCGCATTACGTGCTAAAGATCCGATGTCAAAGTACGCGTGTGCCGGAATTGGCGCATGGTTGGCCTTTCAAACAATTTTAAATATCGGCTCTGCAACTTCTTTAATTCCAGTTGTTGGAGTTACTTTGCCGCTTGTTTCATACGGGGGCTCTTCTCTTGTGGCTACTTATATTGCATTAGGTTTTGTTTTAGGGGCAGCTCGTCGCGATCCTGCTGCGATGGCAGATCTGGAAAATAAATAATGAGAACAATCATCTTCGCAGGCGGTGGCACTGCAGGTCACGTTGAACCAGCGCTATCTGTAGCCCACCAATGGATGAAAGAGAATCCAGGAGATAAGTGCATCTTTGTCGGCACTGCACACGGTTTAGAAACAACTCTTGTTCCTTCGGCTGGATTTACTTTGCGCACAATTAAGAAAGTAGTGCTCACTCGAAAGTTTTCTTTGGCTGCACTGCTATTCCCATTGAATTTTCTACAAGCTATAACTCAGGCACGCTCGGCAATAAAGGGCGCGTCATTAGTTGTTGGCTTTGGTGGATACGTCAGTGCCGCAACGTATGTGGCAGCAAAGTCTTGTGGGATACCAATTGTGATTCATGAAGCAAACGCGCGTCCCGGTATTGCTAACCGTTTAGGCGCTCTTTTTACATCTGCCTTAGCAGTTTCGACTCCAGTTCAAAGTGCTCCCTTTAACAAAGCTCTCATCACGGGGATGCCTTTGAAGAATTCAATCATTGAACTCATCACCCGACCACAATCTGATTGGCAATCACAACGTATGGCCGCAAAGCGTTCGCTGGGTTTTGATGATGCCCTGCCACTGGTCCTAGTAGTTGGTGGCTCACAGGGTTCACTTGTGATGAATTCAGTAATTGAGAAATCGTTACGATCGCTATTGGAAAAGAAGATTCAAGTTATGCATTCGGTAGGTAAAAAAAATGCACTTCCAACGGCGCAATCAGGTTACCAACCACATTCATACATCGTAGATATGGCAGCTGCTTATCTGGCCGCCGATTTAGTCATTTCCCGATCTGGGGCTGTAACTTGTTCAGAGTTCGAAGCACTCGGAAAGTACGCATTGTTTATTCCACTTGCTATTGGTAATGGCGAGCAGTTGCCAAATGCTCAGCACTTGGCAAATCTCGGACGCGCACAAGTAATCTCACAGAATGAATTCACTTCGCAGTGGCTCTTAGCCAATATTGATTCTCTATTAGCAGCCTCTAAAGAACGTAGCGCGCAGGTTTCCACCGTAAATAGCACAGCGCATGAGAAGATTACGGCTCTCATGCAAAATGTGCTGAGTTCTCACTAGGGGAGTGCGCGCAGATGATTTCGCTCTCTGAACTCTCCAGCAAAAGAGTTCATTTCATTGGAATTGGTGGCGCAGGCATGAGTGGGTTAGCTCGCATAGCCTTGACACACGGTGCACATGTCAGTGGATCAGATGAAAAAGATTCTTCTGTGCTTGCAGCATTAGCAGCACTTGGTGCGACAGTATTTTCTTCACATAGTGCCGAGCACGTCAATGGTGCTGATTTAGTAATTTATTCAAATGCGATTTCACAATCCAATGCAGAACGCGTAGCGGCAGCCGCGCAAAATATTCCAACATATACGCGTGCACAAGCACTTGCATTGCTGATGAGCCAATCAATTAGCATCGCAGTTGCTGGCACTCACGGTAAGACCACAACTTCTTCAATGCTCACCGTTGCACTACAGGCATGCGGAGTTGATCCTTCATTTGCCATTGGCGGAACAATTAGCGCTTCTGGCTCCAATGCTCATAGAGGAACAGGTGAGTACTTTGTTGCTGAAGCAGATGAATCTGATGGTTCATTTATCGAATACAAACCCTTCGGAGCAATAGTTACAAACGTCGAACATGATCACGTTGATTACTTTGCAACTCCCGCCGATGTAACTGCTGCTTTCCAGGAATTTGCACGGACCATTTCACCTGAAGGATTCATGGTTTATTGCGCTGATGATGCAGGTTCGCTGGCTCTGGGCCGCTGGGCACAAGGAATTACCTGTATCTCTTATGGTGAACATCAAGAGAGTGATTTGCACATTGATCAGGTTGAACTTGGGGCCAAGGGATCGCGCGCACGTGCCCTATGGAAAGGTAAATCAATTGGTCATCTAGAACTCAATGTTCCCGGTCGCCACAACATTGATAATGCTGCAGCAGCACTTGCAGTTGGTTTACATCTCGGTTTACCTACGGCCGCACTCTTAGCAGGATTGGCATCCTTTGCCGGGACTGGCCGCCGCTTTGAATTAAAAGGAACTGTTCATGGAATTCGAGTAATCGATGATTATGGACACCATCCCACTGAAATTAAAGTCACCCTAGAAGCCGCTCGTAGGTATGCAGGTGATGGTCGACTCTTAGTAATTTTCCAACCACATAGATATTCGCGCACACAAGCTTTTATGTCTGCATTTGCAACCGCGCTCTCTCTCGCAGATTACGTTTCATTACTGGAAATTTACGCAGCGAGTGAAAAACCAATTCCAGGTGTGAGTTCAGAAGTTATCGCAGAGTCCATGGCGAATGGAAAATACATCCCAAACTTTGTAGATGCGACCGATGAAATGATTGAAATGGCGAAACCAGGTGATGTCATTATTACTTTGGGAGCAGGCGATGTCTCTTCCCTAGGACCAATTATTATCGAGGGACTCACCAAGCGTTTTGCAGGAAATTAGAAGTCAGATGCCACGCATACTCAAAATATTGGTCACCTTATTAATCATCTCAGCACTAACATTTTTGTTGGGGTGGTCATCTGTTTTTACGGTCAAGAAAGTTGAATACATAGGAATCAAAGATCGACTGCAAATTTCAGCGGTGGAAAAGAAAGTGGGAAATCTCGTTGGTGTAAAACTCGCGCGTATAGAGCCACGGCAATTAACAAACACCATCGAAACTCTTTCTTGGATTGCACATGGTGATGTTTCACGGAACTGGTTTTCTAGTTCTGTAACTATTTCAGTAACGCCTCGATTGCCCATTGGGGCAGTAGGAGGGCGATACATCGACTCAACAGGGGCAATTTTTGACCCACTTGGACCACCGGCTGATGTGCCACAACTCAATGCGCCTACTCCTGCCATTGGCTTATCGGCAGCCAAACTATTTGCCACACTTCCCCAGGATTTTCGCAAGGACATCGCATCGATGAGTGCCAGAAATAGTGATGACTTCACCATGACTTTTGGCGGGCAGTTCCAAGGGCTCACTCTTCGCTTCGGCAATGCAGATGAAATAGATCTGAAAATCAAAGTATTTAAAGCACTTGTGGCACTCGAAGAAAACAAAAAAGTTTCAATGATTGATGTATCAGCTCCACATGCACCGATTGTTAAATAAGAAAATAATTTAAAAATAAATTCGTGGCGGTGTTTGCTTACGGAGTTGTTTCGCTTTACTTTCACCTCACGATTAAGAGAGAACACTAAGTCTCAACTCGAGGTTTACCGTTCTCAAGGAGGAGTACCGTGGCTTCACCGCAGAATTATTTAGCTGTCATCAAAGTAGTTGGCATTGGTGGCGGTGGAGTTAATGCAATCAATCGAATGATTGATGTCGGACTCAAAGGTGTTGAGTTCATTGCAATTAATACTGACGCGCAACATTTGTTAATGAGTGATGCTGATGTGAAATTAGATATTGGACGCAAATCAACACGTGGTCTTGGCGCAGGTGCTGCACCAGAAAAAGGTCGTGAAGCAGCACTTGATCACATTGATGAAATTGAAGAAATTTTGCGCGGTGCAGACATGGTTTTTGTTACTGCAGGCGAAGGTGGCGGAACCGGAACAGGTGGCGCACCAGTAGTAGCAAAGATTGCACGCGAAATTGGCGCACTCACAATTGGTGTTGTTACAAAACCATTTAGCTTTGAAGGAAAAATTCGCACAGCTCAAGCAGAAGAAGGTATCGAAGCTCTTCGCTCTGAAGTTGACACACTTATAGTTATTCCAAATGATCGCTTACTTGCTATTTCAGATCGGTCAATTACAGCTGTAGATGCTTTCAAGAGTGCGGATCAAGTTTTGCTCTCAGGTGTTCAAGGAATCACAGAAATAATTACACAGCCAGGTTTAATTAACCTCGATTTCGCAGATGTAAAGACAGTTATGACTGGTGCGGGGTCAGCACTGATGGGAATTGGATCTGCTCGCGGTGAAAATCGTGCAATCCGTGCTGCCGAACTTGCAATCTCTAGTCCACTTCTTGAAGCATCTATTGACGGGGCTATGGGCGTATTACTTTCAGTAGCAGGTGGTTCTGATCTTGGATTATTCGAAATCAATGAAGCGTGCGAACTTGTACAAGCCGCAGCGCATCCAAATGCGAAGATTATTTTCGGAACAACTATCGATGATGCACTTGGAGATGAAGTTCGTATCACCGTAATTGCCGCTGGATTCGATGGGGGAGAACCGAAGAAGGTCTCAGTTCCGGTTATCAACGCAGCGACATTGGCAGGAAATGCCAATCCAGTGCCAAGCAACGATCCGTTGGCTGTAGCACTTGATCTCGAGGCAGATCTGACTCCGCGCCCACGAGTTACCTTTGAAGAACTCGTAGCCGAAGATGAAATTGATGTTCCAGATTTCATGAAATAAGAGTGAGCTTTACATTCTTTACCGATCGCCTTGGTGGATATAGCCAAGGCGATTTTTCTTCCTTGAATTTAGCGCAACATGTAAATGATGATGCCTCTGCAGTTCTTCGTAATCGAGAACTTATTGCACAGCAGCATGGTCCAACCATGTATATGAATCAAGTTCACGGAAATACCGTAGAAGTCGTTGAAGAACATAGTGATCTGAGCCCTACGTGCGATGCATTAGTCACAACGGTTCCTGGAATTACATTGGCGGTAATGACTGCTGACTGCATTCCTTTATTGCTCTCCAGTAACAATGTCATTGCTGCCGTTCACGTAGGCAGACGCGGATTAGTTAATGGTGTCGCTGGAAAGACGGTACAGGTGATGCGCGACTTAGGTGCAACCTCGATTACTGCAAACTTAGGACCTTCAATTTGCGGTACATGTTATGAAGTAGATCAAAAAACCTTTGATGAAGTTGTCACGGGTTTTGCTCTAGCGCGTTCTCAGAGCGCTCGGGGCACCTTGGCACTCGATCTTGCAAAGGCACTAGTTGCAGAACTGAAAGAGTTATCAATTGACTCCACTTGTGATAGTCGGTGCACTTTTGAAGATGCGAATCTATTCTCTTACCGCAAATCCCATCGCACTGGCCGACAAGCAGGTTTAATTAGATTATGACTTCGCGATATGACGAAATTGCTGCAAATCTGAATGCGGTAATCGAAGAGATAAAGAGCGCAACTCAGAGTTGTGGCAGAAAGTATGAAGACATCACTCTGGTTGCGGTAACTAAAACTTTTCCAGTAAGTGATGTCCATATTCTGGCTAGTCTTGGCGTACATCACTACGGCGAAAATCGTGATTCGGATGCAGCCCCCAAAGCAGCTGCTGTTCCAGGTACCTGGCATTTTCAAGGACAGATACAGAGCAACAAATTGAAATCAATTGCTTCATGGGCCAATGTCATTCACTCACTAGATGAGATCCGACATATCGAGACACTAGATAGAGTTGCCACACATCGCATAGGAGTATTTCTTCAAGTCTCACTCGATGGCGCCGAAGGCAGGGGAGGCGCTCTACCGTCATCTTTATCCGCTTTAGCCGATGCAGTCCTGCAATCCACTCATCTGGATTTGATGGGGCTGATGGCCGTTGCGCCATTGAATGTTTCTAGTGATCACGCTTTTGAAAAATTAGCTGAAATTCATGGGGGCTTTAGAGCCTCATATCCGATGGCCACATTTCTATCGGCCGGAATGAGTAATGACTTCGCTTCTGCAAGCACCCATGGTGCGACACATATCCGTGTAGGTAGTTCAATCCTCGGTTCCCGGCCATCACCCCAGTAACCTTTTAACCATGTCGAATGCAATGCGCCGTGTCGCAAACTACCTTGGTTTAGTTGATGACCCAGAAATTTCGAACGCCGTAGAAACTCCTTCTTCACGAGTTCCTGATGTGCGAATTCGTACTCGCGAGCCACGTCATATTGCACCAGTGGCTCACCAAGAGAGCACTCCACAACTAGATCTTCCGGCTCTTGATCGCATCATCACTTTGCATCCACGTTTTTATAACGAAGCACGCACAATCGGTGAGCATTATCGTCAAGGTAATCCAGTCATCATTAATTTAACTGACATGGATGAGTCAGAACGCAAGCGCCTTGTGGATTTTGCAAGCGGACTTGTGTTTGGTCATCACGGAACTATCGAACGAGTTACTTCAAAAGTTTTCCTACTCTCACCAGCAAATGTCAAAGTGAGTAGCGAAGATAAAGCTGCAGCAGCTGAAGCAAGTTTTTTCAATCAGAGCTGATAGTTAATTCATGCTACGTATCGGATCGATACTTCATTTAATTCTGCAATTATTTTTATTTGCCTTACTTGGACGTTTAATTCTGGATTACGTTCGCATGTTCAAGCCAGCATGGCGCCCCAGTGGAGTTGTTTTGATATTGGTAGAAGCGATTTACACAATCACAGATCGCCCAATGAACTTTGTGCGTCGCTTTGTTCCGCCACTTCGCTTGGGCGGGGTCTCACTTGATTTATCTTTCATCGTATTGTTCTTTGCAATACAGATGTTGATGCCCCTTGTTTTGTTGATTTAACTCTTTACAAGAGTTGCGTTAAATCCAACTTCGCTATCTAGTACTGGCAGAGTTAAATCACGAGTAAATGCAGTTGCTAGAACTTCTGCGCTGATGTGCTCCTGTGCAGATTCAATGGCTGAAACTATTTCATCCGGTGCATTCCATGACACATGAATGCGATCTGAAATTTCAAAGCCACTCGTTTTGCGAGCCTCCTGTATGAAGCGAATAACTTCACGGACATGTCCAGCAGCAATTAGCTCAGGCGAAAGGGCCAAATCTAAGGCGACGCTTTCGCCTTCGTGACTTGCAACCATCCAACCGGTACGTGGTACTTCAGTAATAACAAGGTCATCTAACTCGATGCTCCACGTGCCGACTGTGGCGCTGCCAGTTGCGCGAAGAGATTTCACAAGAGTGGTCGCATCCGTTGCAGCAATTGCTTTCGCAATTGCCTGGACTTCGCCACCAAATTTTGCTCCAAGAGTGCGAAAGTTCGCTTTAACGGAGATATCCACTAAATCTCCATCGGCATTGGCAATATCCGCTAAATCAATAACGTTTAATTCATCAGCAATTTGCTCGCGCATATCTGCAGGGAGGCCGGCCCATCCACTTGCTGCAATAAGTGCACGTTGAAGAGGTTGTCGAATCTTTATTCCAGATTCAGCTCGCGCTGCTCTTCCTAGTTCAACAATGCGACGCGTCAGAGCAACCTGGGCTGATAAAACTCTATCGATATCACTTGAATCTGAAACCGGGAAATCTGAAAGGTGTACTGATTTCGCAGCGGTTGCATCAACTGGACGAATAAGTTCTTGCCACACGTGCTCTGAAATGAATGGAACCATCGGAGCAAGTAATTGAGTTAATGTGCTGAGACATTCATGAAGAGTGGCAAGGGCTGCGACTTCGCCATCCCAGAAACGTCGACGCGAACGACGTACATACCAATTAGAGAGATCGTCAATAAATTGAGCAAGAGCCTTTCCGGCTCCTTGTGAATCAAAGTTGGTGAGGCAGTTCTCTACTTCATTTATCAATAGCGATAGCTCAGAAATTATCCAGCGATCCATAACAGGACGTGTATTTCGAGCTGGCGATTGTGAAAGATCGAAGTTGGATGCTTGTGCATACAAAGAGTGGAACGAAATCGTGTTCCAGTACGTCAAAAGAGTTTTGCGAACTACATCGCTGATTGCATCGTGACCAACTCGTCGTGCAGACCATGGAGATCCTGCAGCAAGCATGTACCAACGGACCGCATCCGCACCGTGTTGGTCCATCAGCGCCATAGGTTCTAGAACATTGCCCAAGTGCTTACTCATCTTGCGACCATCTTTATCTAGAATGTGTCCTAGGCATAAAACATTTTCATACGATGATTTGTCGAAAACCAAAGTTCCAATTGTCATCAATGTATAAAACCAACCGCGAGTTTGATCGATTGCTTCGCAGATAAAGTCAGCAGGGTAGGAGGCTTCGAACTTTTCTTTGCTACCTTCTTGATGCGGATAACCCCACTGAGCAAATGGCATCGCACCAGAGTCATACCAGCAATCAATTACCTCAGGAACACGAACCATAGTTTCGGGGCATTGGGTGCAAGCAAAAGTGATGTCATCGACAAATGGTCGGTGTGGATCAAGTGCTGATAGCTCTTGCCCTGCACGTCTGCCCAAATCAGCTAATGATTCGATACATACTTCATGTTTGTTTTCGCACCGCCAAATAGGAAGCGGTGTGCCCCAATAACGATTACGTGAGAGCGCCCAGTCGATGTTGTTATTGAGCCAATCACCGTAGCGACCTGTTTTAATCGTTTCTGGGTACCAATTAGTTGCAGCATTTTCGCGCAATAGTTCGTCTTTAATTGATGTTGTTCGGATGTACCACGATGGTTGTGCGTAATAAATCAGAGCAGTGTGGCAGCGCCAGCAGTGTGGATATGAGTGCTCATATGGTTGGTGGCGATACAAAAGTCCGCGACTCTTTAACTCTTTTACAAGGGGCTTATCCGCATCTTTAAAGAACATTCCACCAACTAATTCGACATCGGCAAGAAAATGACCATCCGGTGCCACAGGATTTACAACTGGCAAACCATAGGCGCGGCATACCTGTAAGTCATCGGCACCAAAGGCTGGAGATTGATGAACCAAGCCGGTTCCATCTTCGGTTGTTACATAATCTGCGAGCACAACAAAGTGAGAATCCGGAATTTCCACGTAATTAAATGGACGTGAATATGTGGTTCGCTCAAGATCTTTACCGGAGATTTTCTTCAGAATCTTTACTTCACCTTGTAATTTTTCGAGCAGCGGCTCAGCAATAACGAGTACTTCTGTTTTCTCTTCGTGAGTTACTTCGGCGGCAACATAGGTCACAGAAGGATTAACTGCGATTGCCGTATTAGAAACCAGAGTCCATGGCGTAGTGGTCCAGACAAGTAGCGCTGCACCCAATTCTTGCAATGGTCCCGATGTTATTGGAAAGCGAACATAGACTGAAGGATCAGTAACTGTTTCATAGCCTTGAGCTAATTCGTGATCTGACAAACCTGTTCCGCAACGAGGGCAATATGGTGCAACGCGGTGGTCTTGAACTAGTAAACCTTTTTTGTGAATTTGAGAAAGACTCCACCAAACGCTTTCGACGTATGCAGGTGCCATAGTCCAATACGCTTGGTCAAAATCAACCCAGAATCCCATGCGATTAGTCATGGCAGTAAATGCATCAACGTGTCTAGTTACCGATTCGCGACACTTGTCATTAAATTCTGCGATACCAAATTTTTCGATGTCACCTTTGCCGTTAAAGCCCAACTCTTTTTCAACTGCAATTTCAACTGGAAGTCCGTGACAATCCCACCCAGCTTTGCGCACTACTTGCTTGCCTTTCATTGTGTGAAAGCGCGGAAAGACATCCTTAAAGACTCGAGCTTCAATGTGGTGGGTACCAGGCATGCCATTAGCAGTTGGGGGACCTTCATAAAATGTCCATGTCTGCTGACCTTGGCGAGCAGTAACCGACTCTTCAAAAACTTCATGTGTTCGCCAAAACTCCAGGATCGAGTGCTCCATTGCTGGCAGATCGATCTGGGCTGGAATTGGGCGAAATGACATAAGAGGGGAAGTCTATTCCATGCTCATGCGTAACTTTCTTCGTGGCGAAGTTGGTACTGGCGCGCTAATCGGCATAAGGTGCGCGGCGTGCCTAAAAAACCGTTGAAAAAAGCCGTGAAGAAAGCCTCCAAGAGCGCTGCAAAAAAGGCACCAGCAAAAAAGATTGCAAAGAAGGCTCCCGCTAAGAAGGCTCCTGCGAAAAAAGCACCAGCAAAAAAGATTGCAAAGAAGGCGCCTGCTAAAAAAGCACCAGCAAAAGCTCTTAAGAAAAATCCTGGACGCCCTTTTCCTTCCAAGACAACCTTGACGGTAGATGAAAAATCTCAGACAGTCAGCGTTAAAACAATTGTTGCACCTGCCAGTACTCCAGTTGTTGAAGAACGCCGCCTAGTAATGCCGCCTCCCGCAAGACCAGTAAAGAGTGGCAAAAAAGTTGCTCCATTGAAGCCAATCAAGCAAGCACCCACTCCTGTTGTCGTTTCCGAAGGAGAATCTGCGTGGAATGCTGCAGAACTCAAGGCGATTCGCTCCGAACTCTCTAAGGAATTAGTACGTTTACAAGCAGAACTTTCTGCAGTTGAAAGCGAAATGGATGCACTCATTGCTGACGCCGGAGACGGTGCAGGAGATGACCAAGCAGATGCTGGCACAAAGACTTTTGAACGCGAACATGAAATGTCACTTGTCATTAATGCGCGAGACATGGTTTTGCAGACAGAGCGCGCTCTCGAACGAATTGATACTAAAACGTATGGAAATTGCGA
>JACCDK011144785.1_pt1 | contig 20249 bp, 21 predicted proteins | sample 7445871 | NCBI WGS metagenome assembly JACCDK01 (sample SAMN15323436, study PRJNA562643) | freshwater metagenome | isolation source: river surface water | place: USA:Blue River Watershed | collected 2017-08-15
CCCAATACCATCTACATTGGCTGTATATTCTGGTTCTTCAAAACTTACCTGTACATGGCTCATTGCACCTAAGTTGTAAATTTCATCGGGTTGTACTTCCTGAATAATACGAATTAGGTTGGTACTATCCGACAAATCGCCATAATGTAAATGAAGATGTCTATCAGGAATATGTGGATCCTCATAAATATGATCAATTCTTTGGGTATTAAATAAAGAAGATCTTCTTTTAATTCCATGCACTTCATAACCTTTGTTGAGTAAAAACTCGGCTAAATAGGCTCCGTCCTGACCTGTAATACCTGTGATTAGGGCTTTTTTCATGCTAGTGTTTATAGCATACAAATTTAAGGTTAATCCCGCGACTTACTTATCAATACATATTAATTTTTTTCAATACTAACACTAATGATTTATCTAAATAAAATACTACTATATACGTTTTAGCTAATACTTTAGTAGTAATAGAATTAATTAAGAAAAAATGACTTATCAAAATAGAATTATGTTTGTTTTTACAATTTTCAACTCCTTATTTTCTCAAATAACTTTTTTAAAACTAATTTGTGGATTTGAATAGAGTTAGCCAATAAGCTCTTTAGAAAGTGCAGATGCAATAATAGTGCTAAGTGGTAAGTTGGAAATAAATGAAGTGGGATTTCAACCTATATAAAATGGGAGACCCTGATAGGTATTATTCAGGGATTACTTTATTTAAAGTAGGCAAAATTCAAAAACTTGTATTTACAAGAGGTTATATGAAATGGGATAAAGCAAAAAAGAGTGAATAGCAAATTTGTAGCAAAAGACGTGGAGAAAATTTCAGACAAGGCATTTGCAATAAAATTATTAATAGGTCCTAGTAAAAAAAATATTACTAGTGACATCAGCTTATTATATGTATAAAGCTACCTTGTTCTTTGAAAAAGAAGATTTTGAGGTAATCCCATTTAATTTTGACTATAAAACAAGTCAGAATTCTGTAATAAATATTTTGAACTTTCTGCAAAGTACTAATGATTTGCAGTTAACAGAAACAGGAATAAGAGATTATTGGATAATTATTTAGTAAAGTTTCACTCAAATTAAATTCCGGCACTATCTTTAATGTAAATTTCAAATATATTTTTTAAACTAATCTACAATGCCTTCTCGATTTGTCACAATATTTTTTGCTCCAGGAGGTGGCATAGGATAAAGATTTTGCTTTCTAGAAGCAATATTTATCAATAAATCATTCGCGCCTAATTTTTTAAGGATAACACTCAATAAGTTCAAGGATTTTTCTTTAGAAATAATTGCTAAAACAGTTAAATAAATTAACTGAATATCAATTATAAAAGTTCTATTTTCAATATAGAATATCCCTAACATACTTTTACCAGGACGTATTAACTGATTATATGCAATATCAGGATCACTTTGATCTTTTAAAATATCACCTTCATCGGAAAACACTATTGAAGAAAAGTCGGTTATACCCGGCCTAACGGTGAGTAACTTCTTCTCTTCTGTTGTATACAAATCAGTTTCTCTTTTAACATTTGGACGAGGTCCAACTAAACTCATATCACCTATTAAAACATTCCAAAGTTGAGAAAGTTCATCTAACTTGTATTTTCTAATAAACCTGCCTACTCCAGTAATACGTTTATCATTTGACGAAGTTGAATCAACTCCAGACTTATCTGCATTTACAATCATTGATCTCAATTTAAGCATTTTAAAAGGTTTTTCATCTTTACCAACCCTTGGTGCTATATAAAACGGAGAATGCCAATCTTGAATCCAAACTAAAAAAATTACTGGTAGTAATATTGGCGAGCTTAAAATTAATCCTATAAAAGCTAGGGTAAAATCGAAAATTCTTTTCATTTTTTAAATTGTAATTTGTATTAATGCATCTACAATATCAGACTCCTTAATATAATATTGTTGTTCTAATATTTTGCTAGTTGGTGCTGGAGAGTTGGGTAATGTTATTCTTTTGGGAGCTTTTTTTAGTATTTGAATATCAATTTTTTCTAAAACACTTGTAATTATTTCCGATGCCATCCCACATGACCCCCAATCTCCATCTACAACCAAAAGCCTGCCAGTTTTTTTTACAGATTCTAATATATCTTCAATGTTGAGCGGATTTAATACCCTTATGTCGAAAAAATCTGCTGTAATTTTTTGTGATATTTCTACTGATTTGCAAACGTTTTCACACAATAGTGAAGTATAACTTAAGCCGACAACAGTAACATCATTTCCATCTCGTAATTTTTGTGGTTTAATATTATTTAAATCAATGATTTCAATTTCTGTATATTCTTCCTCTTTTTCATAAAGCCATCTATCATCTATAAACATAACTGGATCATCTGATAATACACTTGATATCATCAAGTCTCTAGCATCTTTGGCTGTATAGGGCATTACGACTTTTAAGCCTGGGATATGAGCAAACCAACTATGTAACGATTGAGAATGTTGGGCTCCTTGCTCACCTCCACGATTAATTATTGCTCTAAAAGTTGCTGGAGCTGAAGAATTTCCTCCAAACATATGCCTCCATTTTGCTGCTTGTGTTACTATTTGATCAACAGCAAGCAACATAAAATCCACTCTTGGATGAACAATCATCGGCCTATACCCACAGATTGCAGCACCGACTGTGGCTCCAGTTGTTGCTAATTCTGAAATTGGACAATCTATAACTCTCTCTTTACCATATTTCTTATCTAAATCCGTCATGGTTGCTCCAACATACCATGGACTCCATAAACCTTGACCAATTATAAAAAATTCTTTATGATTTGAGAGTAAATATTCATATGCTTCCAATATACCAGCTGCATAAGTAGTTGTTTTTTTCATATTTAATTAGAATAAACTGGTTTTAACAAAAATTCTTGGTTTGGAAAATTAGCTAATTCTGCTTTATTCCAATCATTATTTATTTTTTCTTGAATTTTAGATATTAAAATCTGATATTCTTCTTCGGTATAGATTCCCTTTTCTCTCATGGCAATAAATAATCTTTTTATAGGATCTCTTTTTTTCCATGCAGTCAATTGATCTCCTCTTTTTACACCTACATCAATATCATCTCTATGACCAACATGACCTTTCCATCGATATGTATACGCTTCAAAATAAAATGGTTTATTTTTACGTATTTGGAGAATTTCAGAATTGAGCAATTTATACATTCCAACTACATCATTTCCATCAACAGTCACATTTGAAATTTTATGAGCTTCAGCAAATCTTGAAGTTGAATTTGATGGTTGTCTTAAATCTATATGTAAATGACTCGCAAATAAATTATTTTCACAAACATACAATACGGGCAAATTCATTATTGATGCCATATTTAGCGACTCATGTAATACTCCTTCCTCACATGAACCATCACCAAAATAGCTAATAGCTATATCACCGGATTTATCCATTTTTGCAGCTAAACCAGCCCCAGTAGCTATAGGAATTGTTGCACCAACAATGGGCACAGATCCTTTAAAACCATTCTCATTGTCAACGATATGCATTGATCCGCCCATACCATGTGAGCAACCATCATATTTTCCTAAAACCTCAGCAAATAGTGAGTAGGTATTTTCATTTAAAGCTAAAAAATGAGCATGTGATCTGTGTGCCCCAAATGCCTTATCCGTTTTTCTCATTACTAAAGCTACAGCAACTCCTATGGCTTCCTGACCTATACCTAAATGACAAGGGCATTTAATTTTTCCGGATTCAACATTTTCAGAAAGTTTCTCTTCAGCCTTTCGAATTAGAATCATTTTTCGAAGCATATCAATTAGTAAAGACTTCTCAATGCCATCAATATTTATATTTTCAGTGAATTTTTCTGGATCTATTAATTCGTTAACATCTTGATTCATTAGCTATAAAATTTATTTATTTTTTCACAAACATATTCAACATCTTCATTTGTTAGCGCAGTATTCATTGGAATCATTAAGCACTTAGTAAACATTTGTTCAGTATAAGGCAACCCCGTGCCTGTGAATCCCAAAGATGTGATCGAATGGACGGGTTGGCCACTCCATTGTATTAAAGTGCCGACTCCATTATCTTTTAAATATTGCTTCAGTTCATCTCTTTTTTCTGCCTCAATTTCATAGTTTTGATATACATCAAAATAATCTGGATTTGCATTTGGTGAAGGTGGCAAATGAAGTTGCGTCAAATGACCAAGTCTGTCTTGATACATTTGTGCAATCTCCCTTCTCCTTTCAATTTCAGTTGAATAAAATGTCAATTTGAAATCTAAGATGGCTGCTTGTAAATTATCAAGTCTTGAATTAAAGCCCCACATGACAAATACACCATCTTCATTTCGTCCATGATCTCTATACAACATCACTTTATCATACATGTCCCTATCATTTGTGACAAAACCACCTGAATCACCAAAACTTCCTAAATTTTTAGCTGGGTAAAAACTTATTGTTCCCCCCTTATCAAAGGTTCCAACACCATTTCCCTTAAATTTTGCTCCTAACCCTTGTGCTGCATCTTCTAGTACAATTAAATTAAATTCTCTAGCAATTTTCATTATTTCATCCATATCACAACATCTACCATTTACTTGTGTTGGTAAAATAGCCTTAGTTCTTGGTGTAATTAATTTTCTTACAGATTCTGGGTCCAACATATGATCCTCTTTACAATCAGCCGGAATTGGGATAGCTCCTACAAAATGAATTGATGCAGCTGTTGCTATATATGTATGCGAAGCAAATATTACCTCATCTCCTTTACCAACTCCTGCCGCCATCAAGGCTATCCAAATTGCATCTGTTCCATTGGCCAATCCAACTGCATATTTTGTTCCAGCAAATTTTGCTAAATTTTCCTCAAAATCACGCAAATCCTTCTGTAATATGTATGCGCCTCTATAACCAACATCTTTAAAAATCCTTACAAAATCATCTTCATGAGATTTAAATAAATGAGGGTAATTAAAAAATGGTACGTTTTTCATTTTTTGTATTAATTTATGTGTTAAACAATTTCGATTTCTATTTTATGATGTAAGATAAGTAATTATTTAAATTTCATAGATAGAATATTTATTTTTCAGCTTTGATTACAACCTTAAAAGCATAAATTTTGAGAGATGAAAAAAAATTATCCAATTTTTCAATAATGATCATTAATTTTTCAGGTGAGAAAAAGAATTTTAGAATAGGTGCGAGAAAAGTAAAAATACCAAAATATTTAACATCTACTTTTGAAAATATAGTTTTGAATAATTGAATAGTGTCTTGATTAGGCATTCTTACCAATGTACTATAAGATCGTTTACCAAGAAAATAATGAATATATCTGTTAAAACGATAAATTGGATTATGATTGAAAGAATCTACACATATAAATACGCCCTCTTTTTTGAGTACACGATAAACTTCATGTAAAAAAATTTCATCATCAAGATATGATAAACTTCCTGCGCAAGTAACAATATCAAATGTATTATTTTCAAAAGATAGTGTTTGAACATCTGCAGTTCTGAAGTCCACATTTAATTTAAGAATGATGTTGCGTTGATTACAAATAACAATACTTTGTTCAGCATAATCAATTGCAATTACTGATGCTCCGTTTTTCGCTCCCGTAAATGAATGCATACCGTTTCCACAGCAAAGGTCAAGTTGCTTTTTTGAGGCTGATGTTTTGCTATTAATTAATTCATGATAATACAAATAAGGCGGACGCAGATAGTGAGGGAAATTGTCTGCTCCCAAAACATGCAAAAGCTTTTTATCTTTTTCAATAATATCCAATAGGCTTGCAGATGATTTATTATATCTCTGCTGTTCTATTTCTTTGTCATCCATTTCTTTTTTCAACTACTTTTTCAAGGTGATCCAGGTAACTGGAATAAATTTGTTGGGCATCAAATTCTTTCATGAAAAGATCTAAAATCCGTTTATGCATAGCTTTAAGTTCATTCTTTTTGTCCATCAATTCTTTAATCTTTTCAGCTAGTGATAAGGGATTACCGAAATCATAATGATAACCTATATTATTTTTAGAAACCAAATTGCCAAGTTCACCATCTTTCAGTGTAGAAAGTAAAGGCAAACCTGCAGACATGTATTCGATTGCTTTACCAGGAATAGAACCAAGGAAAGCTTTGTTAATATTATATGGACATAAACCAATGTCTGATATTTCTAATAGCGATCTAATTTGTGCGGACCCCATGTAACCAGGCAGTATCAATCCTTTTAATTTTGCTGCACTTTGTTTTAATGCAGTTTCTTTATCTCCGCTGCCACATAATATGATTTCAAAATCGGCAATATTTTCCTTGTTCAACAATTCAACTGCTAAAACAATTGTATTAAGGTCGAACTGATGGCCCAATGTTCCAAAAAAACAAATACGTAGTTTAGGGGTTTCATAAGTCAAGTTTTCTTTCCAGAATTTTTTTGCTTCGTCGATCGACTTTAGATCGAACTGGTTTCTTAAGTATGCCAACGGAAACACTGCATCATAAATATTAGCGGATCTCCCTGCTTTTAATAGACCCATTTTTAAAAATTCATCAGTTATCCCAATAATTCCAGTTGCAGCTGCAAAAGCCTTATAGGTTCTACTGAACAAAGGAGACAAAGCAACCTTGATAATTGATTTCAGAATTGATGGTGCAATATCTACAAAAACTTCTGGCCACATATCCCTATAATCAATAAGAACTGGTATATTGTATTTTTTTCCAAAAGTTGTACATATTTCACAAAGTTCCAATGTGGGGAAAGCGGCAACGATTACATCTGGTTTTTGTGATGCGTTTATTCTTTCTCGAAACGAGTTAGCTATTTGTTTGTGATCAATAATCCTGTCAATTGAAACATTTCGCCTATAACCTTTTCCATGCAAAGCAACTACACTAAAGTTTGAATTAACCTCAAAATCGGTTTCGCTTTTAAATATATGTTCTTTTGTAAAATGATTAAAATTGCTAGTCCACCAACATACCTTATGAGCCGAACTCTCTGAAATGTGTTTTGCCAGTATTCCCGTACGATGAAGTCGCAAGTTATTATTTTTATGCGGTATAGGTTCGCCAATAGTTACTAACCAAATATTCATATAATCAATTATTTAAATAAAGCTTTATACTTTTCCTTTTCAAGATTCCAATTTATTTCATTTGAAAAATCAATTAATCTTGCCATCTTAACCTTTACTTCATTAATGTTTATTTTATTGATCAAATCATATAATTCTAGTTTATTATAAGGAGATACATTCCAACCACAATCAAAATCTCGAATCAAATCAGAAACATCTTCAAAATCAGATGTAATAACTGGAACTCCTGAAAGTAAATATTCAAAAAACTTATTTGGAAGTGCATATCGATAACTCAAGCATACCTCTTTTATTACAAATAACCCAACGTCAGCAGATGAAGTATAACTAAGCAATTCATTTGGACTTACTGCCTTAGTGAAGTGAATATTAGAATTATTATGCGATACCTCTTGTACATAATCTTCCAACTCTCCATATCCTAAAAACACTAAATGTTTATTTTGTATTTTTTTGAATATATCTATATATTCATTTATAAAACGTTCTTCAGAAATTACACCTTGATAAATAAACAATATTTCGTCAAGAGGTATGTTAAGCTTTTCTTTTAAAATATTTGTTTTGCCATTATTTTTATAATAAGATGACGAAGGAATATTTCGAATAGTTAACACATTTTCAATATTGTACTTTTCTTTATAATATTTTGAAATGGAGGGACTAACAGTAATTATATAATTAAAATATGAAATAGATTTTTTTTCGAAAAATTGAAATATTTTTTTTTGAAATCCTACCAGACCAGCTTTTTCAGACTCTAATTCATGAGTGTCATAAAATAACTTTGCGTCAGTAAATAATTTAAATAAAAACAAACTTGGTAGCAAACTTATAGAATGAATATTAATGAAATCAGGTTTTATCTTGCTAAATTTACAAGCTACTCTAAAATTGAAATAAATTAAGTTAAATATTTTTAAAATTGATTTATCATTTTTAAACAAACTAGGTATACGAACAACTTCAATTTTAGAAGATATTGATTCTTTAAATTTTAATGATTCGGAATGCCTAGCAACAATTATTATTTTATGAAATTTGTTATTCTCCTCAATTGCAAAAACCTGCTTAGTAATTCTAGTTTCATACAAAAAAGTAGAGGGGTAAATGTGAATGTTAACCATTAAATAGAAGTTGCAATTTTTCTAAAAATATTTTTAAACCTTTTTAATGTATGAAAAATGAAATAATTAGAGGGATAATCAGTCGCTTGTCGAATTGGCAACTTCATAATTTCATCAAATTGTTTCTCTGTAATTTCAAACTTTTTGAAAACATAGTCTTTGTCATTTTTAAGAAGAGTAGGATCATATAAATCTTTTTTCAAAGCCTCTAAAGCTTCTGCACGTGTCATTGTTTTACTGCATATCATAGAAGAATAGTGGGCTCTTCTTTTATCAAATCCAAATTTTGTTGGTAAATAATAATTTTGGAAAAAACGAGTCCATACAGACTCATGATGTTTTGCACCATAATCTTTCCAATTTAATTCTGAAATCAAAAATATCTTCGCTTCATCTTTATTATAGTTAATATAATTAAGAAAAGGAACAACTTTTATTTTGCGAATTAAAACAGAATACAGATAGTCAAACACGCTTATAGTTGGATAATACTTCAATTTCGAATTATAAAACCTTTTATAAACAGCATTTGTAAGTTTCAAATCCTGATTATAATGACCCCACGAATAAGGCATAATTACTTCAGTAGCTAAATTACTACCAGATAAAATATATTTAATATTATGTTTTCGTGCCAACCTAAAAAGTTCTGCAGTAATTGCATGATCAGTTGGAGCTTCACAATTTGCTAATGAAGCTTTGAGAAAGGATAGTTGAAGGTTTTTAAATTCTTTCCAATTCAAGACTATTGTTTCCAAATCGATATTTAACTTTTCAACTATGTTGTGAATATTCTTTACCGCAATCTCGGTATTCCAACCATTATCAACATGAACTGCTAGTGGTTTCAATCCAAGTTGTTTAACTAAATATGCCGTATATGAACTATCAACACCTCCACTTAATCCAATAATACAGTCATATTCCCCTTTTGATTTTTTTTTAACCTTTTCTACTAAAAAATCAAGTCGATCAGTACTATAATTTAGTTCATTTTCAATTCTAGTTAAGGCAGCAGTGCAATGATTACAATTTCCATCACTATCAAAAGCGATTTCAATATCGGATGTATCCATTACACATCTCTTACAAATTTGGTATTCCATTTTATTTTTTTTTTGAAGGATAATTAATTAATACTGCATTTCTTTTGCCGAAAAATATGAAAACACTTCCTGCTGCAGCACCGTAAACATTTTCGTCTTTCAAAAGATCAAAAATATCATCATAAGAAGAAGCACCACAATTACCAATTACTGGCACCTTGCATTTAGCTGATATTTCATGGATCAATTGTTTATTATAACCTTTCATTTGACCATCATTGTTGATATAATTTATCACAATTTCGCCTATTCCAAGTTCTTGAACATAATTTATACAATCGTTGATATTAAATTGGGTTTTCTTTGAACCAGATTTAATTACAACTTGATCGATCCCAAATATATTTCTTTTGATATCTATTGAAGCAACAATACTTTGAGAGCCAAAGTTTTTAACCAATTCTTTTATAAAACTTGCATTTTCAAAAATTGCAGTATTGATAATCATTTTCTCAAAACCGGATGAAATTAGTTTTTCAGCATCACTCATATCATTGACACCTCCTCCATATGCTAAAGGAAAGAAAGCTTCGCTTGAAATTTTTTTTAGTGTTTCGAATTGAATTAAGTATTCTTTTCGTGAAGCACCAATGTCAATTATTACTAATTCATGTACTTCTTTTTCATTAAAAATCTTAACAGCATTTATTGGATCACCAATATATCTATTGATTTCATAACTTTTAGTTTTCACTAAATCGCCATTATGAATTTGCAATATGGGGATAATTCTTTTTTTTAGTTTCATATTTTAGCAAAATTTTTAAATAATTTTTTGCCAAATTTTAAACTTTTCTCAGGATGAAATTGAACTCCAATGATATTGTCTTTTATAATTACCGAATCAAAATTTATATAGTATTCAGTCTGAGCAAGGGAATATTCTCTGTTCTCGGTTATTACATAATAACTATGGACAAAATAAAACTCATCCTCATCTTCCTTAATATCGTCTAGAAAGGCATTTCTATTTTTTGTAATTAAACTATTCCAACCAATATGAGGAATTTTAATTTCTAAATTATTTATATTCTTAAATCCAAATGTGTAGCCTGGTATCCAGCCTAACCCCTTTTGAATACCTTCGTCGCTTCCATTGGTTAGCAATTGCATTCCCATACAAATTCCTAAAATTGGTTTATGTTTTATTAAAACTTGCTCATTTAAAATATCCCACAATCCAAACTCCTTCAAATTATTAATTCCAACATCAAATGACCCAACACCAGGCAAAATAAACTTATCAGCTTTCTGAATAACTTCTGGATCATTTGAAATTTTACATGAATATCCCAAATGTTTTAACATATTCTCAATGGAACCAGAGTTACCCATTTTGTAATCAATAATTACGATTTCCATTATATTTTCTATTAGTTAATTTATTAACAAAATTTAGTAAAATATAGCAAACTATAGTTGGGATTACATTCCACAAAGATAGATTATCAAATTCGCCTTTAGCATATAGAAAAACAAATGAAAAGGTGATTTGGCTATATATAATGAGTATAAAAAAATTATTTTTTGAAATAGCTATTTTCTTTAAAAAACCCAAAAATAGTCCAAATAGAAACATTCCAAGAAATGGGCCAATAAAACTGAAATTTGCATACATTTCTCCAATCCCAGTTGGTGGGTGGTTTCCATTCTCACCTGAAAACCATGTGGTTTGAGCAATGAGTGCGCTTGGTTGATAATTTATAGGTCTAATAATTGTTGGAAAAAAATTAAAGACCCAAGAGACTAAACTAGACCCATATAAATGTGGTAAATCAGCATCCCAACTATCAATTATTTTCATCAATACAGGCAAATTAGGAATATTTCCATTGTCAATGATAAAAATACTTACCATATCAGTATTAAAAAAATTAAAAAATAAATTGCTAAAACTTATATCTACATTATTTAATCCTAAATTTCCGTATAATCTAAATAGATAAAATACCAAAAGAGAAATCAATATCAATGGTACTAGAAAAATATAAGGGAGTGCTTTTTTCAGGCTAAGATCATTTCCCTTACAAATCTTTATAAACATCAATAAGGATAAAAAATATGAAACTGTGAAATAAACTCTACCAGTTGAAATCAACATAAATAAAACAATAATCAAAGACATATAATAAAATTTATTATATGATTTCTGTTTTATCCTAAAGTAGGTCCAAAGGAATAATGAAATATAAGTGAAAACATAAAAAATTGTTGTATTGGAGGTTTGTTCATCAATTATATTTCGAATAGAAATTGTTTGATAAAAATATAAAATATCCCAATTTGCAATGACCTTAATATTATAGATAAAATTTAATACTCCGATAAAAAATAGAAAAAAAATAGAAAATCTAAATGAAGAATTAGAATATATATCATTGAAATGATTTAACTTGACTTTTAATTTTGAATTTAATGTTGTAAATCCTAGATATGAAAATATATAACCTATATTAATATAGCTAAAAGCTTTTCCAAATAAATCGCTTTTACAAGAGTAAAAATTTGTGGAATAACCTTTTATTTCATAGTTGTTAAAATATAAATATATCCCATAAATAAGAAATGTATAATAGAATAATGAAAACAGTACAAATGGTTCAAAAATAGATAAATCTCTTTCAATATAAAGCGTTAGAGATATAATTATAAATAACAATATTAGCAGGCTTACATTTGAAAATACCTGCATCACCAATAAAACAGATAGAACAAAAGAAACGAATAATAGCAAAAAAATAAATGCTGAAAAAAATATTAAATTATTCTTCAAATAATTATCTCTTTAATAGATTATCTTTTAATCGATGCTCTTTTATCATTTTAGCTGGAACACCATAGATTAATGAATTATTCAAAAAATTTTTTGTAATTAATGATCCTGCTCCAATGAAATTTTCTTTCCCAATTTTGATATTATGCTTAATGGTAGTTCCAAGTCCAATAAACGTATATGGACCAATATTAACTTTACCACCTAATGTACACCCAGGTGAAATATTTACAAATTCGTCGATAAAACAATCATGATCAATTGAACTAGAAGTATTAATAATACAAAAATCTCCGATCACTGTTGAAGGGTTTATAATCACACCCGCCATGATCACATTACCTTTCCCAATTTTAACATGATTTGAGATACAAGAATTTTTATGGACTATTGATGGAAAATAAAATGAGTCGTCATTTTTTAAAAGTTCATATTTTTTATTTCTAATATTATTATCTCCAAACGCTAATATAACTCCAATCTTTTCCCCTTCATATTTATTTTTAAAGAAATTAATATCAGTGTAAACAGTTTTTTCAAATATTTTACTCTCGTTAATATTATCATCAAGGAAACCGAGAAATTCAAATTCCTGATTTTTTTCATTTAAAATAATGTCATAAATAACTTTAGCATGGCCACCTGCACCATATACTAAAATTTTGTTTTTAATCATAATAAAGTGCTGTTAATTTTTAAATCAGAGAGTCGTTTTTCCCAATCAAGAATTGATTTATACCATTGTAATGTGAAACAAGTTTGGTCATGTGGATCTACAATACCACTTTCCAAAGCTTGTTTTACTTCAACTATTCCTTCATGAACTTTTGTGTCTGCTGAGAACCCAAGTACTTTTTGAATTTTATCAAAATTTAAATTATAGGTTCTTTTATCGGCATCATCGGGGATAGTATGAATGATGACATTAGGAATAATGTCAACTATAAATTGTGCTAGTTGTTTTATTTGAAAATTCAATTCAGAACTACCAACATTAAATATTTCCCCATCAACAATCTCAATTGGAGCTTCGAGGGTCAAAAGAAATGCTTTACTAACATCTCTTACATGAACAAAAGGTCTCCATTGTTCTCCACCACCCATAATATAAATGACGCGTTCTTTCCAAGCACGCATAGTCATTACATTTACTGCTAAATCAAATCTCATTCTTGGAGCATATCCAAATATTGTAGCATTTCTTAACATTGTTGGATGGAAGTTTTCATCTTTTAATTCTAATAGTACTTTTTCCATAGCAACTTTACTTTTTGCATACTCGGTTTGAGGGTATAATTCATCCGTTTCATTTAAAGAACTTTTATTACCGGCCCCATAAACACTTGCACTACTTGAATAGATATATCTTTTTACACCTGCCTTATGCGCCTCACGAGCAAATCGTTCTGCACCTTTATAATTAATAGAAGTGGTTAGTGCTGGATCAATTTCTGCAGATGCGTCATTGCTTAAACCTGCAAGATCGATTACTGCATATACATCCTTAAATATGTTCGTGTCGCAAAATCTAAGGTCATCTTTAACAATTTGAAGGTTTTCATGCTTATATATTTTTTGCATTTTCTCTATCCCGAAAAAATACCGATCTAAGGCTATAACATAATATCCTTTATTCAATAAATCTTCACATAAAACTACACCAACATAACCTCCTGCTCCAGTAACTATTACTTTTTTCATATACTTTATTTATTTATTTTTTAAAATAATTTTCAACACTTGTAAAAATATATTCCAATTCGTCATTTGACATTATTGTAAAGATAGGTAAAGAAACAATCTGGTCTTTAATTTTGTTTGTAAAGTCCAGATTTTGACATCGATATTTATTTTTATAATATTTCAAATCGTGAGTTGCTGTATAATACCTTCTTACAGCAATTTGCTTTTCAACCATGTATTTAACAAAGTCAGTAGCATCATCATTTAGTATAATTGGAAAATATAAATAAGTACACTCTATATTAGTTTGCACATTCATTACATTCAAATATCCTTCAGACTTTAGGGAATCAAAGAATTTCACGTAACGCAAAATATTTTTCTTCCTTTCATTTAAAATAAAATCAACTTTTTCAAGATTAGACAATCCAACAATTGCAGAAAATTCTTGCATTTTAGAATTTAGCCCAGGAATTTGAATATCACCTCTGGTTTTTTCATATTGTCCAAAATCTCTAATATAAACTAACAATTTTTGTATTTCAGGATCAGAAACTATCGAAGCTCCACCTTCAATTGCATTAAATATTTTTGTAGCATGAAAACTTATCATTTCACTAAAACCATATTCCCAAGGATGTTTTCCATCACATTTCGAACCAAATGCAGGTGCATTGTCGAGTATCACTTTAATATTATATTGATTTTCAATTTCTTTCAACTTTCCTAAATTACACAAATTACCATATGCACCCACAGCAATTAGCATTTTAATACTGCCATTTGAAAAGTCAATCTTATTTAAATCTAAAACAAGTCCTTCATCAATATCACAAAACACAGGTTTTAAATTATTTGCTACAATCGCATTAATGGTACCAGCAAAAGTAAAAGAAGGAACAATTACCTCAAAAGAATCATGAACATCATATCCCATTTGGGTTTTATGAGCTTGTATGATATTGTAAAGAGATAATTCACCGTTACAATTTACCAATGGTTTCATTGGACAATTATAAAATCTTTGTAATTTATCTTCGAATTGTTGAACAAAAGGCGAATTATTTGTTACTAACCCACTATTTAAAGAAGATTCAATTTGAGAACTAATTTCCTCCAATTTGGGTAAAAAGGGTCTTACAATATTAATTTTCATAATGTTTATTTTTTAAAATTTTTGCTGGGGTACCCCCGATAATTGTTCTTGAACTAAAAGATTTTGTAACTACAGAGTTGGCACCGATTATGACATTGTTCCCAATAGTAACACCTTCCTTAATAAAAACATTTGATCCAATCCATACATCATTTCCAATGTTGATAGATGCTTCAATTATTTTACGATTAGGGCCTGTAGGGAAATCACTGTTATGCGTTACAGATAAAATATTAACGTTATAACCTATTGCACAATTATTTCCAATAACTATCTGTGAATTTGAACCACACTGGATTAATCCGGAATTAAAGTAAGTACCTGCACCAATTTGTATATTACCATTTGGTCCATCTAAAACTGCTCCATGTCCAAATAGAACATTAGATTGAATTTTATATTTTTTTTTATACACACTTATTCTTTTTCTAAAAGATGCATTTAATAATATACTATTTATGAAATTTAAAACTGAATCAAAAAACATTTTATTTATTTAATAGATTCAAAAAAAATAAACCACATATTTTTTATTTTCCTATTAGAGGTCAATTCCTTTATTCTAATTTTGTTCTGCTTCAATATTTCTGTCGAGAGTAGCCTAAAATTATCCTCATCAAGTTGTTCAAATTTGACTAAGTCTATACCCCATTTCTTAAAGTCAAAATAAGTTGAAGTGCAAGAGTTAATGAATATTTGTTTCTCAACTAATATAAAATAAAATAAATTTCCCAAGCCCTGTTGGCGAAGATGATTGAAAACTAAAACATCTGTCTTATCAATTATTCGCCTATAATCCTCCGATGGTATATATTTTAATATCGGAATAAATTTTGCGCCAAATAATTCTTTCCCACGTTTAACAATATTTGAAATGTAGTCTTCAGATCCTCCATACATCAGAGGAACACTAATTGTGCTTATTTTGTCATAAATTTTATATAACCTTTCTAATGCTTCTAAATGTCTATTTGAGTCATCTGCAGAATTACCAAGAAAAAAATTTAAAGCTTCATTATTTGATTTTGAATTGGCAATCAAATTCCCATCTTCTATCTCAACTTCATTAATATCTGATGGATATAAAATTTGAATGTATTTAGCTTTACATTTATAGTAATTAACTACAAAATCAAAATCTGTTGGTAAAAAAGTAGCGCAATATTTAAGTCGTTTGATTAAAAATTTTCGGATTGATTCTAATAAAATATATCTAAATGAGCTTTTGTTTTCAAAAAACGGATAAGAATAAATATCTCCACCCCACATAATCCAAACAATCTTATCTAAGTGCCAAGGGAAAAATAAAAGCATTATATAATGCCTAGGATTAGTAAATGAATGAAATATAATCCTATCTTTTCTATTTAAAAATATTAAATATTTAAATAAAATCCAACCTTTTTTACTAAAAAACTCCCCCCTTTCTGCTTTTTGACCCTTACTAAGACTTTTTTCATGAATTTTAATTTGTAAATAATCATTTTTCTCCAAATGATCTACCAAAATGATATCACAAAAGCGTTTACTGTAGATAGAATTAGGTAATACGTGAATGAGCTTATTTTTCTTTGACATAAATATTATAAATCCACAACAAATAAGTGGGGTAATAAATCAAAGCTCCAAAATTTATAAGGTATAATGTTGTTATTAAGTTTTTATTAATAACGACACCTACAAAAAAACAAAGTAAAAAATAAACATTCCAAATTGATGCATAAATTAAATTTGTTTTTAATTTATTCTTTACAAAAGGGATATATTGTAAAATAGCACACATTAAATAAAAAAATAGATACAATAATGAAACCTGAATAATTGAAGAACTTTCATGCCATTTAGCACCAAATAATATTGCAACTAATCTTGGTATAAAGAAATAAAGAATACTAAACAAAATTGCTGCTATAACAAAAAGTATTCTATATAACCTGAAGGCTTTTAAAATCTTGCTTTTTTCATCTTGGATTTCAGTAAAAAACCTATATAACACTTGTCCAACAGAAGATGTAACCAAATTAATTGGAGTGTACGCGATTTTTTGATATAAATTATATTGACCAAGAGTTACAAATCCTAAAAATCCAGAAGTCATAAATACAGAACCCTGAGAAGAAAGGTTATCAATTAAAGACTGCGGCAAGTTAAAAAAAATGTATTGTTTATGAGTCTTAAAAACCGACTTAGCCTTTTCTAATTTAAATTGTAGGATGTTTAAAATATAACGATTGGGTAATGAGATTAAGCCGTAAACCGCAACAAAAATATTTGAAATTACAAAGCAAAATAACAAAGTACTTATCTTGAAAATAATACCTTTCAGCAATAATGGTAATGCATAAGAAATAATAATTGACAATACTTTTACTCTAATCATTTTGCCATATCTTTTTTCAGCAGATAATACAGACATACATAAATTGACTACTCCCATTGAAATTAAACTAAGTGCAAAAAAAGGAAGCAACGAATTATATGATAAAAGTGTTGTTCTACAAACAATAAACGCAATGCCACTTATTATGATAGTGTTTATTATAATTGAATATAAAGATGTAGTATATAAATTAATCCTATCTACATCATTAGCAGATGGTATTGCAATTTCCAATCTAAATGAAGAGAGACCAGAAAGTAAATTTAGGATACTCATAAATGTTGCAAGTTGCCCGAATTCATTTGGTCCGAATTTTTGAGAAAGAGGAATAAGTAATAAAAAACCTAACACCTGAACAAATACATTTCCTGAGAAAAAAACTGCTATGTTTCTTGATAATTCACTTTTTAAAAAAAAGCTGACAAATTTTTTGATATTACTAAACTTTAAACGTGCTTCAAATAACATAAATTACTTTCAAAATAGGTTTACTTCATTGTTCTGATCTTGCTAACTATTTCAATTGCCTTTCTGCAATCTACTAATCCAAATCCGTTTCCATCTAGAATATTTTTATAGCTTTCAGTGTGTAATTCAGTAAATCCGTCCGAAAACTCTAATTCTTGGCCTTCAATATTTAGAGTTCTATACGTTCTTCTACCTTGTGCTTTTATTTCTTCTGGAATTACATTGTAATCAATGCTTAACAACCAATTTATTCTTGCTCTTTCTAAATACAACTTCCCAATTGCAGTTTCATTATTTTGCATTGAAATTTCTACTTTCTCAAAATCTCCAAAAATCCATGTTAACATGTCAAAAAAATGTACACCTATGTTTGTTGCTATACCCCCGGATTTCTCTAAATCCCCTTTCCAACTATTATGATACCACTTACCTCGAGAAGTAACATACTTTAAATTAATATCATAAATGGTACTTTTCGAACCTGAATTAATTTTATTTTTCAAATCTATAATCGCTGGATGTAAACGTAACTGCAAAATTGTATTTACTTTTTTATTTGTTTCATTTTCTAAATCCATTAATGCATCTAAATTCCATGGATTTAAAACAAGTGGTTTTTCACAAATAACATCACATCCATTTTTAAGTCCAAATCTTATATGAGCATCATGTAAATAATTAGGTGAGCAAATTGATATATAATCAATGGGATTTGATTTTCTTTTCAGTTTGTCAATATGTCTATCAAACCTTTCAAACTCGGTAAAAAAATCTGCATTAGGAAAGTTGCTATCCATTATACCTACACCATCATATGGATCATATGCAGCTGCTAAATCACAGCCGTTGTCTTTTATGGCTTTCATATGCCTTGGGGCTATATATCCTGCAGCACCGATCAATGCAAATCTTTTCATAATTTATATTTTTTTAACTTGATTATTTAATAATTCATATTTATCATTCGACTCTAAACAAATTGCAATGTTATCTTTGAATATTAATTTATTTCCATACTCGCTCATCCAACCAATTTGTTTAGCTGGATTTCCAACAACTAAGGCAAACGGTAGTACTGTCTTTGTCACTACTGCTCCGGCTCCAATAAAAGCATACTGTCCAATATCATGTCCACAAATAATTGTAGCATTAGCTCCTATGCTAGCCCCACGACCTATATGAGTTTTTGCATATTGTCCCCTCCTATTAATTGCACTTCTTGGGTTTGTTACATTAGTAAATACACAAGAGGGGCCTAGAAAAACATCGTCATCGCATATTACCCCAGTATAAAGAGACACATTGTTTTGAATCTTTACATTATTACCTATAATTACTTCTGGAGATACAACAACATTTTGCCCTATATTACAATTATTGCCGATTATGCAATTTGTCATAATATGACTAAAATGCCACACTTTAGTTCCTGTTCCAATTTTACAACCTTCATCAACTATAGCGGAGGGGTGAATATAATACTCCATTATTTGAACTATTTAAAAAATGATTGAATATGTTTTGTAATAAACACTTGTTGAGTTTCGGTTAGTTCGGTATGTATTGGCAAAGACAAAACTGTTCTACAAAGTTCTTCTGTTGTATTTACAGAGCCTATTACAGCTCCAATAGTTTTAAACGCTTCCTGCTTATTCAATGGTACAGGATAATAAATCATTGTTGGTATACCTGCAGTTTCTAAATACTTTTTTAAGTCATCTCTTTTGCCATTTTTTACCTGTATGGTGTACTGATGAAATACATGCGTTGAATTATGCGCTCTTATTGGAGTTATCAGTTCACTTATTCCAGCTAATAATTTATCATATCTATCAGCCGCAGCCCTTCTAGCGCTTGAATATTCATCTAAATGTTTTAACTTAATATTTAAAACTGCTGCTTGAATAGTATCTAATCTTGAATTAACCCCAATGTATTTGTGTACATATTTTTTCACTTGCCCATGATTTGCAATCATTTTAATTCTTTCAGCTAATTCAGGATTGTTTGTATAAATGGCTCCACCATCACCATAGCAACCTAAATTTTTTGAAGGAAAGAAAGAAGTACAACCTATATCACCCATTGTTCCTGCTTGTTTTTTTGTACCATCTTTAAAGGTATAAACTGCGCCAATTGCCTGAGCGTTATCTTCAATGACAAATAATTTATGCTCCTTAGCTAAAGCTAAAATTGGCTCCATATCAGCACATTGTCCAAATAAATGCACTGGAACTATAGCTTTTGTTTTTGGTGTAATGGCTTGTTCAAAATTTTCACGGGTGATGTTAAAATAGATTGGATCAACATCTACCATTACCGGCTTTAAATTAAGTAATCCTATTACTTCTGCTGTTGCAACATAAGTAAAAGAAGGTATTATAATTTCATCGCCTGGTTCTAAACCCAAAGCAATCATTGCAATTTGTAATTC
>JACCDK010919095.1_pt1 | contig 20232 bp, 15 predicted proteins | sample 7445871 | NCBI WGS metagenome assembly JACCDK01 (sample SAMN15323436, study PRJNA562643) | freshwater metagenome | isolation source: river surface water | place: USA:Blue River Watershed | collected 2017-08-15
AACAGTATGCGCGGGTGCGTCGCTATTGCGAGGCCGGCCAGGCAGAGGGGGCTGTAACAGCGCTCGACGGTGATCAATCCGTTCGTGCGGCAGGGTGCTACTGGATGCCGACCGTGTTCACGGACGTGCGTTCCGAGATGCGCATCGCGCAGGAGGAAATCTTCGGCCCGGTCCTGGCTGTTTTTGCTTTCGATGACGAAGCCGAGGCAATTCGGCAGGCCAACAGCACTGTCTACGGTCTCGCCGCCAACGTCTGGACGCGGGATCTGGGGCGCTCGCTCCGCCTTGCCCGGGCGGTGCGGGCTGGCTCCGTGACCATCGCTGGCAAGGCAGGGGCAACCGCACTTGATGCTACGGCAGGCGCCTTTGAACCACACGGGCAATCCGGTCTCGGCGTGGAGGGAGGGCTTGACGGCATGCGCGCGATGACACGGCTGAAGTCAGTCTCATTCGCAGGCTGAGGCGCGATGCAAACCAAGCGACCGGGTTGGCTGGCTGTCGTGGCTCTTTTGGCCGGTAATGCAGCCCTTTCGCTTGGCGCACTGTTTGTCCGGCTCGCTGACACGGGGCCTGTCAGTGCTGCGTTCTGGCGCCTGTTTCTCGCCTTGCCACTCATGATGATACTCGCTTGGATCTTTGAGCGGCGAGCCAACAAGATCGAATCGAGATCGCTGCTCTGGGTTGCCCTGGCATCAGGGGCGTTCGCTGTTGACCTTGGCATCTGGCACATCGGGATCGAGATGACCCGCTTGGGCAACGCCACCCTGTTCGGAAATGCAGCCAGCCTGGTCCTTATGTTCTGGGGCTTTGTGATCGCACGGTGCCTGCCCGATCGATACAGCTGGCTCGCCATCGCCCTGGCCCTCGCTGGTGGTGGCCTGCTGATGGGGCGCAGCCTGATGATCTCGACAGAAACGCTGCTTGGCGATGTTCTGTCGCTTGCCGCCGGCTTGATTTACGCGGTTTATCTCTTGCTTCTGAAGAGTGCTCGGACCGGAATAGGAACCTGGAGCATGCTCGCGCTGGTCAGCATCTTTGCCTGTCCGGTGCTCTTTGTTTTCGCCACTGCATTAGATGAGGCGTTCTGGCCAAGCGATTGGGCTCCGCTGATCGGGCTCTCACTGGTCAGCCAACTGATAGGCCAGGGGCTCTTGATCTACGCCATGCGCCACTTTTCATCGCTTGTCATTGGACTTGCATTACTCACTCAACCTGCCGTCGCCTCTCTCAGCGGCGTCTGGTTCTTCGGTGAAATGCTAGGTCCGTTGGATATTCTGGGAATAGTGCTTGTTGGTTGCGCCATGGCGCTGGCCACGGCCCGACCTACCCAACTAGCGACCGAAACCCACCCCCTAACAACTGAAAAAACATGACAATCTACCGCCCTGGCGGGGCGATTCCAGAATGACTTGCATCGACGTGATCCTTGGAATACATGTTGTCGACAGAATGTCGACCAGGATGCCTGCGCAGCAGGTACCATAGCCAAGGTGAGGGATGAGGCATGTCCAAGCATGAAGTGAACAAGTTGCGAATTGAGGGTCGCGAAATGTTGCGGCGTCGGCTGACGGCCTTGTCGTCAACTGCAGCAGTGGCTGCTGCTCTGGTAATCACTCCCCAGGCTGCTTGGGCACAGGAAGCTGCGAAGGCAGACGACGCCACTGGTTCAGAAATCATCGTCACGGCGCGCAAGCGCGAAGAAGCCATCCAGTCGGTGCCCGCTTCAGTCCAGGTTCTGGGCGGATCGGATCTCGAAGAGCTCGGCAAGGTGACATTCAAGGACCTCCAGTTCGAGACTCCCGGCCTCTACATGGAGAACTATGAAACGCGCGCCACGGTTACCATGCGCGGCGTGGGTACGCAGGTTCCGGGCAGTGGCGCTGCGGTTGCCGCGCACATCAACGGCATTTACATGCCGTCGACCGCGTCGTCGCTCGGCTGGATCTTTGACGTCGGGCAGATCGAAGTCCTCAAGGGGCCCCAGGGGACGCTTTATGGGCGCAATTCCACCGGCGGCGCCATCAACATCAACACCCGTCGTCCCGGCAAGGAATTCGACTTTGGTGCAAAGGTTGAATACGGCAGCCTCGATACCGTCAGGCTTTATGCAGGCCTGGATGCGCCGCTCGGCTCCGATTGGGCGGTCCGTCTTGCTGGCACCATCACTCGCGGTGATGGCCGCATCATCAATGTTGCAACCAACAAGCGCATTGATGGGAACAACTTCTCTGGCGCTCGCCTGACCCTCACCGGCAAGGCAGGGCCTATCGACGTCGATCTGTTCGCTCAGTACACCAACGAGACCGGGGGCGTCGGCGAGCTGATTGCTCTCAAGCCGGACGGGACGCCGCTATATGGCTGGGACAAGGGCTATTATGACAGGCCCACTGCGCCGGTCGGTGAGCGGGATCACTATCTCGCCGGCCTCACGCTGTCAGGTGACCTCGGTGGGGGCTACTCCTGGCGTTCGATCACTGGCTACACAGACTACAACGAGCCTCGCTCGCAACTGGACGTGAACCCGCTTCAGGCCCCGGTACAGCTGGTGATTCAGTTCCCGCAGTATGCGGAACAGTTCAGCCAGGAGTTCCAGCTTGCTTATGAAGGTGAAAAGGCGAACTGGATTCTAGGGGCGATCTATATGGACGCCAAGGAAGGTGAGACCCGCCGGGTCGATGTCTTCCCTGCGCCACAGGGCGTGCTCAACAGTGCCACGGATAACACCGTGAAGACGTTCGCGGTCTTCGGCGACCTGAACTACAATTTGACCGAACAGCTGCGTGCCAACCTTGGCCTGCGCTATAACCGTGACCGCGTACGCAATCGCTTTTCCGGAACGGGCCTCGCAGATCCGACCCCGTTTGACCTGAGCACGACACAGAGCCAGGTAACCGGGCGAATTGGGCTCGACTACACCACCGCCGGTGGCACGTTGATCTATGGCTCGGCCTCAAAAGGCTTCCAGTCCGGATACAATGCGACTGGCTTTACGGTCACGGGGGCCCCGCAGCCGTCCGTTGTCAAGCCGGAGGTGCTCTATGCCTACGAAGTGGGCGTGAAGTCGACCCTGCCGGGGAACAACGGGTATCTGAATTTTGCCGGTTATTATTACGATTACCGCGATCTGCAGGTCCGGGTCGGCGGGCTCCCGCTGCTTCCGGATGGAACTCCGGATCCGACCAAGGCGCCGTTCTTCACTGTCAAGAATGCTGCTGCGGCGACAATCTGGGGCTTCGAGCTGTCACTCAACAACTTCCGCTTGGGCGACAACCTTCGCCTCGATCTGAGCGGCGGCTATTTGAATGCCAAGTTCGATGACTACAAGACGATCGACGATACGACAGCTGCGCCGGTCGATTACTCTGGAAACAGGCTCCCGCGTGCGCCGCGGCTCCAGAGCACTGCCGCGGTGACGATTGACAATGTCACGATCGGTTCTGGCGAGGCCAGTCTGCGGGTCGAGTACCAATATCGCAGCAAGGCTTTCGACAAGGCTGACAACCGTTACATCCTTCAGTCAACGGGCCTGGTGAATGTGCTGGTGAAGTATGACATCGGCGACTGGTCGTTGCAGGCTTCCGGCCGGAATCTGACCAACCAGCGTTACTTCGCGTTCTATGACGGACGCAACTTCGCCCCGCCGGGCCAGTTCCGGACTTGGAGCCTCGGGCTCAGCTACCGCTACTAAGGCGGAACGACGGGCCGGACCTCACCAAAGGTCCGGCCCGTTCTCTTTGGGTTCCCCTGCCGCGGCAGCGACCGAAGTCTCAAAACTTCGCCTGATTATGCGTGGCAGCATTCATTGTCTTGATGTAGGGCCACGCCAGCGGCAAATTTAGCTTGTTGCCGCTTCGGAGATTCAAGGATGGCACAATCAGAACGGTCTGGCCGCAAAGCAAAGGGAGGCGCGGCAAAGCCAGAACGCAAGCCAGTTCGTGGCTCCGGCGCTGATACAGTTTACGAGACCCTTCGCGCGGAAATTCTGACTCTGAAGATGGAGCCCGGCACGCTCCTTGACGAAACTGATCTCGCCGACCGATTCGGGCTGTCGCGTTCTCCGATCCGTGAAGCTTTGATCAGGCTTGCTGCAGAAGGTCTCGTCAAGACCCTGCGTAATCGCAGTTCGATCGTCGCACCGTTCGACATGATCGCGATCCCCAGCTTTCTCGATGCCTCGGAGTTGCTGTATCGCCTGACAGCAAGGCTTGCAGCAACCAATCGGACGCAAGCACAACTGGCCCGCATCAAGCAAATTCATGACCAGCACATCCAAGCAACACGTGACCGCGACATGGCGCTGATGATCCGACTGAACCGGGAGTTTCATCTGGAAATCGCTGATGCCTCCGGTAACGCATTCTATGCGAACTGGATGCGCCAACTGCTGGACCAGGGACAGCGTATCCTGGGCTCCTATCTGCTCGATGTTGCCGAACATGATGACCATGACCTCGAAAGCCATTGGATCAATGCGCATATGGCGATCTTCTCAGCCATCGAAGCGCGCGACGCAGATGCCGCAGAGGCGGCTGGCATGCATGATTTCGAGACCATTGCATATAGAATGCAGGAACGCCTGACCGAGAGGCCCTCGAAGCGCCTCGCTCTGAAGTGACAATCGACCTGTCTTATTGCTTTCAGACCGGGGCGGCATTGTTGGCTTGATTGCCTCGAGCTGCCTTGGCCGCGCAGCAGGAGGCCGTTCAATCTGCTCAATTGGGAGACGGCGCGCCAGGTAGCAGGCCAAGCCTGTGTCGGAGCAGCCACCTTCCGAGCACAAGAACAGCTACGAGAGCGATCCCGCTGCCCAACCCGACCCAAATACCCAGTCCTTCCCAACCACGTGCAAACGCCAACCACGCGCCGATTCCAATTCCCACCACGGAATAACCAGTTACGGCAAAAAGCATTGGCCATCGTGTATCGTGCAGGCCGCGGAGCATGCCTGTACCGACGACTTGCACACCATCAACTATCTGGATCAGCGCAGCAACGCCAAGAAAGGATACGGCGAGCTGTTGAACACCTGAGTCGGTCGATAACGCCGTGCCTGTGAAAAGCGAGACAAGCTGTTCACGTTGGGTTGCGATGAGCAGTGCCATTGCGGTCATGAAGGCTATAGCCAGAAGAAGTGCGGTCCAACCAGCCCTTTGGATCATGGCTGGATCCCTCTTCCCGAACCCGATTCCGATCCGGACTGTGGCTGCCTGCGCCAAGCTTAGCGGGACCATGAAGGCAATGCTGCCGATCTGTAGCGCAATGGCATGCGCGGCCAGGCTGTTTGGGCCAAACCAGCCCATCATCACCACCGCGACGATGAAGATCGCGTCCTCTAGGGCCATCGCCACGCCTATCGGAACGCCGAACTTCCAGAGTGCGCGAAAGCGCTCCCAGTCGCTTCTCCACCATCGGCCAAACAGCGAGTACCGTCGAAATTGCGGGTGCATTCGGAGTATGGCCATCATGGCTAGAAGCATGAACAGATTGGCAAGAACACTGCCGATTCCTGCTCCCACCAACCCCAATGGCGGCAGTCCGAACATTCCGAACATCAAAACGTAGTTGCAGCCTGCATTGACGAAAACGCCGGCTAGCCCAACGATCAGGGACCAACCAGGCCGTTCCATCACGGAGAAAAAATTCCTGATCAGCAGGACCCAAAGGTATGGCAATATCGACCACATGCATGCCCGCACATAAGCACCGGCCAAGGCTGCCAGATCAGAGTTTTGTCCGACTGCGAGAAGGATCGGTTCTGTTTGCCAAAGGACCAGCCACACAAGGCTCGAGATCGCCACGGACACCCAAAGCCCTTGACGGAAGGTCCGGCGAACATCCCGCACGCTATGTGCCTTGCGGCCACGCTCGCTCGCCATCATTGGCGCGGTCGCGGTGATCAGGCCCATGCAGAAGATGACCGTGGCCATGATCACACTGGAACCCAGGGAAGCCGCCGCGAGTTCGGTGGCGCCCAACCAGCCAATCATTATGACATCCGTGGCCCCGATGAGGGTCAAGGACATATTCGTGAGGATCAACGGCAGGGCAAGGCGCTGGGTGGCGCGAATCTCTTCGCGCCACAGCGGGTCAAATCTCATGCCGATCACCTGGCGGTTTGAAGGGTTCTTCGCTCCAGGCGACGACGGATGATCTGATGACGGGCCTTGGTGATGGGGAACATGGCTGCCAGGAAACCTGCTGCAATCAGGAAGAGGGCAGGAAGATATCCGTTCGCTGCTTTGAGTCCGAAGATCGCCAGCTCGGACTGGGATTCGGCCGATGGGTCAAAACCGAAAAGGCCAGCAACCAGAAAGGCGAATGCAGGAGCTGTAGCATAGGCAATCTTGCGCAGAACCATCCAGGCAGAAGAATAGAGGCCGGCCCTGTTCCCCTTTGATTTCCAGGAGTCGTAATCGACGATGTCACCAAAGATGGCGTAAAGGGCCACGTCACGGGCGACACCCAGAGTGTAGAACAAAGCCATGTAACCAATAAAGAATGCGAGCGCGTTCGGTCCCGGTTCGAGCAGGGCAATGGTTGCCCCAGCGATGGCTCCTCCAGCCAAGCCAATAAGGAGGACTCGCGTTTTTGACGACTGTTTCAGGAGATGTTGCCACAACTTAAGCGACAGTGTGGAAACCACGATGGCGGTCAAGAAAATCGCGGTAAAGGATGCACCCACACCCAGGTAGGTGTCGAAAAAAAGGAAGAACAGGGCCGTCATGCAGCCAACGGCAAAGTCTGACAGGAACGCAACAGACAAGAACAGCTGGAACGGTCGATTTGCTCTAATGGCTGCTATTGTTTCGCGGAAATTGAATTGTTCAGATTGGGTGGAGATCTGGCCGTTTGGCAGGCAAAAGACCGCGTAGAGCACACCAAGAGGATACGCGACGGCAATGAGCCAGAACATGGCGTGCAGTGTTGCAAAGTTCATTTCCGTCGATGGCAGAAATGGCAGCAGCGGCACCAGGCTGAGCAGGATCAGCCCCGCATTCTGCCCAAGACCTCGCCAGATCGCCAGTCGTGATCTCTCTTCATACCTGTCTGTCAGTTCCGCAGACCAGGCCGTGTAAGGGATTTCAAACATCGTCCAGGCAAGGAAGAAGAAAAAGTAGCAGATCGTGAATGACCAGATCGTGGGCTCATCGCCTGGTATGTAGAGCCCGTAAGCTGCAGGAATGGCGAGGAAGATGCTCGCAAAAAGCCATGGCTTGCGGCGCCCCCATTTGCCTCTTGTCTTGTCCGAGAGAACCCCGACAGCAAGGTCGGTGGCGCCATCCGTAAGACGCAGAAACAGCATGGCAATTGAAATAGATGCCAACGCGAAACCGAACTCCTTGGCGTAGAGACCAGGGAGGATCGCGAGAGCTGGCGCTCGCAGCATCTCATACGGTGCTGCAATCGAGCCGTAGCCAACGAAGAGCTTGGTGGGGAGAGCATCAGCATGACTTAAATCTGGCTGTCCGGAAGCGGACGGAGCCTTATCGATGTCTCTTCGGTCTGAGCTGGCCATTTCCCTCTCCCGGATGCGCTCCACTTGAATGCCAGCGGGTCTACGCATCCAATATGCCCTTTGCTTTGGCATCAAGCTGCTCTACTCGTGTCGACAATGAGTCGGCAACATATATTTGGGAACGAGGTTGAGAGCATGCAGGAAGGCAAGGCCAACGAACTGCTGCAAGCCTTATCATCGGTGCTCGGGCCTTGCGGTCTCCTGACCAGAGACGTCTTGGCATCCCGGGCTACCAGTTTGTGGAACTCTCAGCCGATATCGGCACTGGCAATGGTGCGACCGAAGACGACATCCGAAGTCAGTGCCATCATGCGTCTATGCCATGAGGCATCGCAAGAGGTTGTGGTGATTGGCGGGGGAACCGGTCCGGTCGCGGGCGGCGAGCCGAATGCCAACCAGATCGCCATTTCCCTCGAGCGAATGAACCAGATCGAGAGCATCGATCCCGTGAATGCCTGTTGCGTCGTTCAGGCCGGCACGTGTCTGCAGACCGTGCAGGAGGCAGCAGCAGGCCACCAATTACTCTTTCCGCTTGATCTCGGGGCTCGGGGCTCCTGCACCATTGGTGGCAACATTTCGACCAATGCAGGCGGGATAAATGTCTTGCGTTATGGGTCAATGCGAGGGCTCGTTTTGGGACTTGAAGCTGTCCTGCCCGATGGCACCGTGATTTCCTCTATGAACACGTTGCTCAAGAACAATGCCGGGTTCGATCTCAAGCATCTCTTCATCGGGTCAGAGGGTACTCTCGGGGTCGTCACGCGTGCTGTATTGCGGCTGTTTCCGCACCAGCCGGACCGCCAGACTGCAATGATCGCACTCAGCGGATTTGATCAGGTGACCCAGCTGCTACGCATGGCAAAACTGAAGTTTGGCACCATGCTTTCGGCCTACGAAGTCATGTGGCAATCATATCTGGAGGAGCAATTGCGCTACCATCAGCGGCCAAGCCCCTTCGCAGATCAACATGCCTTCTACGTCATCATCGAAACCGAGGCTGCGCAGTCTGAACTGAACGAAGGCATTCTTACCGAAACTCTCGAATCCGCGCTCGAAGATGGAATCATCTCGGATGCCATGATTGCCAAATCCGAACAGGAACGGCGCAGTCTCTGGGATCTTCGTGAGAACCTCGAACCTTTTCTGAATGATAAGCCGTCTTTCGGCTACGATGTAGGCGTTCCCATCGGCGACATGCCGGCATACATTGAAATCGTTCAGGGAAATCTGCGCCGCCGCTGGCCTGATAGTGTTTGCTACACGATGGGCCACATCGCTGATGGAAATCTCCACTTTTTTATCAAGCCGCGCCTAGAAGGCGCTTGCAAGGAAGACTGTGACGAGGACGTCTATGGGCCTCTGAAGGCATTTGGTGGCACGATTTCAGCCGAACACGGGATCGGTTTCGAAAAGCGTTCCTGGCTTCTCCGTACCCGCTCAAATGAAGAAATCGCCCTGATGCGGTCACTCAAGAATGCATTGGATCCAAAAGGAATTCTCAACCGTGGCTGCGTGTTCGAGTAGTCAACGGCGCGAGCGATTACTGCCAGGAATCGGAAAGGTATGCACTTTGGCTTGGATCTTCCTGCTGCTTGCGGGACTCCTGGAGATAGTCTGGGCGACAGCCATGAAACTATCGGACGGATTCAGTCGGCCGGGCGCTAGCGCGGTGACTCTCATCGCCTCGATGGGAAGCTTTGTCCTGCTCGCGTTCGCTATGCGATCCCTTCCCCTTGGCACAGCATACACGGTCTGGACCGGCATCGGTGCGATCGGGGCCTTTGTCGTGGGTATCGTCTACCTGGGTGAGAGCGTCACTCTGGTGCGGGTTCTGGCCGCCATCCTGATCCTTACCGGAATCGTGCTGATGAAAGGGACCAGCTCCGGTTAGCACAATTGCTGTCAGGGCCTGCATCGCTGCCAAATGCCCTAACGTTCATCCGCACAAAGACTATAGAAAGGGGGGAGCATTGGACCTGACATCTTCACGAATTGCGCAGTCCGAACGCACCGCATGGTACGGCGTGGCGGTACTCATGTTCATCTCAGTGGTTGCAATCCTGGACAGGCAGATTCTCAACCTGCTGGTTGACCCGATCAGGAACGACCTTGGCCTTAGCGATATCCAGATCGGCGTCCTGCAGGGACCGGCATTCATGGTCTTTTACACGCTGTTCGGTTTCCCGCTTGGCTGGATGGTCGACCGCGTTCATCGGCTCCGCCTGCTCGCTGCCGGCATCGCGCTTTGGACGGCGGGCACTATAGCGTGTGGACTGGCAGTCAGTTACGACGCCTTAATCGTCGCGAGGGCTTTTGTCGGGATGGGCGAGGCGGTCGCCAGCCCGGCTTCGATCTCCCTGATCGCCGACTACTTCCGCCCCGAGCGCCGACCTGTCGCGACAAGCGTCTATGGGACTGCAGCCATGTTTGGCACAGGACTGGCGCTATTGGGCGGGGGCCTTCTGCTGTCCCTTTCCGAGATGATTGGTCCAGTACAGATTGGTGGCTTACCAACTATTGAGGGCTGGCGGTTCGCTTTCGTGGCATGCGGCCTGCCGGGCATTGTCGGTACTGTTCTCGCGCTGTCCGCACGTGAACCGGAGCGCCGTGAAGAAGGGCACCCGCTTGATGGCACGGCCGGACTCGGAACCTTTCTGCTCTCGGCCCGATTATGGATCCTGACACACTTTTCGGCAGTTTGCCTAATCGCAACAATGTCGTTCGCCTTCATGAACTGGCTGCCTTCATACCTTATAAGGGGGTACGGCTGGGCGCCTGCCAATGTCGGCTTACTGACTGGGGTACAGTTCCTGCTTCTCGGACCAGCGGGCATTCTTGCCGGAGGTTTGATCGTGCGAAGAATGCAGGCAAATGGGGTCGCGGATGCGGCAGCACGGGTTCTGCGTCTAGGCGCAATCCTGATCGCCTTGTCTCTGGCCAGTATGGCAATCCCATGGTCCAGCGGTACGGTGCTGCTGCCGCTTAGCCTGGCTGTACTCTTCGTCTCCATGCTCCCGACAATATCTCTGCTCGCGATTCAGCAAGCAACACCAGGTGCATTACGCGGCCGGATGGCAGCCATCTACTTCATAACAACTAACCTCGTCGGATATTCCCTTGGGCCGATCGTCACCGCTGCGTTGAATGAGCGCTTGTTTACGGAGAGTGACCAGCTCGGCTATTCTTTAGGGGTGGTGGGTATTGCTCTGGGGCCCGCAGCTGCCCTGCTGTTTTCGCTCTCGCTCCCGCAGTTCCGGAAGATCGTCAGTCCCACGCCTCATTGAGGCCAAATACGCAAGTCTGGCTGCCGGACGGGATAACTTTTGACAGGATAAGGGCTGCGCGAAGCCGGGCTGGAGCAACTGTTCCAGCCCGGAATTTCAGCGTTAGCGATAATCCGCGATTTCTTCGAACGGCTTCTTCACCTTGGCATGGACCGGAACGGTCGCCCCATCCGCAGGATAGCCGCAAACAAGAAGCAGGTAAGGCTTCTCCGAAGCAGGACGTCCGCAAAGGTCGTTCAAAAAGGTCATGGGCTTGGGTGTATGGGTTAGCGTTGCCACACCGGAATGGTGCAATGCGGAGATCAAGAATCCCATAGCAATGCCGACGGACTCCGGAACATAATAGTTCTGGCGCTCAATTCCTTTGCGGATACCGCCTTTGCGTTGCCCGAAGATCGCAATGATCCAGGGAGCGGTCTCAAGGTATGGTTTCTGATCATCAGTCCCCAAGGGCGTAAGGGCATCGAGCCATTCCTCGCCCGCCTTGCCGCTGTAGAATGCCCGCTCTTCTGCTTCCGCCCGCTCACGGAGCTCCTTCTTCAGCTCTGCCGAACCGATGATGGAAAAGTACCAAGGCTGGTGATTTGCTCCGCTGGGCGCGGTGCCAGCAGCCTTTACCGCGTATTCGATAACCTCGCGAGGCACCGGTCGGTCGGAAAATTCCCGCACCGTATGGCGCTTGCGCATTTCCTCATAAAACGCCTGTGCGCGATCGATCATCTCCGAATGGGGGTAATCCATACGGTCAGGAAGAGGTAACGCGTCGTGTTCTTTCATTGCCCTTGCTCCTTTTCACCAGCGACAGCTGCACAATCATGCCGACTCTGTGTCGACACGATAGAGTGGAACTATGGCGGCGACAATCGGCAAAGTGCGGGCTCGTGAGTGCGCTTAGAGTTGCCAATGCTGGATCGGGATGGCCTGGCATTTCCGAGTTTCTGGCTCCGCAAATCGCGTGACGACTGCAACCGAAGCTTCCGGAAGAAACCGTAGGAAGTTCAATCTTGAAAGATGAGCTCTTGTGGGATGGTACGCAGGCGTCCTTGAGCGATGCGCATTAAAACCAAAGTTGAGAGCTTGGCCCGCTCGACCAAGCTTTCGACCCATAAAAATTCGTCGGGCGTATGGATGGCTCCGCCACGCGCGCCCAGTCTTTCAGCCTTGGAGAACGCGATTGCCTTTACGTTCAGGAGAGTTAACGGGTCAGCCCCAGGGGTTCGAGCATCTTGGCATGTGCAAACCACGTTGCCTGCCAGGTCTCCGCCAGACCTAAATCTGCAGCTTCGATTCGTTCGGGCCAACAGGTTTCGACAAGGCGGCTCAGGCCATCCCATTTGCCTTCGTCAAGGAGGTAGCGAGAGTCGATTGCTGCCATTCCGGCCAAATCTGTTTGTACGCGAAGTCGCAAACAGGCGGGGCCTCCGCCGTTTCGCATCGACTCCCGCACATCGATCACTTCCAGTCTCTCGACTGGCCCGCCATTGAGCATGAACCGATCGAGCCACTGCCGGACAGGCTCGCACTCCTGCGTCTCGACAGGAACAATGAGCGCCATTCCACCTGCGGGCAAAGACACAAGCTGAGAGTTGAACAGATAGGAACGAACTGCGTCTTCCAGCGAAACCTCATCGGCCGGAACTTCAATGATGACGCTGTCCGCAATGTTCTTGCGGATGAACGCGTATAGCCCTTCCTTGTTCTCGAACGCCTGCTCATGCGCGAAAAGCACATTCTCGTTCGCCACAGCCACCACGTCGTTGTGGAAGGCGCCAGCCTCGATCGCAAATGCGCTTTGCCGGACAAGCAGGGTCCGCTGTGGATCGAGTCCGTGAAGTCTTGCGACTGCCCGGGATGCGCGGCCATCTTGTCTCGCAGGAAAGCCCCGTGACCTGCCCTCTCCGAAGACCAGAATCTCTATACCTGGGGCCCCATGGTGTTGAGACATCCGCATGTGATTGGCAGCCCCTTCGTCCCCGAAGCAGGCAGGGACGGGCTCGTGGACCACAAAGTGCCGTTGATCGCGAAAGACACGGCGCAGCGTGCTCAGGGTTTCGCGCCACTCCAAAGACCGGTGCGGCATCGTCGCGAGATTGGCTACAGTCAGATGGCAACGGCCATCAAAGGTGTCCGGTGCGGGTGAAACGGTTGCGGCATTGGCAGTCCACATCGCAGAGGCCGAAGTCGCGTTTGCGAGTAAGGCTGGGTCCTCCGCCCATGCCGCTGCACAGACTTCCTCGTCCGTTCCGCGGAAGCCCAGATCGCGCAAGAACGCGGTGTCCGGACGCATCTGAGGGGGCAGGAATCCCTGATGCAGGCCAAGCTCCATAAGTCTGCGCATCTTGTCCAAGCCCTGCAAAGCAGCCTGCCGGGGGCGGGAAACCAAGCCTGCATTGGCGTAGCTGGCAATATTGCCGAAGCTGAGGCCGCCATAGTTGTGAGATGGCCCGATCAAGCCATCGAAGTTGATCTCGAACAGATCCTTCATGGGCGCTTCAGTCCCTTCATCTCTATGGGCACGAGGTCCGGCATCTCGAGGCTGGCGACAGGCCACGCAACATAGTCCGCAGCATAGAAGGCACTGGGGCGGTGGTTGCCTGACGCGCCAATGCCGCCAAAGGGCGCGTTAGAGGCAGCTCCATTTGTCGGACGGTTCCAATTTACCACGCCTGCCCTGCTTTCCCGCCAAAAGCGCCGGTAAAGGGCCTCATCGCTGCCGATAAAGCTAGTGGCGAGACCGAACCTGGTGTCGTTGGCGGCCAGCATCGCTGACTCGAAGTCGGGCACGCGAATGACCTGCAATAATGGGCCGAAATACTCTTCATCAGGCACCTGGCTCCCTGTCACGTCAACAATGGCTGGTGAAAGGAAAGGCCTGCCTTCGAAGAGTCGTTCAAGCGGCAGGATGGTTCTTGCTGAGCGAGTGGAAAGGTCGCGCGCAGCCGACAGCAAACGGTCAGCCGCTACATTGTCAATGACCGGACCCATGAAGGGCTCAGGGTCGTCAAACGGCGACCCGATCCTGATTTGCAGAGTAAGTTCCACCAGCCTCTCGATAAAGGCGTCGGCCTGTGACTGCTCAACTATAAGCCGCCGTGCACATGTGCATCGCTGCCCCGCTGACAGGAATGCCGATTGTACCGTGATAGAAGCGGCCGCATCGAGATCGTCGGCACCCCAGACCACCAGAGGGTTATTACCCCCCATTTCCAAAGCCAGCATCTTGTGCGGCGTTTCGGCAAATTGCCGGGCTAGCGCCGCTCCGGTCGTCGCCGAACCGGTGAAGAGGAGGCCGTCAATATCAGGATGGGAGGCTAGTTCCCGCCCAGCGTCCGCTCTCCCCTGGACGATCTGGAGAACGCCGTCTGGCAGCCCTGCTTCACGCCAGAACTCAGCCAGCAATGCACCCGTCGCGGGTGTCAGCTCGGACGGCTTGAAGACGATCGTGTTGCCGGCCAGCAGGGCGGGCACGATATGGCCGTTGGGCAAGTGGGCCGGAAAGTTGTAGGGGCCCAACACGGCGAGAATCCCATGCGGCTTGTGGCGCACCGCCTGCCGGACACCTTGAGCCTGTCCTTCACGTTCACCGGTCCGAGAATTGTAGGCCTCGACCGAAATGCCGACTTTGGCTGCCACGCTGGCGACTTCCGTCTGCGCTTCCCAGTGGGGCTTGCCAGTCTCACGGGAAATCAAGGCCGCGAGCTCGGCGCCACGTTGCACTACTACCTCGCGAAACCTCTCGGCCACTTGCACGCGCTCGGAGAAATCGGTTTGCGACCAGTCGCCCAAAGCGCCTCGTGCAGCCTTGATAGCTGCTTCGGTTCCTCCGGTCGTACCTTGCCAAACAAGGTCGCCCGTGCATGGATCAAATGACAGAAGTTCAGAAAGTGACATGGGCTACTTCCTCTCCAACCTCGGCGAACTGCTTGCTTTCGCTGAGAACGAGACCGGCAGGATCCGAGTTCAAGCGATCAAACCAACAGCGGAAATCCGGTCCAATTCCCTTGCACAAAAGGGAAGCCTGCCCTTCGGGCTGACAAGCGAATTTGGTGATGTTGCCGCGTCCCTGATGGGCGATTGCCTTCAGACTGGATGTCGAGCATTCCACCACAGGGCCAGCATCGAAGATATCGACGTGCTCAGTCAGCCTGAATCCTTCGTTCATCAGCAGCTTTAGTGCGGGAGCGCTCGACTCATGTACTTTGCCAATGAGCGGATGTACGGCTCGCGGGAGCATCGACACATAGATTGGATACTTCGGCATTAGATCGGCGATGAACTGGTTGCCGTGGATGCCGCCATACCGGTCTGCTTCGGCAAGGGTCATGTGGAAGAAGTTGCGTCCCAAGCTATCCCAGAATGGTGTGGTGCCGTCCGGCGCGACCCAGCCGCGCAGTTCGGCCATGACGCGGGAACTGAAGCGGTGCGGTGATTGGCCGATCAGCATGTAGCGGCTGCGGGCAAGCAGGCGCCCTGTGCCACTGGCGCGGCAGCTTGGATGCAGAAACAGGCCGCCAACTTCGGTGGCCCCGCCGCAGTCATTGCTCAACTGGAGAATGTCCTCGCAATAGCGCTGTCCAAGCTCCCTGCTGTGATGAACAATCTGCGTGCGACGGTAGGTGTAGAAGGGCCAGACCTGTCCTACTCTGCTGAACACGCAAGCAGTACCGGCCACTGCGCCGGCTCCATCGTCGAGTACCAGCAAGTAAAGCTCGTCCTCAGGCTGTGCCACTTCGCGGTCGAACGATTCTATTGAGCGCTCGATCCGTTCGCCCAAGGCCCTGCGGTCCGGAGGCAGATTAGTCATACCTTCGTCGGCGCTCTCGGCGAGCATTAACAGACCATCGAGGTCGTTGAGATTAGCCGGCCTTACGTGCCAGCCTGAAGATTGCAGGTCTTGCTCCATTCCACGGATGTTGCAGAATAATCACCGCAGGTGTAACGAGATTGAGCGGCGATGACCGCAGATTGTTCGGTGAACCAATGCATCCAGTGACAGTTGATGCGGTCGATCGCCGCATCCTTGAAGCCCTCAGGAATGACGCCCGAATCACAAATAGTCGCCTTGCCGAACTGGTAGGGCTTTCTCCTTCAGCGTGCCTGGCAAGGCACAAGCGGCTGGAGAAGCTCGGGGTCATCACCGGCTACCGCACAGAAATCGCGCTTGGTCTGATCCGCCCCAGCATCCGGGTGATGATTGAAATGCGTCTGGCCCGCCATTCGACAGAGGACTTCCGGCATCTTGAGATGCTTTTGAGAGAGGATGATCGCGTACTTGAAGCTGCTGAAATCAGCGGGAAAATGGACTACTACGCGTCGCTTTGTTTGCGAGATATGAATGAGTTGCGAGACTTCATTGACAATCTCACACAGAGGGCTCCGGTGATAGAGGCCGTTAACTCTTTTGTCGTTCTCCATATGGCAAAGAATCCGATAGGACCATCTCTTTGTTAGATTATGCAATTTCATTGAATAATATCGATGAATAAAATATCAAATTAGATAAATTGCTAATATTTAGAAGATATATTTATTGAAACTAGAATTTTGTCACAAGGTACTTGGTCACCGTTATTGGCATTTAGTGTCTCGATAATTCCGTCAAACGGCGCGGTCAGCGTATGCTCCATCTTCATGGCTTCCAGCGTCAGCAGCTTCTGCCCCTTGGTCACGGCCTGGCCCTGGCTGACCTCAACCGCGATGACCTTGCCCGGCATGGGCGACAGGATATCGCCATCATGGGCGCCGTGGTGCGATCCGCCACCGACCCGTTCAAGCGTATAGCGACGCGCAAAACCGGCGTCGAAAGTCAGCACTTCACCGACTGGATCATCGGCCGCGACCTCATCCAGCGTCACCACGTGCAACTGGCCGCTATCGTCGACCAGCCGGGCTTCGGCGCGCGGCGCGGCATTGGCGCGGAAGCCGAGTGCGGCGGACCATGGCCCCGATCCGGGGCTGGCGGCCAGCAGGGCGGCGGCTTCGGCCAGCTCGTCTGCTTCGGGTTCCGGGGCATGAACCAGCGAATCGAGATCGCGCCCGATCAGGCCGGTATCGACACCGCCGGACTGGAACTGCGGATGTTCCAGCAGCAGGCCCAGGAACCCGGCATTGGTCCGCACCGGCCAGACTTCGGTTTCATCGACCCCGGCCAGTAGCGTTGCGATTGCCGCTTCGCGCGAAGCACCGTGGGCAATCAGCTTGGCGATCATCGGATCGTAGAACGGCGAAACCGCGCCACCTTCCTCGACCCCGGTGTCGATCCGCAGCTCGTCGCCGAACCGCAGGTGTTCGAGCGGGCCGATCGCCGGCAGGAACCCCTTGGCCGGATCCTCGGCATAGAGCCGCGCTTCCATCGCCCAGCCGTTGATGCTCAAGTCCTCCTGTGTGAGCGGAATCGGCTCGCCGCTCGCCACCCGCAATTGCCACTCGACCAGATCGACCCCGGTGATCTCCTCGGTCACCGGGTGTTCCACTTGCAGGCGCGTGTTCATTTCCATGAACCAGATCCGGTCGGCGCGCAGGCCCTCTGATGCGTCGGCGATGAACTCGATCGTCCCTGCGCCCTCGTAATCGACCGCTTTCGCCGCGCGGACCGCGGCGGCGCAGATTGCCGCGCGGGTCGCCCCGTCCATGCCCGGCGCGGGAGCTTCCTCGATCACCTTCTGGTGGCGGCGTTGCAGGCTGCAATCGCGCTCGAACAGGTGGACGACATTGCCGTGGCTGTCACCGAATACCTGCACCTCTATATGGCGCGGGCGCTGGATGTATTTCTCGATCAGGACATGGGCATTGCCGAAGCTGGCCGCCGCTTCGCGCTGGCAGGAGGCCAGGGCATCGGCGAAGTCCGCCGCGCGCTCCACCAGCCGCATCCCCTTGCCGCCGCCGCCGGCCACGGCCTTGATCAGCACCGGATAGCCGATTTCGGCGGCCTGTTCGGCCAGAAAGGCCGGGTCCTGATTCTCGCCCATATAGCCCGGCGTCACCGGCACCCCGGCCGCGGCCATCAGCTGCTTCGCCGCATCCTTCAGCCCCATCGCCTCGATACTGGCGGGCTTCGGGCCGACCCAGACCAGCCCGGCATCGATCACGGCCTGAGCGAAAGCGGCATTTTCCGAAAGGAAGCCATAGCCCGGATGGATCGCCTCGGCTCCGGTGGCCTTGGCAGCGGCGATGATCCGTTCGCCCACCAGGTACGATTCGCGCGCCGGGCTGGGGCCGATATGCACCGCCTCATCCGCCTGCCGCACGTGCAGCGCCTTGGCGTCGGCGTCGGAATAGACGGCAACGGTGCGGATGCCCATGGCACGCGCGGTGCGGATGATCCGGCAAGCGATTTCGCCGCGATTGGCGATGAGAAGGTAACGGATCATCGCATTACATCCTGAAGACGCCAAAGGCGGGACGGTCGGGGATTAGGGCTTCCAGACTGGCGGCGAGGGCCAGTCCCAGCACGTCGCGGGTCTGGGCAGGGTCGATCACCCCATCGTCCCACAGCCGCGCGGTGGCGTAGTAGGGGTTGCCTTCATCTTCGTACTTCTGGCGGATCGGTGCCTTGAATGCCTCGGCTTCGTCTGGCGACCACTTGTCGGCATCGCGGTGGACGGTGGCCAGCACCGATGCGGCCTGCTCGCCGCCCATCACCGAAATGCGCGCATTGGGCCAGCTGAAGAGGAACCGGGGGCTATAGGCGCGCCCGCACATGCCGTAATTTCCCGCGCCAAAGCTGCCGCCGATCAGGACGGTGATCTTGGGCACGGTTGCAGTGGCAACGGCGGTGACCAGCTTGGCCCCGTGTTTGGCAATACCCTCGGCCTCATACTTGCCGCCGACCATAAAACCGGAGATGTTCTGCAGGAAAAGGAGCGGAATCTTGCGCTGGCAGGCGAGTTCGATGAAGTGCGCGCCCTTCTGTGCGCTCTCGCTGAACAGCACGCCGTTGTTCGCCAGGATCGCCACCGGCATGCCCCAGATATGGGCAAAGCCGCAGACCAGCGTGGCGCCATAGTGCGCCTTGAATTCGTGGAACTCGCTGCCGTCGACGATCCGGGCGATCACTTCGTGGACATCGTAGGGGGCGCGGACATCTTCCGGGACCAGCGCATAGAGGTCTTCCACCGGGTAGCGCGGCGGACGCGGTTCTGCCAGCGGCAGGCCGTGGGCATGGCGCGGGCCGAGGTGGCTGACGATGTCGCGGACGATGCTCAGCGCATGCTCGTCGTTATCGGCCAGGTGATCGACCACGCCGGACTTGCGGGCATGCAGCTCGCCCCCGCCGAGGTCCTCGGCGCTGATCTCCTCCCCGGTCGCCGCCTTGACCAGCGGCGGGCCGGCGAGGAAGATCGTGCCCTGTTCGCGCACGATCACGGTCTCGTCGCTCATCGCCGGGACATAGGCCCCGCCGGCGGTGCAGCTGCCCATCACGCAGGCGATCTGAGGGATGCCCTTGGCGCTCATCTGCGCCTGGTTGAAGAAGATCCGTCCGAAATGGTCGCGGTCGGGGAACACCTCGGCCTGATGCGGCAGGTTGGCCCCGCCGCTGTCGACGAGGTAGATGCAGGGCAGGTGGTTGGCCTCGGCAATCTCCTGCGCGCGCAGGTGCTTCTTGACCGTCAGCGGATAATAGGTGCCGCCCTTCACCGTCGCATCGTTGGCCACGATCATGCACAGGCGGCCCGATACCCGGCCGATCCCGCAGATCAGCGAAGCGCCGTGGACATCGCCTTCGTACATGCCGTGGGCCGCCAGCTGCCCGATCTCGAGGAAGGGCGAGCCCGGATCGAGCAGCCGCTCGACCCGTTCGCGCGGCAGCAGCTTGCCCCGGGCGACATGGCGTTCGCGGTGCTTCTCCGCCCCGCCTAGTACCGCCTCCGCCACCTTGGCGCGCAATTCCTGCGCCAGCGCGCGATTGTGCGCGGCGCGGGCCTGGGCAGCGGGATCGTCAAGGTTGAGGCTTGACGACAGAACCGACCCACTCATTGCCATGTCTCGTAATGCGCCGTGGTCTTCAGCGCCACTTCCTCGGCCGTCACGCCGGGGGCCAGCTCGATCAGCCGAAACGGGCTGGCGTGATCGGGCCGCTGGAATACGGCGAGGTCCGTGATCACCATGTCCACCACGTTGCGCCCGGTCAGCGGCAGGGTGCAGGCCGGGATGAACTTCGGGCTGCCATCCTTGGCGCAGTGTTCCATCACCACGATGATCTTCTTGACCCCGGCGACGAGGTCCATGGCTCCGCCCATGCCCTTGATCATCTTGCCCGGCACCATCCAGTTGGCGATGTCGCCGTTCTCGGCCACTTCCATCGCCCCCAGCACGGTCAGGTCGATCTTGCCGCCGCGGATCATCGCGAAGGACTGGGCGCTATCGAAATAGGCCGAATGCGGCAGTTCGCTGATCGTCTGCTTGCCGGCATTGATTAGGTCGGCGTCAACC